>JACLAA010004170.1_pt1 | contig 11716 bp, 8 predicted proteins | sample 8027891 | NCBI WGS metagenome assembly JACLAA01 (sample SAMN15724900, study PRJNA655200) | protist metagenome | isolation source: fluorescence activated cell sorting (FACS) single amplified genomes of... | place: Spain: Blaines Bay Microbial Observatory, Mediterranean Sea | collected 2016-01-19 | reverse complement strand
ACTATTACTACCGTAAATACTTACTACTACTACTACTACTACTACTACTACGAATACTATACTACTAAAAAGTTTTCAACAAAACTACTGACAGGTTTTACTCTTGCACCAATTCACTTGGACCGCTCTTCGTTTCCCAGTGAACGGCCGCAAACCGTGGATGGCTTCTTTCTGCCCTTTCACGTTTCTATAGTTTCGAAACGCGACCATGGTGCCGCCGAAAGAAGGAACGCGAGCGACAATATTGGCGTCCTCCAGACTCTTTTTATTTCTCAAAAAAAGTAAATCGCCGCCGTGGTAGTCGGTCTCGTCCAGCGTCTCCTCGTTCAAGTAAATCAGAACGGAAACTGCTTTTGCTTTGTGATCGACGTGAATGCTGTCCATGCCGCCGCACGGATTCGGTTCGCAGGCGCCGCGTAACGTCACGCGGTTGTGCCATCCTTTCAAGTTAATCCCTAGTTTTGCACCAATCGCGTCTCTGAAAGCATCGCTCTCGACGTCTTTCAACAGCTCCGCGTACGTCCCTTTCACCTGTCCAGTCTTTAAAACGTCTTTCTTCTCCACGTTTTTCTTATTCGCCAACGTCGTCGAGTCGAGCGCGGGAGGGAAATCGTTCAAGATTTCTCGTAATTTCTCTCGTTCGATTAAGTTTTCGACGACGATAAACTTTAACTTCTCCGGGTTTGGCATCAAGTCAGATTGTTCTATTTTCGCGATATCGAAACTGCTCAGTAGTATTACTTCTTCTTTTTCACTTAAATTTTCATCATAAGCAGCACTCACAGCATCAGTACCGCCCTCTTGGTTTACGACTTCTGTCTTCTTCTTTTGTTGATATCTTCCAACATTAAAATCTGTCTTGGTGTTGAACCCGTCGACGAGAAACAACACGAACACGAGGAGCACAGTGAACGTCCAATAGTTATTCACTTTCGATGACGACGACGTTAAAGACAAAGAAGAGGAAGAGTCTAATCTGCCGCTCATTATTCTATTGTTGGTGGTCGGTCCCCCCAAAAGTCTGTTTGTTGGTTGTCACGAAAGGCAAAGGGGGTTTGTTTGTTGTGTTGTTTGTTTGTGTTTGTTTGTGTTTGTGTTTGTTTGGAACTTGAGGAACTTGATCAAATTTTTTGGACTTTTTTGGGTTTTAGAGTCGAAACACGATCACACCAAGAGGAACAACAAAAGAGGAAAAAAGGAGGAAAGGAGAGAAGGAGAGAAGAGAGTGACGGCACAACAACACACACGCAGAAAAAGAAAAAAAGAAAAAGAATTCTCGGATGACGACGATGATGATGATGATGATAAAACAACAACAACAACAACGAATTTTAAGACAGAAGTCCAAGATGATATCGATGATGAGACAGTTCCTCTCATCATCATCATCATCATCGATATCATCATCATCATTGGTATCGCGAGGAGGAGGAGGAAGAAGAGGAGGCGCAGGAGTTGTTGCCTCTTTTTCCAATCGATCGAATTTCACTTCTTCTTCTTCTTTTTCAAAGTCGTCGTCTTTATCGAGAAGGATGATGAACAACGACGCTCCATCATCATCGATGTTCATCTCGTCGTTCGCTTCGCGAGGAAAGAATACCAGCAGCAGATGCGTGAGCACGACTTCTCTCGCTCGAAATGCCCAAAAAGAGGGAGGAGAGCGAGAGCAGCAGCAGCCGAAAGGAGATGACGACGGCGGAAAAAACAACAGCCAAGAAAAAAAAGCAGCAACCGCGGAAGGAGATGGAGCGACAGGAGGAGGAAAAGAACAAGAAGAAGAACAAAACGAAGAAGAACAAAACGACATGGCAGAGAAAGACGCTTTAATCGTCGAATTAAACGAAAGACATTTGAGAACATTAGCGGATATGGAAAACTTACGGACGCGAACGCAGAGACAGAACGAAGACGCGAAGAAGTTCGCGGTGCAAGGCTTCGCGAAAGATTTATTAGACGTGGCGGATAATATGGACCGAGCGTGCGCGACGGTGACGGAAGAGATCATCGCAGAGGCAAAGAACGACGCGGGTAAATTGGAAACTCTTTTGCGAAGTTTTAAAGAAGGCGTGGAGTTGACGCAAAGACAACTGAGTAGCGGATTTAAGAAGAACGGATTGGTAAAATTCGATCCAGTGGACGAACCGTTCGATGCGAACGAGCACATGGCGTTGTTCAACGTTCCAGTCGGGGAAACGAAAAAAGAGCCCGGGTCAGTTGCTGTGGTAACAAAAGCTGGGTATAGATTACACGATCGAGTAGTGAGAGCGGCGGAGGTGGGCGTGTATCAATAAAGAAGAGAGAAAGAGAGAGAGAGAGAGAGTTGTTTTGTTTTATATATTTAGAGTAGTACTCCGTTTATGATAAGTACAAAGTATATACAGCAGCCGCGCTAATCTCTTTTTCTTCTATCTAGTGTTTGATAGTACTAGTAGTACCAGTAGTATACATGTCGTCGTGCTAATTTATATTTGATTCGCGTCGAGTCACGAAGAGACGGTTATTTTCGAAAAGCTCACTTCGTTAATCACGTTTGACAATCGCTCTCGAGCTTCCACTTCGATGGCGTTCAACCCAACGCTATCCTCATTTCTATCGCTTTCGAGCGCCGAGAGAACGATCGCATCGCTCGCTATAGAGTTATCTTTGGAAATCAATTCTACCAACGCCTCTAATGCGGCTAAGCGAACGCTCGAAACCGCATCGGATGCCACGAGAAAGCACAGTTTCGTCAGTAACGTGTTTTGCATTTGAAGAAGTTTCTTGTCTTGCTTTTGTATTCTCTCCTCTTGCTCGCCTAAAGCGAGTAGCGCGCGTCCAGAACACTCTGCGAACGTTCTGCGTTCCATCCAAATCTTACTCGATGCCATTTTAATAACGCTTTCGATTGCATTTGAAGCGTCTTTGTATTCAGCGCGACTGGACGAAGACCACGTCGGCGGTTCTGAAAACAGAAGCGTTAAACTGTTCTTGAACACGTAATAAAACGAATCCATCGAGCTCGCGGCTTTCCTCACGTCGTTCACTGGGTCTTTCAAGAGCTTCAAAGATATTGACAGAAGAGAAGACTGTCGTGGTTGCATCGGCATGTTGTTCGAGATGTTCCCCAACGAGGAAGCCAACTCGAGTCGAACTCTCCAACTTCCCACGGAATCCGCCGCCGCCACCGGTTTCCTAGACTTTAAAGGAGAAAGGGAAACGTAAGCGCTGGAATCTTCCGCGAGCGAAGATAAGAGGTTCACAATCGGCGCAGAACGTCCAGAAGAAGGTGGAGAAGGAGAAGACGCATTTTTATTTTCGTCAGAAGTACCTTCGTTCTTCATCATCGCCGAACACTTTTTTTGAAGGAGGTGATGTAACTGCGAGATGGTTACGATTTTCACCTCGTCGTTGGAATCATTCAGAAACGTTGCTTCCACGATAGGGCAGATATCCCTGACCACGATATCACCAGGAAGTGAGTTTACGATTGTTTCCAGCGACTTTGCAATTTCAAGTCTCGCTTTGTGAGCGTTTGAATTTAACAGCCAGTTCGGATCACTATGGTTAGCGTGTCCGTCGATGGCTGAAGGCGGCGGCGGCGGTGGCGGCGACGAAAGTAATCTAAACGCTTCAACAATGTCGTCCCACTTCCCAATCGGAGCTAACTTTTCGCACATGGTACCAAAATAACTCGCGCAGCTTATCCGAATCTGTTCAATATCAACATCTTTCGCGTTTGCACCGCTACGATTCGTGCTCATTTCTCGAACCGTATCGCAATATTTCTGAATCATTCCAGAAAGTTTTGCATCGTTGACATCTCCGGGTAGCAAAGAAGCGAGGACATTACCAAGCTCGCACGACGTCAATAGCTGAACTTTCTTAGAAACGTCGTTGGAAAGCTTATCGAACAAGTCCAACACTTTATCGGTACTGATATCGGTACCCGCAGATTTTTTGTCGACGACGACCGAGTCCCAGGAGGAAATTTTCGCCAACGCGTGGAGCGATTTCACGCAGTTGAAGCGAACGGCCCAGTTTTCATCCTCACACAACAACACGAATCCATCGATTAAAGCTTTTAAGTGCGTCTCTATTGCAACCATTTTCGAGGCGTCCACCGTCAGTATTATCTCTCTTAATCGTGGGGCTACTTCCACTGCGTTTTGAATAAACGTCTCTCGCACGCGATAACTTTTATCCTGCGAAGCGCTCGAGAAGCACCCAATCATCTCATCCATCGTTTCCAAATCCTTTTCGCCAATACCATTTGTTCCATGGTAACAATGTTCGACGAACGTAATACTATTTCCTGACCCGACCAAAATATTCTTCATGACGTTCAAGGAAGATATTCGCAACTGTTCGTCATTCTCTTTAAACATCACGTTAATCACGTGCGGTATAAGCATTCTATCGATGGAATCTCTCGTTATGTTTTCGCAAATAACCGAAAACTGTTCCTCCGTCTTTTTGACGACGTCTGGATCGTCGTCTTCCAACAGAACAAACGCAATTTCCAATAGCTTTTCTTCGTAAATCGAATCGACGGCGAGAAACGCCCGAGAGAGTAAACCCAAACTTTCCGCGCACGTTTCTCTCAACAGCGCCGATTCTCTCTCCGCGATCGTTTCGAATACCGTCATGACGATATCAGCTTCCTCGTTCGTTTGAATTCCGTTGAAATTCTTATATTCTTCTTGGTGGCGGTGGTTGTGGCTTTTATTTTCTTGGTTCCGAACGCCGCCGTCTCCGTCTCGCAAGTCGCCATCATCACTTCTGGCACTTCTGCTGGCTAACTCGGCCAGTCTCTTCACGTGATACACGATTTGAGGTTCAGGAACCTCCTCGTTCGTCTCTTGGCCGTCGCTATGATTGCGCGCTTCGTTCAAGATACTCTCCGCGCACTCCTCTAAAATCGTCCTCTTCTTCCTCAACGGCAACGACTTCTCTTCTTCTTCTCGTTGTTGTTTCAATTGTTTCAAACCAACCAAGTCTAAACTGTTCGTCGACTCGATCGCCGTCGAGTCTCTCAGCTCATCGAGCGTGGGGTATTTCTCCTCCTCCAAAACTTTTGCGTGTTCATCTTCTGTCACAGCTCTTCCTCCTTTCGCGCGACTGCCGAAGAACATTTACTGTTTGAGAATGTAATGAGGAATATTAAGAATATTTTCCAAATAAGAAAACGAAAATTCTATAAGCGAGTTAAGTTATTATTTCATCGTCACTCGTCGCGTCGTGATATATATACATATTACAAAACACAACTTTCTCTCTCTCTCTCTCTCTCTCTCTATTCTCTCTCTCTCTTATTCTCTCTCTCTCTCTCTCTGTTTTACTAAGCTTCTACTACAAAAAATCTACATCTCGAAGAAGAACGAACGCATTTATTCGTCTTCTTCGGAGCGCAAGCGCGCGTCCTTGTTCACTACGCAGACGTTCAATTGCGCCGCTCTCTCGACGATAGCTTTTCTCTTCAACGCAGAGACGTTGTGGGCAATTTCCGCGCAGTATTTTCTGTTGTGCATCAACAAGAGGTCCAAGTCCTTGACGTTCTTGACGACAAACTTCAAGAAGCCATTCGGCAAGACGTGTTTGGCTTTCTTGGCGGTACCGTAGCCGACGTTCGGCATGTACGGCAAACCTTTAAATTTACGTCTGAAGCGAGAATCAATACCTTTCGGTCGTCTCCATGACGTCTGTTGTTGTTGAAAGAGAGAAGGATGATCGAGGTTAGTTTGCGAGGAGTGAAAATTTGTTTTAAAAGGAACGATTTTGAGAAAGACTTTTACTCCACGAGGACAAAGGGCTTCGCGGACTCGAAAATGGGAGGGAAAATCGCGCGCTTTGAATGCGTAAAAGAGGGGTGCACGCATGCACAACATCTCGAGATGGCGAGTAAAATGAACGCAAAAACATTCATTTCATGCGTTTACGTCTCGATATCCCTCTTTTACGCGTCGCAAACGCGCGTTTCTCCTCCCCACAGATAAAAAGACCTCTCTCCGTCTCCAAATTTCTTTTTCGCGGAAGAAATCCGACCACGAGAGTCGTCGTAATGCGCGAGTAAAAGAGACGTACCGAAACTCTCTTCGCGGTATCGGATTGATAACGCGTGAACCCGTTGGGTTTCTTCTTGATCTTGGTCGTTTTCACCAAAGGAGTCACCATTTTTTATCTCTATTCTCTCTCTCTAAATATGGCGAATTTTCAAGCGCCTCTTTTGTGTGTTTTTGGAGCCGAGGAGGACGATTGAAAGAAAGGAAGGAAGAGGAGAAAAAAATTGGGAAAGAGTCCATCAAATAACAAGCTAAAATTTTATACATTTTTACATCAAATCTAATATATCTTACAATCTAATATCCTTTATCCATCCTTTGCTCGACCACGTCTAACCAAAACAGAGTCTCTAAATCCCTCTCTCTCGCCAACCCTTCTCTCTCGCATATCATCTGCATCGAGTTTACGACTATCTGTTTCTTCCCGTTATACAGACTCACTCTGCCTTGGACGAACACGGTTTCGCCGAGACGAAGTTTTCCGTGAAGAAGTAACACGCCGTCGTCGGCGACCATCCTCCCAAACGGGTCTCGTTCCACTTGGTTGAGATTATAATAGTTCTCCTCTTCCTCGTCCACGAAACCGAACGAAGTATTATTATCCTCGGAAGAGGTTATCGTCGAAGGCGCCCAAATCACGCACTCGATGACTCCGGTCCCATCGTCTAAAGAGAGAAATATCTTGGAATCTTTCCTCGTGGTAAACTCGACGATAACGCCGCACAGTTCGCACTTTCGTATTCTCCTGATGATACTTTTGTTCTTCTTCTTTTCATCATCATCATCACTGTTTCTATGCTTTGCACCACCCACTATTCTTCTATCTTCAATCTCCCAAACGCTTTCGTTCGTATTCTCCACCGCTCGCGCGTTTAAAATTTCTTTCGCGAACACTTTCGGCGTCGCCCAAAAAAACGGGTCTCTTCCCCAGTCGTTTTGGATTAGTCTTTTGTTCTCGTTATCGTACACGTGCACTCTGGAGAAGGCATTGGTTTTGTTGTTGTTCTCAACATCATCGTCGCCCCGTTCTCTCTGGTTTTGGTCTTCCGTCCTCATTCTCTCATCATTCTCTCTCTTCTCTCTCTCCCTAATGAAGAATGAAATTTGATACGTAAAGAGGAGACGAATTTTTTCTCTTTTTTTTCTTTTCTCTCTCTTCACTAAAAAAAAGCTCTTTCTTCTGTCTGAGTGAAACAACAACAGTCTCTCTTCTCTCTCTCTCTTCTCTTCTCTCTCTTCTCTCTTCTCTCTTCTCTCTTCTCTCTTCTCTCGGAGACAGAAGAAGAAGGTAAAGGAGGAAAAGAAGACAAAGGAGAAGAAGATGAGCGAGACTGCTACTCCTACTAATACTCCTACTAAGAAGAAAGAAGAACAAGAAGAACAAGAAGAAGAATTAAAAGAAGAACAACAAGAAAGTGATTCCACAGGATGGGGATTCTCCCTTCCGTCGATATCTCTCCCGACTTCAGCAGACTTCCACTTCGCCTCTCTCTCCGATTCCATCTCCAACGTGGTGAAAGGGTTGGAAACGAAAGCAGACGAGGCGTATTCGCAGATGAAAGGAATGACGGACGAGGCCGTGAAGAATACAGTCATGGAAGCGGAAAGGATGAATCATCTCTCTCGCGATGATGATTTTAACGAGCAGGAAGAGAGTTTATCAATTAACGAGGAGGAACTCGTCGTAAAAGAGAAAGCGGCAGCGAACGCGACGAGACAGAAAGAAGAAGCGAGGAAGAAACTAGAGAAGGCAAAAGCAGAGAAAAAGAGGAAAGAAGAAGAAGAAGAAGAAGAGAAGAAGAAGATGGAGAGAGAGAAGAAAAAGAAGAAGGAACAAGAAGAAGAAGAAGAAGAAAAACGCGAACGCGAGCGCGCCGCCGTCGCCGCAGCAACAGCAGCAGCAGCAGCAACAGCCGCTGCTCAGAAAGAGAAGGAAGAAAACGAGAAGAAGAAGAAGAAGAAGAAAGCTTCGCCGGCGGTTCCCGACGCGAAGCAGAAACCAGCGGCGCAAGTAGCGCCGGCGTCATCGTCACCATCACCACCACCACCACCACCACAAAAATCGACGAGCGAATCTGATGATGCCAACGCTTCTACTAGTAATAGCACTAAAGGAACAACAATAGCAACAGTAGCGGCAACAACAAAAACAACAACACCAACAAAAATAGCAGCAGTAGAGAAAGGAGCAAACGACGACGAAAGTAACGATGCAACTGCGGAGCTTCTGAGAGAGCTCGAGACGTTGAAAGCGAAACATCTCGAACAATCGAAAGAACTCGAAACAACGAAACAAGCGCTCGCGGCTCGAGAGGAAACTTTGCAAAGAAAAAACGAAGCCGACGCGGAATTGAAAAGACAAGACGAAAGCGAGGCTTTAAAACTCGAACAAGAGATGAAGGATCGCGTCGCTCAAGCTGAGCGGAAAGTCCTCGCGTTGACGAAAGAGCGAGACACATTGAAGAAATCTTTAGAGAAAAATAGAGCGGTTTCGGATGTAGTAAAAGAGAAGGATAAAATTATCGACGAGGTTATGAAAGAAGGCGAAGTGTTGAGCAAGAAACAATCAGAAATGGAAGGGACGATTAAAAAGTTGAAAGCTACGTTACGAGAAAAAGACGAAGAGATGGAAGAGCGAAACAACGAATTCGTTCGCGTGCAAGAAAACTTGAAAGTCGTCGAGATGAACAATCGAGAGTTGACGACGGATTTAGAGGAGAAGAATCAATACTTTTCGGATAAACTGGCGGAAGCGAGAAGAGAAACCGCAGATTTATCCATCACGAACTCTGGTAAAGCCAAGTTAGAGCAAGAATTATCCGAGGCGAAAGAAAGAGAATTCAATCTCGTAGAACTGAAGAAAGATTTGGAGCACGCGCTCAAGCGCAACACGGTACAATACGAACGGCAAGAGGAACGATTGAAACGAGATTTAATCGAAGTCGAGGAGAGATGCAGAATAGCTGAGGAGAAGTTGGAGGAGTTGACCAGAAAAATGCCCGAAAGCACGCGACCGCTCTTGAAACAAATCGAAAGTAACGAGAAATTAATGGATGAGAAAACAAACGAATGGCGAGAAGTCGAGGCGGTGTTGTTCGCAAGAATCGAACAGGCTGAAAGTGCGACCGAGGAAGAAAAGGCGCTGAAACTCGAAGCGATGGAGAAGTGCGAGAAGATTAACGCCGATCTGAAATCGCATAAAATGAAGATTGCTCAGAAAGATGAAGAGATTAGAAAAATACAAGACGAGTGCGAAGAGATGAAGACGGAGCGCGAGGAGGAAAAGGAAGCGCAAAAATCCGTGTTGCAAAATATCGCCGAGAAAGAAGCTAAACGAGAAGAGCGCGAAAAAGAAATCAAAGATCAAATGAAACAGTTACGGAATCTTCTCGCCGAAGAACGGGCAAAAGTGGAAAAGATTGATCGCACGTTGAACGAAGAACGGGACCGATTTGAGGAGTCGGTAAAAAGTTTGGAAGAAAAATTACGGCAAGCAAACATCAAGTTGGCAGAATTGCGCGGTCACGGTGGCGGTGGCACCGGCGGCGATGGTATCGCCCCTAGTGGCGAGAGAGTGTCAACATCAGCACAAAGCCAAAAAACCAACGGGAAAGGAGGACCGTCCATGTGGACCGTTCCCATAACGTTTGACTCTCTCTCTTCTTTTGGAGAAGGCGCGTCTTTACAAGTTCAGCAAATTTTAGAAAACGCGCAGAGACAACTTCAAGCTCGCACGGAACAGTTAGAGCTCGCGAACACGAGAATAAAGCGATTGGAGGCCACGAGAGACGCTCTGAGCGAAGAGCTCACGGCGTATTTGTTGAGCGAAGACGAAAGTTACTTTCAATCGCACGGTCAAACGTCGTTGAAAGATTTGGCCGACGCTCAGCTTCGCGAAGAGTTTACGGAAATCGAAAAGAGGTACAACGTCGTCTTGGAACTTTTGGGAGAAAAAGACGAAGAGATTGAAGATTTGAAAGATAACGTCGTTTCTTTGAAGGAGTTGGTGAACAATCTGAGTTTGCAAAACGCAGAGAGCGCGTGATTGATGATCATGACCGCGCGAGTGTATTCTTATTATGTTATTCTTATTGATGATAGTTTCGTACCACTGGCTGTGGTGGAGGCAAAGTAGCTTTCCTCTTCCTCTCTGGGGCGAGAACGAGAGGGAGAAAGTTTCGTTTTACATCGTCCTTGTTCTCGTATTTTAGTCAACTTTTTTGTCGCGAGTGATGAAAGCAAATAAAGCCTCTGCGCAGGGGTTCAGAATACTGTTGTTGACCTTAAAACTATTGCTACTGACGTGACATCGATATGACGCCGACGGGTCTTTCTTTTCTTCTTTTTCCTTTTCTGCTTTTGGCTGTGTGCTTACTTTTTGCACCAATTTTGGCATTTTCACCTTTTGTCCATTTCTTCCCTTTTTCTTCTTCATTAATTTTGTTTGCAAACAACAAGCGAGATAAAAAAAATGGTACGCGTCTCATTCTCGTTGACTTTTCCTCCGTCGTCTTCCCGTTGTTTTGGATGATACGGTTTCGTTTACGTTCGCATTCGTCTGCGCGAGGCTTTTGCACGGGTCGCGTCTCTCGCAAAAGCGGAAGGTTCCGCGAGAATTTTTTTAGGTCGCTCGATTTGGAGGGAGAAACTCCTTTGTCTGTGTCTGTAGCAAATGTGCGGGCCTTGCCGGTGTCAATACCAAGTCTCGAGCGCACGGTGCGAAGGTGCAATCAATCCACGGACGAGATTTTCGTATCATTCACGAGTTTGTTCGCGTGAATTGCAATCATCGAGGCCTTTGATGCCTTCGCTTGGAGAGACCTTGACGCACTTTACGCGCGCGTTCAGCGAGAAAGATGGTTTTGAACATCACACAGGGCTTTCCAAAGACGCAAATTTTCTCTACGAGAAGAGAAGAATACTAACGACGATAAACTCTTTCTTTCTTTCTTTCTTTAAATGACAACGCAGGCGTCTTCCCTCAACATTTCTAAAAAGCGTAAATTCGTCGCCGATGGCGTCTTCTTCGCCGAGTTGAACGAAATGCTCGTTCGTGAACTCGCCGAGGATGGCTACTCTGGAGTTGAAGTTCGATCGACGCCGGTGAAGATGGAAATCATCATTCGCGCGACGAGAACGCAAAACGTTCTCGGCGAAAAGGGTCGCAGAATCCGTGAATTGACTTCGTTGGTCCACAAGAGATTTGGTTTCGCCGAAGGCGCGGTCGAGTTGTACGCCGAAAAGGTTGCCAACCGTGGTTTGTGCGCCATCTCGCAGTGCGAGTCTTTGCGATACAAGTTGCTGGGCGGCTTGGCAGTCAGAAGAGCGTGCTATGGCGTCTTGAGATTCATCATGGAAAACGGCGCAAAGGGCGCGGAGGTCATCGTCTCTGGTAAATTGAGAGGTCAAAGAGCCAAGGCTATGAAGTTTAAGGATGGTTACATGATTTCTTCGGGTAACCCGGTTCGCGAATACATTGTTAGTTCGACGAGACACGTCTTGTTGAGACAAGGCGTCGTCGGTATTAAGGTGAAGATTATGCTTGATCACGATCCGAAGGGTAGAATGGGTCCGAAGACGCCGATTCCGGATACCATTATCATTAAGGAGCCGAAGGAGGATGAGAACATGGCTAAGCCAATCATCGGAGCGGAAAACTAAAGATATAAATAAAATAT
>JACLAA010008127.1_pt1 | contig 11721 bp, 4 predicted proteins | sample 8027891 | NCBI WGS metagenome assembly JACLAA01 (sample SAMN15724900, study PRJNA655200) | protist metagenome | isolation source: fluorescence activated cell sorting (FACS) single amplified genomes of... | place: Spain: Blaines Bay Microbial Observatory, Mediterranean Sea | collected 2016-01-19 | reverse complement strand
GAACTCAGACTCGTCTCCCCCAACCACCACCACCCCGTGGATCGCCTCGTCCGGGGCCTCGAGACATTCTTCGCGAGGCGCGTCGAGCCCGTGCTGGGTCTGCGGAAGCAGGTCGGACGATTCAGCATGATGGCCTCCGTGGGGTCGCTGACGAGCAAGTTCTGCGTGTACGACCCGACGCCCACGACCCCGGTCGACACCTTCATCTTGCTGTGCAAGGCTCTCGCGAACTTTTTGGCCTTCTACACCCTGATCCTCTTCGTTCGCGTTCTCCTGACGTGGTTCCCGAACATCGACTGGGACAAGAACCCCTGGCTGACGCTGCGCCAGATCACGGACCCTTACCTGAACATCTTTCGAAACATGGTGCCCCCTTTGATGGGGCAGATCGATCTGACCCCCATCGTGGGCTTTCTGGTCATGCAGTACATCACCAGTTTCATCAAGTTCCTCGGGAACCGGTTCATCTCCATCGACAACTTCTCGGACGGGTGGGGCGGGGTCTTCTTCTTCGAGGACGAGGACATGCTCGCGGGCCTCTTCGAGGACCAGAACGCGGCGCCCACGGCGCCACCGGCCTGATGATCGCCCCGGTGAGCGATGACGAGCGACGCATGACGAGGCGGACGGACGGACGGACGGACCACGAAGGCAGAGTAAAGACTGAGGGGCGGACCTTGTAATACCATCCACATGACGACACGACGAGAGAATTCACAGCGCACGTAGGCGCGCGGGCGCGGGCGCGCACAGAGAGACACACAGAGAGAGACACACAGAGAGAACTTCTTCAACTAAGGAACTAGCGTCTTTTATTGGCACGGCGCGCGCGCGCGTGTCAGCCTCGTGCGCGCTCCCCGTTTTCGACGGCGGTCGGAAGAGAGAGAGAGGGGGTGGGGCTCCTACCTGGGTCTTTCCCTGCTTCGCGTTGGAGGCCCTCGTGACGACGACTCTGCGCGTCTGCCTGTTGCAAGACACTCTGGCCGCTGCTGGTCTGGTCATGCCTACGGTCGCCATGGTTCTCGTTATCGTTTCGCGGTGCGGGGGGAGCGTGCGCGGAAGGTGGGTTTGGGGTAGCGAGAGCGTTCAACAACTCTTTTTTGTCGTCGACGAGCCAAGATCTCACCCGAGCATCATGGTTGGTTGAGAAATCCTATCCTGTCCTAAGTAGAAAACCCCGTCTTAGGATTTGCACCGATTTCGGGACATTTTGGCACCGATTTCGGGACACACCCATGGGCGATCGAAAACTTTGAGGAAAGCTCCCATCTTTCCCCTGGGTTTGTCAGGTTTTGAATGCTTTCTTTCGGAAGAGACGTTCGGAGACCCGGCGGGGACCCGGCGGGGCAGGAGCGCTAGGACTTCTTTGGAGTTGATTAGCAAAAAAAAGTTGGTGTCTTCTCGTATTTGCGTACTCTGCGGCAAATAAGTTCCTAACAACGAGCAGTTGGTGCACTACCATGCCAGATTGAATGGCTGGTGAAAACATCCTCAACTTCTTACTGAAAATGTCGTATAAATGGCCCCCAACCGTGCCGATATCTTTTGCGGAGACGAGATGAAGGTTCGTTTCGTTGCGGAGATGGACAGATGGGTTTCTAGAAAGCGCCTTGCCAACCGAGCGGGGAGGGACGACAATTCGCACGACCGAGCGGTCGCAAAACCCCCGATCATCGCCCTCCGATCGTCGACCTATATCTGACATATCATATCAACGACGCGACGCTCAACGATGTCCTACCCCGTAGTGAACAACACGGCGGTCCCCACCGCTGCTGCTGGCAACGCGACCAGCAGAGACCTTGGCGACCCCGAGGGAATCAAGTACTGGGGGACGCCCGAGCACAGCGGGTGGCTCTTCTCCCAGGCCAAGTTCCTCAAGGACTGGAGAAGGAGGTGGTTCGTGCTCAAGGAGGGCTTCCTCTTCAAGTTCAAGGACGATGCCGTGACCTCGGACACCAAGTACAGGGCCTTCGTGGACCTGAGAGCGTGCCTAGAGATCTCGAACCCCGCGAGCGACGACAACCGCAAGGGTCCCATCCTGCAGCTCATCGTGAAATCGTACGACAAGGCGGGCCGAGACCCGAAGATCGAGACGATGAATTTGGTGGCCAACTCGATCCCCGAGAGGGACGCTTGGGTTCAGGTCCTCAAGATGGCCAAGCGCGCTCTCACTGACGAGGGTTCGGCACCGGGCGTGCAGTGGGGCGTTCCGTCCTCGGCGGATGCTCATGGCATCCCCAAAGCCGCGTACCCCGCCGTCGTTCACCAGCCCCTCCCCTCGCCCGCGGCCGTCTCTCAGTACGGCGAGGGCATTGCCAACGAGCTCGCCAAGCTCAGGGTCGACGTCGACGACATCAAGTCCAACGTGGGGGCCATCCTGGAGAACCAGCGCAAGCGCGAGGAGGAGGACTTCGATGACGACCTATGCGACTACGACGGCAACGACTGGGGCTACGCATACTCGGACGAGGAGGACGATTACTCTCAGGAGGACGTCCCAACGGAGGCCCTGGCAGGCTTCAACTTCTTCGACTCTTCCCCAACCAATTACGGTTTCAAGCCCGTGCACACCTGCGTCGGCATCAAGGACGTCTGGCCCGCCAGCGACTGGCGCTTCGTCCCCGACCACCATTGCGGCAAGCGCCTGCGCGTTCTGTGGAGAGCCGGCGAGCAGCGCGTCCAGAGCCAGGGCCAGTCCCGGTCCACTGGCAAGGACCAGTGGTGGGCGGGCGTGGTGACCTCCTACAACGAAGCGGAAGGCCTCCACAAGGTGCACTACGACGATGGCGAGACCGAGTGCCTGGACCTCCAGAGGTGCGACCACGAGATGAGCATCGCGACTGAGGTCAACTTCGGCCCTGAGGACGTGGGCCGCCGCGTGGACGTCTTTTGGGCCCACGAGGAGCGCCACTTCCTCCTCTCCTCCCAATCCGGGTCCCAAAAGCGCTGGTGCAACAAGCAGGAGGGCGTGTGGTATTCCGGAACAATCACCGAGTGCCGCCGCACGAGGTTCCTCCCCCCCAAGTACCCCGTGAACAAGTTCATCAGCGATGCCGCCATCATCCACTACGATGACGGTGACGTCGAGCTCCTCGACATGCAGGCGGCCCATTTCAGGTACACCTCTTCGCCCAAGGGACTGGAAGTGGGCACGCAGATCTCCCTGGTGAGGGGGGGCCACTGGACAGAGGGGAAGGTAACGGGGGCCTCCCTCGACCAGAACCAGCCTCAGGTGGTGGAGGTCACCTACGTGGATCCCCAGGGCTTAGGACAGGAGAAAAAGGAGAGGGTCGACTTGGGGTCACCTGCCGTCTTCTGGAGAAGGGGGGAGCAGGACTCAAGCACATTTGTGGCCCCACAGCCTACCATTCTATGAATTCTCTTGAGAGAATCAGCCTGAGTGTGTTGGTTCGTTAGGTCGAACTAACCACTGTTAGAGGGGGCTGCTGTTGGCATTAGGTTGCAGGCTCTTCAGGAGTATAAAAAGGGCCGTTCATCGGAAGCCCCCTATCAGGTCTCTTTGATTGGATTTCATTTCATATAAAAAGCTCTTATTTCTAGTCTCCTCATTTCATCTCATCTCCTTCCCCAGGCGGGGGAAGCGTCCTCGTCATCGCTCCCGATGTCTCCGTACTGCCAGATGTTCAAGTGGTCCTTCTTGGCGATTTCCTCCTCCTCCCTGAGGGTCTTGACAAAGTCGCTGATTTCCTTGAACTTGGGGACGCGCTCCACGCGCGCCAGTCCTTGTTTCACCATCTCCAGGGCCACCATCTCGTTGGTGGCGGGGTCGCTCAGAACCACTTTGGCCACCGTCTCTGCCTTCTTGCCCTGGACCACCTCGCTCGTCCGCTCCTCCACCTGGCACACAAGGACCTGGCCACCGCCAATCATCTGCTGCAAGAACTCAGCCGCCTCGTACCCATAGTCCTCCTCAAGGGTGGGGGGCTTGATCCAAGCCAGCTTGCAGGCAAAGGCCAAAGGAGAGGAGGACTTGACGCCAAGGTTCCCAATGGGAGCCATGTCCTTGGCGGCCACCCTGTCCCTGTTGCCAAAGTCAAGGTAAAACACGTCGTAGGTCTTGGTCTTGTCATCGTAGCGCTCCACTCTGGCTCTGTACAATTGGTTGTCCCCGGCGTACTTGCACAGGCACGTCTCTTTGTTTGCAAACCTCTGGTCCCCTGTGGCCTGACCCAGGGAGAGGGAGCCGATCTGCTCCAGGAGGGAGGAGGTGGCGTCGTCCGCCTTTTGGGCGTAAAAGACGCCCCCGCTCACCACGTTGACGGCCCTGATCTTGAGGGACTCGATCCGCTTCTGCGCGCCAGCGCCGCTGGAGGAGCTAGCACCAGCCTCCTCGGGCTCGGGCTCCTTGTAATCCTTCCACAAATTCGTCCTATTCTGCTTGGCCTTGTACTGGGCCACGAGGAGGGGGCTGCCGCTGGGGACGTTGTAACCCTGAACAGTGGCAAGGCCGTTCGCCACGAGCTGCTCCGACAAGTCCACGCGCCTGTTTCCGCTGACGATTCTGAGCTTTCCAACAAAGGTGCCGATCTTGTCGATGCCCTCGATCTCGATCTCGACGTCCCTCTGCATGCAGTGGAGCCTGGCGTACCTGAGGGCATCGTCCGAGTAGGGCTCGTTCCTGCCGGGGCACCGCACGTCAGACAAGGCAAACGTGAGGGCCAGGGCCTGCTTGGGGACCCTCAGCTTGAGGCGGTGGCCGCTCAGAACGTAGTCCACGACAGCGCTCACCCTCTCGCTCCTCTGGAGGAAGGGGAGGAACTGCTTGGACTTGGCGGCACTGGAGCCCTGGCTGAGGTCGTTCAGCCTGGCCCCCTGCATGGCGGGCTTCTTCCCCCCGTGGAGACCCTTCTTGTTCTTCTGGGCCTTGGCCTCCGCCTCGATGAGGTCCTCGTAGTTCTCGGCCGTGTCGTCACCGCTGCGGTGCTTTTGCGTCAGCGCCAGGCCTCTCGCCAAGAGAACCTCCGCGACGCTGACGGGGCGCACGACGCCCTCCTTCCTCTCCTCGTAGGTGACCTTGGCAAAGGTGAGGGTTCTCTGCTGCTGGTCCGCTGGATTCGCTCCCTGCGGGGCGGGGCCGCCCACTGGGACCTTCCTGGTGTACTCAACCTTGGCGGTGCCCTCCTTGCCGATCAGCTTCTGCCTGAGGACCTCGCGAGCCTCCTCGGCCCAGGGCTCCCCCACGTTGTTGTTCGCCCGGGAGGGCATCCTCGGGGCCCGCAAGCTGCTGAGGTGGACCCGCATCTCCCGCTTCTCCTCCAGGTGGTAGAGGGTCAACGTGTCCCCGCTCACGACCTCGCTTACCACCGCCTTGAAGTCCCCACCGGCTCCGGCGGCGCCAGCGCCGTCCTGCTGGGCCACGTAGGCGTGCCAAATGTTCTTTTTTCCCGCCTTTGCGGCCTTCTCGGCCTGCCTCTGCTTGGAGGCGGCGAGGGAGGGGAGCATCCTCGCGGACCAGTCCAGAATCCTGGCCAGACCCTGCTTGAGCAGGAGATCCTGGACGCTCTCCGTGGGCGCACCGCCGCTGCCGGTAGTAGTCCTTGAGTAAAGAGACACGTAGAGGTTGCCGTACTTGTCGAGCTCCTCAAAGACGATCTCGCAGTCCTTGCCCAGGACAGCGGTCTCCACGAAGACCTTGCTGCGCACGCTGAAGGCCTCGGGTCCCGCTGGAGCGGCATTCGCATCGCCGTCCTTGGGAGCGCGCTTCTGCACCAGGGGACACGCCACGCCGCACAGAAAGACGGTGGCGGAAACGTAAGACGCGGTCGCGGGGTCCTCCGACTCGTCCGACTCGATCAGAACCTTGAGGACGTGCGGGTTGCCGACGCTCTCGACGATGCACGGGAACCTCTTCCTGTTGGCGGCCTTGCTCTTGGACACGAGGGACTCTGCCGACACGGCGTCCCCAACCTGAGTCACCTTTCTCTTGGACTTTGTCTGGGTCGACTTCTTGTCCCCGTCGAAGGACCACATTCCCAGACCCTTGGCCTTGGCGTGCTCCTCGGCCTCCTTGAGCTGCTGGTGAGCCTCGTTCTTGGACCCCTCCTTGGCCTTGGCGTAACCCGACGCGACCTGCAGCACGGCGGCGTTCTGGTTCGAGGAATCGAAGACGGTGCCGAACTCGAGGTTCTTGTCCTGGATCACGTCGTCCACGCGGAACACGACGTCGTTTCCGACGAGGCGCTTCCTGAGGTTCTCCCTCGAGGCCCAGGCCCACTGCTCGTCCTGGGTGGAGCCGTCCCTCCTCCCAACGCGAGGGGCCGAGATGCCCGACAAGATCAGCCTCTTCTCCTGCCTCAGCTGGGTCGCCTGCGGCTGGATTCCCGCGTACGTCGCCTGGGCGGAGGACACCACCACGACGCAGTCGCCGCTCGGCACCTCCTTGATCACGCCTCTCAACCACCCTGACATGGTCTCTCCTTCACTTGTCTGTGTCTCCTCCTAACGGCTCGGAACTATCGAGATCTACGACGCGCTCCTCGCCGTCGCTCTCTGTCGCTCGGCAATCTCCCGGCCTCGCGCCTGTCGAGAGGAAGGGGTCGGTTCTCCGATCTCGGGATGAATTCGCGGGAGGTAGGAGCTCAGCGCCGTGCTAGTCGCCGTGCTTGCCAAGTCGTGGTCTCCTGACGATAAGTTAGGTCACTCCGACGAAATCGCTTTTACCCCCCACCCCGACGGCTGCCCACAAGACGCCTTTTCTACTCGAGGGCGAAGCGAGTCCTTCGAATCCCCAAATGACCTGTCCTGACTCGCGGAGAGGAGGTGGAGAGGAGATCGAAGAAGTGGTATGAGGTCGCGAAGGATGTCGTTGAAGGATTGATGGTTGATTACACCTTGGTCATTCTCGAAAAGTTGCAGTAGTACACCGTCTGCATCATGCTCCTCAAGTTCCCGGTGTAGTTGCACTTTGCCATTTCCGTGGCGTCCGTCCTGAATCCCATGGCCTCGGCCACCCTTTGGACGTCCTCCCACGCCACCTCGAGCGAGAGCTCGTCCCCCAAATAGGTGTGGGAGTCCGCCCAGTGCCAAAGCAGCGGACCCAAGTTCAACCAAACCCCGCCGGGCTTCAAGCAGTGGTGAATGGTCTCCAAGTAATCAACAAAGTTGTGCGCGGTGTCCACGAAGAAGCACGTCACCACGCTGTCCCAGCGGCACTTGTGCTCCTCCCGGGAGTAAACCTCCACGAAGTCACCGCCGCAGATGCTGAGCTGGTCGGGGTCCTGGATGGAATCCGCAAAGTCGTTCGCGCAAACGTCGGGAATGGCCACCGCTCTCAGCTGGTCCTTGTTCGTTCTGTTGTTGCAAGGGTTCAGGCAGTACGGGTGAATCACCCACTGGTTCCGCGACGTCGCGTAATTCATCACGAAAGCGGAGGTGAACATCATGTAGTAGGAGAACTCGTTCCCCTCGGCCATGAACCCCTTGGAGGCGATCTCCAGAACGAGCCTGCCGAGGCCGCAACCGGGTACCAGGACCCTCGGCCTGCTCCGCGGGTCGATCCTCGGAAAGCACTCGCGCAGGGCCTTGATCAGCTTGTCGAAGCTCTGGGAACGCTCTATCGCGCCCTCCGCGCTCCACTCTCTCACGAGGTCCTTCAAAACGTAGCGAACTTTCTCAACATCCATTGCCGAGACTCTCGATTCGCTCGGGGAGCTCGAGGCGTCCGAGGCACCTCCCCCCTGGTTGGCGGTCCTGAACTCGTCGGGACAGTCGTCCTCCTGGTCCGCCACGGAAACGAGCTGATTGAGGAAGGCTTGGTTTGCACTCAAGCACTCCCTCGCCTCGAGGAACTTGTCTTGCAGACTCGAGAGAATGCGCTGGTGCCGCGGCGAGACCTTCTTCAAGTTCGCCTCCCAACGAAGGACGTCGAGCTTGCCCTCCAGCTCATAGCTTCTGAAGGCTCGGATTATCTTCTGCGCCCCTTGCCTTTCCAGGGCTTCCTGGTCCATGCTAGGCCCAGGTTCGCCCATTCTCCCTTCAAGACTTGCCCAACCCAAGCTGCCAAGGTCTGAGCTCAGAGGCCAAACGCTGAAACCAACCGACAGGTGAGTCTTCAGGCAGGGAGGTGCCGGGAAGAGGGACCCACCAGGTTGGAGAAGCGACAGAGAGAGGAGCGAGGGAATGAGATGAGATGAGGGGACGCAATGAGGAGGCGCCCGAGTGTCGAGCTTGTAACTCTCGCTCTCCTTTGCGTCTATCTCGTACACAGCACCAACTTCTGGCTTCGCGTCAGCATCTTCCGGGTGCAGAGCGATGCCGAGGTCGTCGTGCTGGAGGATGCGACAGGGGCTGAGGAGGAGAAGGGGAACGATCTCGAGCGAAGGAGAGCGGCCATTGATCCCATCAAGCCCATCAAGCCAGTGACTTTGGAAGCCGTGATCGAGCCCGCGAGGAATGCGAGCGCGGCGACGAGGTGCTCCGACCTCGACAAACCGTTCGTTGGAGGTGAAGGTCAGATTGCCGCGGTTTTGGTTTTGTGCTTCAACCGTCCCGCCTACATTCGGCGTACCTTGGAAGCTTTGCGACACCGTCTGCAAGCGAAGAGCATCGGTCGCAAGTTTCCTGTGTACGTCTCCCAAGACGGAGATCACGCCGATGTCTCGCGGGTTGTCGAGTCCTTTGACTTCCTTGAAGCTCGCTTGATTCACGCGAGGGGACCGCAGAGGGATCTCGGGCGCGTCAAGCCGTACCTAAAGCCCTACTACCACTTGTCTCGGCATTACAAGTGGGCGCTGACTCAGATCTTCGATTGCCTGGGCTTCGACAAGGCCATTGTGATTGAAGACGACATGGAGGTATCGATCGACTTTTTTTCCTACTTTGAAGCCACCTCTCACTTGCTTGACCTGGATCCAACGATCTACACCGTAAGCAGCTGGAACGACAACGGGTTCGAGGCGTACGTTCGCGATGGTGACCCCCGCAAGCTGTACAGGACCGATTTCTTCCCTGGGCTGGGATGGATGCTGACGAGGAGACTTTGGGACACCACGCTGCGAGAGGGGTGGCCCCAGGCGTTTTGGGACGACTGGATGCGAGAGGACGCCCAGAGGAGGGGGAGGACCACGATCTGTCCGGAAATAAGCCGGAACTTCAATTTCGGCATCGTGGGATCGTCCAGCAATCAGACCTACGCCTCCCAGGTGGCCAAGGTGGTACCAAACGAGGTCTACGTGAACTTTGGTGAAGAAGATCTGTCCTACCTCGCGGACGCGGAGGCCTACCGGGAGGATCTGCGAGCCAGGGTCAACGAGGCGGCTGAGGTGGCGCTGGAGGACCTAGGGAAGATCAGGGGGGACGGGAAAATCGTTTATGCCTCCAAGGAAGAGCTGGCTGGGATCTTGGAAGACTTGGAACTTGATGCCCAGTCTGCGCTGAAAGGCCTTGCCAGAGGGTCGCTCGATGGGATCATTCAGTTGAGGAATCCAAAAGGCAAGCACTCTCACGTGCTTTACATCTCGCCAATTTAATTGGTTGATAAACTGTCATAAATACTGTTTTACACTTCTATCGCCGAGGCGAGGGCGAGGGCCACTCCTCGAGGTTGTCGAAGGAAAGGGCCGATTTGATGTCCAGAAGCTCTCCGGAATCCTGGGTCGACATTTGCGTGCTTGGCCTGTCGTTTAGACTGAACCTGTTCTTGGTGACCGGAGTCAGTTGGGCCGTTGCCGCCCTTTGACGAGACAAGAGCAGCCTCTGCTCCAAGGACGGGTTCGGGTAGCTCCTCTCGCTCCTCACGCTCCTCAACTGCTGGAGGCTCCTCTGCGGAGACTGCGACCGCGATCGCTGCAGGGTCTCAATGTGCCGGGGAACACGCTCCGGTCTCGGCCGGCCGTCTTTGTGGGTGAGACTGCCAAAGGAATCCTTGAGGAGGTCGAGCTCCTCTTTCAAGGACTTGACGAGGGCGTCCCTCTCCGTGACTTGTCTTCCCTTGGCGTCCAGCAAGTCAGAGAGCCTATCGGCCCGCTCCTTCTCGTCCTGCCAGTCCTGCACCTTGTCGTTCAGGGTCCTCTGGAGCCGCTCCAAGCGGCTCTCAAAGAACTCCAAAACGTGGGGCTGCATGTAGAGGTTCTCCAGGTCGGATCCCTGGACATCGACTTCTTCCTTGAGCATGATGTTCTCCGTCTCAAGCTTTCTTATCTTGGTCTCGTAGTCGAAGGTTGTCTCGAGGATGTCCCTCCTCTCCTCCTCCACCATGCCAATCTTGGGCAGAGCCTCGTCAAAGATCCGCAGAATCTCTTCCTTGGAAGGCTCCTCCTCGGCGCTCACGCCCAGGCCAATCATGGACTTGCACTTGAGGACCATGTCTGCCAGCTCAGCGCGCGTGAACTCCACCTTCTCCTCCTCCTTCTCAGGGCTCTGGGCCAGGGCTGACCCCGACCGAGGCGACCGAGGGGAGCCCCCAAAGGCACCAGAGGCCCCAGAGCTCAAAAACATTTGGCTCTGCCTCCTGGCTTGCTCTCTTATGCTCTGCCTGCGCGCAACCACAGCGTCGATTCTTCTGGCCACAATCTCGTCAATGTCCTTGTTCATTATGGAAGCCACGCCATTCACGGGCTTCTGCGCCCCATTGGCAGACTTTGCTTCCACCACGGTAAGTGGCGCCAATCCATTCTTCTTGGCCTCGGCCAAGCCATTCTTCACTTGCAGGATCTCCTCCACCTGGTCGTCCTCCGAGTCTCCGAGGTCCTCCTCCGCCTCCTCCGTGATCTCCCCAAGAGCCGGGGCCTTGAATGAGCTCCGCTTGGCCGCCCTCTGCACCAGCTTCTCACCGATCTTGCGCTTGACCTCGCTGGGGTCGAGGGTCTCCTCTGCTCCGGAGGAGGGATCCCGCGAGACCACGCTCTCCTCGCTGGACTCGGCCTCCAACTTCTCTTCCTCGGAATCAGAGCCAGCCTCCCCCTTGGCATCGTCTTTGCTCGCCTGCTTCGTCTGGCTCTGGCCCCGCAATCGCTGGACCTGCAGCTCTCCGATTCGACTGAAAAGGAGCAAGGCCACGAGTGGATGCCTCTCGTTCAAGACCTCCAGTTGCTTGTAGGACACCGCAGCGACCAAGACTTGTCCGTCCGCGACAACATCCGCAGTTCGCTCAGAGTGCTCTTCCTTGAAGCCCTGGAAGAAGGCAGTCTCCCCAATGAAGCTGCCCGCATCCCTCTTTGCGATGATGTTCCCATCGATCCTCACACCAGTCTGACCTTCTAGAACGAACATGACATACGAGGCCTTCTGTCCACGCTTCAAGATCAAGTCCCCAGATTCAAATTTCACGAGACACATTCTCTCCGCCAGGTACTGGATGGCTGTGTCGTCCATCTCGTCTCCAAGTCCGCTGCTCTTCTTGTGAGACCTCTGAAGCAAGTGGTACAACTTGTCGTTTGAGCAAGGCATGACACGGGGGGACTCCTCCTTGATATTATTGAGGCACCTCCTCTTGAGCTTGCTGCAGGCCGCGTTTGTGAAGGTGCGGAGCACTTTCAAACCAAGGTTTGGGTTCTCCTTGTGAATGTCTCTGAGATCCTGAAAGGTGAAGATCGTCACCAAACTCGTGTCAGTGGACACAATCACGTCAGCACCCCTCGCGAATCTCTCAAACAGGGAGAGCTCTCCCAGAACATCCCCAGCTTCCAGCTTCCCAACAGGGTTGCCCTTGTACCGGACCGTGGCAGAGCCTTCCAGTATGACACTGACAAAACAGGCATC
>JACLAA010000088.1_pt1 | contig 11721 bp, 10 predicted proteins | sample 8027891 | NCBI WGS metagenome assembly JACLAA01 (sample SAMN15724900, study PRJNA655200) | protist metagenome | isolation source: fluorescence activated cell sorting (FACS) single amplified genomes of... | place: Spain: Blaines Bay Microbial Observatory, Mediterranean Sea | collected 2016-01-19 | reverse complement strand
CGCTGAGGTTGTCGTTTTGTCCGTCTTTAACTCCATCATCGCGTTCATCTTGGGAAACTCGCCTTTGAGGTAGATGTTTCCACCGATTTCAATATCCCCGACTATGTCCAGTTCGTTCAGCCTCTCCTTGAATGCGATTTCATTCACGAAGGACATCTCTATCTTATAGGTTTGATTTTTTTATCAAAACAAACCTGTGATGGCGTTCCAAGCGGACGTTTCAAACTTCTTCACGGCGGGAACTTGGTTGAGCTTGGACACACCGTATGCGAGACCACCAAAAACGGCGCCCGCTCCAGCACCTACGAGCGCTCCAGCAGGTCCAGCGAGTTCCCCGATTTCCGCACCTGTGATGGACGCCGATGCGATTGCCAAAGCATCTCCCGTCAAACCCATAGTCGCACCACCCACAAGTCCTCCTGAAACACTACTCACCGAGTTCTTCGTATCGCTATTCGCGCCCAATTCATCAAGACCCTTCTCTACCCCATACCTCGTCGCTTCACCAGCTATGGCGCCGACACCCGCCGACACGCTCATTTCCGCCATTGCTTCCGAGAACAGTCCCGAACCACCTGCGAGACCATTCATAAGCACATCACTAAACGCGCCCGTCAAAGTTCCAGAAACGGCTGTGTGTTCTAAAACACCAGCTTCGTTGTATTGTCCGAACGAACCCGAGGGGTCTATGTAAGACATCGCGCTTTCACCCGCGAGCGCGCCGATGATACCCGTCGCGACGTTAACGGGATGAACAGCGTTCAAGACGTGTTCGTTAAGAGACGAACGCACCGCGGGATGGGACAATACTTCGTCGTTGTTTATGCGTTCCATACCTTCCGCGAAACGCGCAGTTGCTTTGTTTTTAGCAGTTTCCAAATCACCATCTTGGAGGTGTTCCAAAATGTCGTCATCAACCTCTATCGTTTGGGATGTTGGAGAACTTTGCGTGGCGTTAAGATGTCTCAGCTCGTCTTCGTTGAACGCACCACCAATCTTGCGCCAAAGTTTGACGAGTGGGGCGTTCTCGTTTACGCGCGGACCGAGCTTGTTATACACGCCATCTACATCTACGTCCACACCCGAAGGCTCTCCTCCGATAGAGTTGAGCTTTCTATAAAACTCCGTGAAACTCTTTTCAGAGTTCAACGCGTCCTTCATATCAAACAGGGTCTCGTGTTGCGCGAAGCGATTAGCCACGCGCACCATATTTTCAGCTTCGGCAGTTGCTTTGTCTATTTGAGGTCGCGTAAAGTTTGGAAGAAGTTCGTGGTTGGCAAACACGCCACTCTCTCCAGTAGGCACGACCGTGACGTCAAACTGGGGGTTCAGACTGACGTTGCGAAACCCCGCGCCGATGCTTATGAAGTTTTCTGGATTTCTTACGATTTCAATTCGGGCTTCAGGACTACGTAAAGAGGTAGTATTTTTCACGATATGAGAGGGGTTGATTGGAGGGTCAAATAAGGTCGCTGGAATACCTCTTTCCATCGCTATAGAAAGACCATCTGAACCGCCCATTGAGAAAGCTCGTATATGTTCAACCTCACCTCCTTCGGCGATGACTTTATCAATCATCTCGTTCGCCATTCGGCGACTTTCGTTAGACCCCGCGATTTGTTGGGACGCATTTAGAATGTCACGAGGGTCTGTTGGGTTCATTCCACGCAGAGCCAGAGTGTGTTTTCCCGTTTCGTTATCTTTCAACATCGTGCCGTATCGGGAAGTATCAACCACAGTTTTTTTGATGTCGTTCATATCCAGATACAACTGCGCCTCTTCCGCGCCCATCTCAGCGACAACCTTTGCTGAATACGCCATCTTCGCGCCTGCGATGTGGTCGTCCGTCAGCAAAGAGTTTGGCTCGGACATCTTGATGCCCATCGTGCCTATGATTGTGGAGAGGTCTGTGTTTTTCTTTTTTCTTGGGACGTTTTCCGCCCCCGTCGCTTCGTTTGTGTTAAAAGTTTGAGGTGGTGGAGTAAACGCGACCTTCGTCTGATACGCGTCTTCGTCAAAACCACCGACTTCAAACCCCGTGAACTCCATAGTTAAACTACTTAAAGATAAGATTAAAAACGTCTGTCATTTCAGAACACAAACGTCGGTGTCCGTGAAAAATCACGAAACTGAAGTTGAAAAAGATAGTTAAAGAAGAAATGCTCGGTAAATATATAAATATGACGACGACTTACTCCTGCCGAGAAATCATTAACACCCAGAACCTCAACCGCATCATCACCGCTAAGAAAATAGACCACGACACACTCAACGATTTACGCAAACTCAAGCGCCGTCTCGGCACATCCAACGCGCACGAACTTAAGTTCCAACTCGCCAAAGATGGTGAAGACCCAGGACGGCTCTACCCCAAACGCGGGGCTATGTCCCTCCAGAGCCTGAAGAAGGACGTCCGCAAAGCACTTACGTATGACACATACACTGACATTGATATGGTCAATGCGCATCCGACCATTCTCTCGCAACTCTTCGCGAAGCTCAACATTCCCTGCCCTTTGATGGACACCTATGTCTCCGAGCGTGAACAAATCCTCACCGAAACAGGTTTGTCCCGCAACGACGCGAAACAAGCGTTCATTAGCTTGATGTATGGTGGAAAACCCCGTGAAAACGCAACCCCCTTCATGGTAGATTTCCACGCCGAGCTGATGGAGAATGCGAAAAAAGTTTTAGCACTTCCCGAATACCACAAATACAAGGATTTGGGGGAGGTAAGAAAACCAACGAACGCCATAGGTTCTGCGCTCGGGTATTTAGCGCAAGACCTGGAACGCGAGTTTGTGATGACGATGGTTCAAGCCTTCAAGGACGCAAAGTATGCGGTTGGGACTATCATTCACGACGGCTTCCTCGTCCAATCTACCGACGTCAAAGACGAAGTGTTGAGGTCTGCCGAGCAGTCCGTCAAGGACAAACACGGATACGACATCGCACTTGAAAAGAAAGACCTCACGGACTTTGAAGAAGGTGCGTTATGGGGCGCGGATGATGATGGGGAGGGAGTTGACGAAGTGCTGAGCGAGACAGAGATGGCGAGGACTTTCTTGAATTGGCTTGACACGAACGGACATCGTGTCGTTTGTTTTGAGAAGAAGTTTTATTGGTTTGACCCCAGACTTGGTGTGTATCGCGACGATTTCAGGCAACTCCGCGTTCTGATTAACGACTGTCCCGAGCTTCCCGAAGACAAACGTGGCAAGACGAAGTTTCAAGATAACATAGAGAGACAGGTCAAGGCGCTATTGGACGAAGACGTAGACTTTGGTTTCAAACTCATTGATACGACTTACAGGAAAGTGCCGTTCAAGAACGGAGTGTGTTGTGTTGAAACAGGGGAGTTGATTGACTACACTCGTGATATGTTTTTCACGCAGAGAGGCACGATTGATTACGAACCTCAAAGCGACACGTTGAAGAAAGAGGTGTATGATAAACTCTTTTTGGGTGTGTTCGGAGATGGGAAAGTCGCGGAGTATTTCCTGAAGTGTCTTGCGCGTAGCATAGCTGGTGAAGTAGAAGACAAACTGTTCTTCATTGTTCAAGGACGCACGAACAGCGGGAAGGGAGGCATCACCGATGGACTGTTTAACGTTTTCAGGTCCATCTTTGGAAACTACAACATCGGGAACTTGTGTAAGAAACGCGCAGACGGAGACGTCGCGAAAATCAACTCCTGGAAAGTGCCTCTTCGCACATGTCGGGTCGCCATAGCGAACGAAAAAAGTAGCGAGAAGATTGACGGAGAAGCGATGAAGATGTGCGCCTCGGGAGGTGACCCGCAAACCGCGAGGCAAAACAACCAAAACGAGACAACCTTCAAGCTTCAGTGCGCGTTTTGGCTTTTCTGTAACGACCCGCCTAACTTCCACGGGCTTGACGACGCGGGAGTTGAGCGCCTCCGAGTTTTTACGACCGCTTACAAATACCTTCTCCGCGACAAGTATGACGCCTACGGAGACGCCGTTCCAGACTTTGTGAAACACGCCGACCCGAACCTGAAGTCTGTTTGGCTTAAACGTAAGGATGTCCAACAAGCGTTCGCGCAACTTATTTGTGAGGCGTGGGTTCCTGACCGACCCGAATGTCCCCAAAGCATTCTTGACGAGACCAAGGCGCTGGTTGATGAAATCAGCGACGACGCCATACTCAAAGACCTCATCTTGGAGACAGGAAAACCACACGACAAACTGTCCCTTCCCCAACTCCAAACAAAACTGAAGATGAAAAACATAGATTTAACTATCGGAAAAATCAAGAAAAAACTGATGGATATGGGACACTCTGAAACAAACTTCAAACGTCAAATGAACCCCGCGAACGAAAAAAAGATTTTCTACCTGTATGGCGCGAAGTTAGCAACCGCGAGCGACGACGAACCCCTTGTGCTTTCCAACGATTTCTAACTAAATACTATTCACTCTCTGCGGAGGTCTCAACTCCGTTGTGTCAAGGTCTGGCTCTTCACCTGGAGGCGCGACATCCCTGACACAACTGATACCAAAACACCGAAACTCCTTACACCTTGACTTGAGTATGGCTTGTAAAACAACACCCCCAAAAGCAAAAAGCGCACCTGACAAAGTAAGGAAAAACGTATCGTCAAAGGTGGTTTCCCATATGCTCATTATTATCTGCTGTTATAGTAGATGAAAATTGAAAGCAAAGCAGAACCCGACGCCAAAATAAAGTTGGTGTCAGGCTCTGCGTTCGCGATTGAAACAGCGCCTCACCTACCATCGCTTCATCAGTGTATTTTGGCGACTGGTCGTCGCGGTATAGGTAAAAGCGTGGCTATTACATCACTCTTGACGATGTATAAAGAGACGGGAACTTTAGATAGATTGTTGGTGATTAGCCCCTCATTCAATTCCAATATCAAACTGATGTCCAAGTTGGACGTGAAAGCGGAGGATGTTTTTGATAACCCCGACGAACCAGGTTTGATTTCTAAAATCATACGTATCGTAGATGAGGAACGTGACGATTACGTCCGATGGCTGAAACTGAAATCCAATTACGACAGAATTATGAAACAAATGAAGGCTGGTTTTCTGCCCGCGAGCGACGAATACGACGACTACTTGATGAGCTACTTTGATATGTCCACAAACTCCTTTCGTATGCCTGAACCTAAATACGAATGCTACAAACAAGGCAGACCTCCTGTTTTGGCTCTGTATATGGATGATTGTTTTTGTAGTAAGGCGTTTACCGATAGAAAACTCACGTCTATGGTCATCAAGCACAGACATTTGGGACAACTGCCAACGGGAGGCGCTGTTGGACTTACTCTCGCGTTCACAATTCAATCATACAAAGCTCAAAACGGTCTCCCCAAATGTATCAGAAATCAAGCGACTTCTATATGTGTTTTTAGAACCAGAGACTTATCAGAACTTAAAGCGATACAGGAAAGCTTCGGTGGTGAGGTGGATGAAGAAACATTTTACGCGTTGTATAAAGAAGCGACAGAGAAAAGTCTACACGACTTTTTGTTTATTGACATCGGAAAACTCAAACCGAGCCAACCTTCTATGTTCAGACGAAACTTTGACGAATACCTGATAGTCGCTTAAAGAAATGGCGTGAAATAAATATATCAGCGTGAAGTAAAGATGCCGAAAGGTGTGAAAGAACGAGATTGGACTGCGGAAGAGAAGGAGAACCATCTCGGCAAAATAACCGATTACCGCGCCGACCCCGAGTATATGAAGAGCGAGAACAAAGCGAAAATCCTACGTCGCGTCGCGAATGGGTCTATTCCGAACGTCGGGTCGTTGGATAGGTATGATATCACGCTTGATGATATCAACGAGATACGTCAACGCAACGGTATGCGTTCGTTGGATACCAACATTCCATACTTTATGGAAGGCACGAAAAACAGGGTGCGTGCGGAGACGGAACAGAACTACATTCCTCCTCTGCCCACCGAACAACCTCGTCCCGCACCTCCGACCGAGGTGGGCAACATCAACCAGTCTGCCGAAGGGTTCTCGGTCGCGGACATAAACACGTGGATGCGAAACAACCCTGTCGTCATCGGAAACAAGACGAACGACGTCAAGAAATACGGCACCATCAAGGGACAATTTGGTGCTTTGAACGCACCTCACAACACGGGCGGTTTTTACAGTATAATGGCTCTTTTTGGACCAAAATACGTAGAGGACGCGCGCCAACTACTCGGGCGGTCGGCGATGCGAACCATCCGAGGTGTGGTTATGCGACGTTACGAAAACAGGCTCACTAAATCAGGACAAACCAAGTCTAATCAAGGCAAGTTTCAAAAGCTCGGGACGATGATTAAGAAACTCCACACCGTTCTCATCACCCTTCGCGAATATCCCGCGTTTGATGCGCTGTGTAGAGACCCGAACAAAAACCGACCCGAAGACTGCGACGCGGACGTCAGGGCGCGCTACGATGAAATCAACGCCCTCAACAGCGAGCTGGAGGCGAAAGAAAGTGCCGAGACATACGCTAAGCCAAAGCAGGGCAAGGAGGTGAAGCCTTTCAAGGAACTCAAAAAGATGATTGAGGACAAGTTCCCCAGAGGCACGAAAGAACACCTGTATATCAATATGTATGCGCAATTTCCTTCGCGCGACGATATGAAAAACCTCAAGCTCTCCAAGGATGCGCCACCATCAGATGTCGTGACGCTGAAGCGTATGAAGTTGATGAACAATTACATCTACGTCTCAAAGAACCGCGCAACCATCGCACTCGTGGATTACAAAACGTCAAACCTCTATGGACCAAGACTTTTTGAGTTTAATCAACAGGTTTCAAAGGACATCTGGAAATACATAGAGGACAACAAGCTTTTCGCCAAGGCGAACAGGTCGGGGACGTTATTCGGTCCATCTCCTATGAGTTCGTGGGTCAAGAAGCTCTTGGACGGTTTGGGTCTCCCGACGGGAGCAGGACGCGAAGGAAACATAAACTACCTTCGCAAATCCTATGTGTCTTCGGCGCTTGACGAGGCTGGAGAGATGAGCGCAGACGCACGTGTTCAGTTGGCGTTCCATATGCGACACTCGCCTTCGTCTTCTCTCAAATATGTCCGAGAACTAATGAAAGAGGGGGGTTTGGCGATTGAAAAGATTGGGAAGAAAAAACTTGACGAACTCAACACTATGAAAGGTTTGGAAGGTGGGTATTGAAAAGGGGCTTAAAAAAATCTAAACAATAAGTAATAACGACAACTATGAACTTACCAACTGAAACCGAGGCTCCGAATGGATACAAAATCGTGCGCATCGGCGTCAAGGGTCGTAAACCCGCGATTGGTAAAATAGCGAAGGATGACCTCAGCGTGAGACAGCGCAAAGACTACAACTATAGACAGAAAAACAGAGAAAAGATACTCGCGTATCAGCGTGAATATTACAAAAAGAAAAAACTCAACGACGGCGGAGCGGGGCGATGACCTCCGCGACCTTCCCGAAAACGTTTTGAACTACCCAGAGCATAAACACCTTCGCGAAATCGTTCCAGCCATTAAAGGTGTAATCCTGGACGATTTTGAGAAAATGACACTGCGGTTGGATGGGAAGTTTGGAACACGGGGGGAGCAATCCGAAGGGTTTGACGTAAAGTTCAAACGACCAGTAGTGCGCGTAGTATGTGAACACGAACGCCATCCCGTAGCGGAACATCGGCGAGTGTATCACCCTCGCAGGAAAGAGGTAGTGATACGTCACGAAGTCCCAGCGTCCGTAGAACTTGGGAGGAACGCGCCCGTAGTGTCTCGGGTTGGCGTGTTTTTGTTCGTTTGGAACGAGATCGCGAACGACGCGTCGCCACTTCTCGGCGTTGTCGGTGTCCGAGTAAAAGACCCCGTTCGCTTTGAGGTATTCGGTCATCGCCACTCGTGCGCCCTTCGTGGTAGACGCACTCATAGCGCTCTCGTAACCATCCTCCTTGAACTCCTTCGCGACCCACTCGGGGGTGACGGCGTCGGGAACCATCGTGTCTGCGAAAGTGTCTTCAGGGGAAAGATTTTTTCTCCAGTCATAGAAAAGATGGAAGAGGATGAACCGCAAGTGGAGACCAAAATAAAAAAGGAGCGGAGTGAGGCTCAAAAAGAACAGCTCAACCTCGCTCGTAAGAAGGCTTTAGAGATGCGGAAACAGCGAGCGGACGAGCGCAAGATACAAAAAGAGGAGACGAAGATTGAGACGAAGATGTCCGCGATAGAAAAGGAGAAGGAGATACTTCGCCTCAAGCAAGTGGCGGTGGAAAACCAGTTAGACGTGGACATCAAACCCAAGCAAAAAGAGAAAAAACCCGAACCTGTCCAAGAGAAAGAACCCGAACCTCCAAAAGAAAAAGAGAAACAACCCGAACCTGTCCAAGAAAAAGAGAAACAACCCGAACCTGTCCAAGAACCATCCTTTCGCTACGAAGGTGGACACTTGATGTTCTACGATTAAAAATGTAGCTTATTTGTAATATGTATCAGCCCAAGACACGGACGCGGTATTTACACATCAACTCTAAACATCGTCTTGATACGAACACCAGAGACGTCGCCAACCTCAAAGTTCATCTTCACCAACCGATAAAGAACGTCACAAAAGTCGCCGTCAAGTCTTTCACGATGGCAAATAGTCTTTTCAACATCAGAAGTGGAGAAAACACCCTGAATTGGGTTGAAACGTATGCCCCAGCGGGAACTTCGCAATATTTCCTGAAAGAGTTTAGCATCACCATCCCTACGGGATACTACGACGCCGATACTTTGTGTGCTGTAATAAACAATCTCATCGTTTCTATGCCCTCTCATAGTGTCACTATTGAACCATCACTTGGCATCGTTCTTTCACAAGACACAGACAACTACCACATCAACTTGGCACTCTCACGAGCTTCAACTGACGACGGAGACAAGTGGTTTTCGCCTGTGAATGAGAAGTCCAGCATCTGGAAACTCTTGGGGTTCGTCAACACCCAAATTATCAACAAACTTAAACGTAAAGCGACGGAGCTGGACGATATCGCGAACGTGCTTCCAAATCCATCCCCCGCGTATACGTATTACGACGCTTTGTTTCAGGCGGGGTCTTCGGCGACACCCACTCAGCACAGGGGTATCCTCCCAGCGACGATTGAAAGTCCTTCGGGTATATATTTGACGAGTGAAACGCTCACATCAGGCGGAACATATGAAACCCGCACGAACCCAGACAGTCACCAGCTTGAGGCTGTTCCCCAAGCCATCTTGGAGTTCATTCAGTTTGACCAGAGTAGGTTCAGCTGGATACACTACAACTCTGCTATGCCCCACTGGCATCATCTCAACGACACGTCCCTACACGACATAGATATCCAGGTGAGGTCTGAAAATGGAACCATTTTCAACCACTCAGAAATCGGAGAATACAACCTCGTTTTGGTGTTTGAATGCGTCGTGGAAGATGAGTTTTCGGCGGAGTTCATCAAGCAGTATAACAGGGAAGGATACAACTTGGCGCACACACCTGAACGGGTCAGTTTCAAATAAAATATGTTAGTCTATAATACAATATAATGAGTGCCGTGCCTCGTCAAATCGTCGGTCTTACCCCCAAGGTCAAGGGTCTGAAGGGCATCTCTCCAAAAATCCATTCCATCTACCCTGTGAACTCTTCGGGAACTACCGAGTTTCGTTACGATGGGAACAACCAAATCGTTCTAAACATCCCAGCTTTTAAGGGTTCGTGGCTTAATCCTCAGCGAACCTATCTGCGGTTTAACTTCAAGTCTGATACTGGGTGTTTTCCCGTGAACGGTGTCCACCCTTTCAACCGTCTCCAGCTTCGCGTGGGTAACCAGGTCGTTGAGGACATCCAGCAGTATTCCGTGATTTCCAGGATGCTGTCCAATATGGAGAGCGTTTGTGCGAAGTCCGCTAAGGCTTACAAATCTGGCGATTTCCGTCTTTCTCCTTCGCCCAACGGTGGTGAGCTTGACGACGTCGCCGACCTCAAGGACTACTACAACAACGGCACCACTCTTGAACACTCTCTCGTGTCGGGTCTGCTGTCCAAGGATTTCCAGGAACACTACATTCCAGTCGGTTACTTCAACCAATCGGGAGGGGAGAGTATGTCCCTCACATTATGGCTTGAAGACCCCAACGTCACCTGTGTTCGCGACACCGCTGGGTCGTGCGGTTACACCCTTAGCGACGTAGAGATGGTAATGGAAATTGTTTCTATGCCTCAAGCGCTCAATGAGCGACTTGATAAAGAGCTTTACAACTCGGGTAAGGTCTCCCTACCTTTTACCACCTTCCGTTGTCACACCAACCACATACCTCAGAACTCTCAAAACGCCGAACTCTCCATCAACGAGAGTGCGATGGATTTGGAAGCTGTTCTCACTGCTATCAGGAAGCAGAACCTTCCTCCAATCACAGATTACAGCGCCACCAACAAGGTTGATAATCTTATGTTTGTCGGCGGTCACAAAGACCAGACCAAGGAAGACACCGACGCCACGTTCAACGACACTGGTAAGGTGAAGTCGGCGCAGTGGAGGTATGACACCCAACTGATGCCCCAACGTAGACTTGAAATGGGTGCGCGAGACACCAAGAACGCGCTTCTTCACACTCTTTCTACCCTTGATAAGTGGGACGAAGACTGCTTTTTGGGGGCTATGTCGGGTGTTGGTGAGGGAGGTTCGCAGTGGGACAAGCAGGGTTGTTTCGCACTCGTAAACTCGTTCAAGACATCTCGGGATGATTATTTGAATGGGTTGAATAGTTCCGCCACGGGCGCTCCCTTGGAGCTGTCTCTTTCTCTCGCGAAACCCGCTCAGGAGGCACTCCGCCTGGAGAGCTTCGCGAAATCCAACTACACTCTGAACCTCACCAAGGGGGGTCAGGCTTCTGTTCTCAACGGGGGTGCGCGTGAAACGCCTATGGATTAGAATAAAATAACATCTTTCGGGAGGTTCATTTTGTAGCACACGTATAGTGTGTTGAAGCTACATCCGCGTGGGTGTAGGTTGTATATGGGACTGTCAAACTGCCTTTTCCGCCAAGGCATAATGAGTTGTATGTGTTCGTCGTGAAACGTTTCTGTAAAGTATTTTGTATGTATAGTGTTGGTCGGAACGAGCATCACGAAGGGCTTACCAAGCTCTTTCAACCTCGCGAATACTTCTTTTTTCTTTGAAAATGGTGGGTTGGAAACGAGAATGTCTCCGAGGTTGTCCTCAAAGAAATCAACAGGTTTGTAAATCACGTCAAAACCAAGTTCGCGTAAGTATTCTGCGCTCCTGGAGCGCTCGGAGTAGAAACACTCCCATATCACCTTGTCTCGGGGGAGATACTGGGCTATGTCCGCCCAACTCTCCTTTTTGGTATAGTATTCGTCATTTTTTACAACTTTGGAAAACATATCGCTTTACTTTAGAGTTTGGATTTTTTTTGAGAGTTTTTCATCCAGGCTTCACTTTCGTATTTACAACTCTGCGAAACTAAAGGTTGTTTAGCCGAGCATCGCTCTCAGTTCTTCCTTGGTGAAGTTGGTGTTCAGGAGGGTCTGCTCCAACTGCCACTTCGCGAACTCCTTCTTCTTCTCCTCAAGTTCCTCCTGAAGCGCTTCTGCCTCGGCGTTCTCGCTGTCAACGTAGTCAGCGAGACCGCGCAGAAGCTCGGCGAGGTTGTGCGCGTAGCTCGCAGTCATCCCCTCCGCGTCCTTG
>JACLAA010003413.1_pt1 | contig 11723 bp, 8 predicted proteins | sample 8027891 | NCBI WGS metagenome assembly JACLAA01 (sample SAMN15724900, study PRJNA655200) | protist metagenome | isolation source: fluorescence activated cell sorting (FACS) single amplified genomes of... | place: Spain: Blaines Bay Microbial Observatory, Mediterranean Sea | collected 2016-01-19 | reverse complement strand
CCAAAGTTCTTCACAGTTTATTAAAACTTCTTCCCCTCGTTCTCGCGTTCCACGCGGGAGAAAGAACGCCATGGATGCGTCTCCTTCTTCCCCTCCACCTTCTCGTCCACAAAAAAAAACGTCGTCGTCGTCGTCGTCTAAAAACAAAAACGGGACGAAAAGAGTCCACGCGCTCGCATCGTCCGCGCTCTTCTTTCTCGTCGTCGTTCTCGTCGCGCTTTTCCTTGGAGAAGGTTTTAAGGAGAAGCGTTGGCGGGTGCCGACTGCAATCTTCATCAACAAAAACGCTTCGTCGGCAACAAAAAACGCGAAAGCTTTCATCCAAAACGATTTCGTTCCCGAACTTACCTGCGGAGCGAAAGTAGTGGAAAACATCAACGAGGAGTATTTACACGAAGTGTTGACAGAGTTGAGCAATCAGACGTTCTTTAGACTCTTTCGTGTGGATTTGACGAGAGAATGTAAGTTTTGGCAAAACGGAAAAGGAGGAAAGGGGGAGAAACCTGAGGAGGAGGAAAACGGGTCGTGTTCGGCACCTCCTGCATCGTTTGGGACAGGTAAAACGAAACCGAGCGAAGACAGGTTATATTTTGAAGAGGATGATGGGGTTAATGGTGACGTTGTTCCGAAGAAGACGATGTGTTCGCTATCGACAGAACCCGGTTTCGACGATATCTTTGGAAGTGGTAGTAGTAGTAGTAGTAGTAAAGCGTCAATTCCTCGAGCGCCGTTTTCAGATCCCGTGGATACGACCATTACGAGTAAAGAAGATAAAACGACGTCTTATATCGACGAGGAGGATTGTTCGAAGAATCAAACCAGTCCAAAGTTTTGGTTAGATATTTGTAGCGCGCCGGAGAACAACGAAAATGGAAGGAAAAGAAAAGAGGAAGAGGAAAATTCTTCGTATGTAAACTTAAGATTAAATCCAGAGAGATGGACGGGGTATAACGGATCGCACGTTTGGAAAGCAATTTACGAGGAAAACTGTTTGAAAGGAGAAAAGAAAGAAGACGGTTTGTGTTACGAAGAGCGCGTTTTGTACCGGTTACTCTCGGGGATGCATGCGAGTGTCAACATTCACGTAGCATTACACGCAAATCCACCACAAAGCGAAGACGAAGAATGGCTCCCCGATCCTGCAAGATTTGCAGAGCTTTTTGAGAATCATCCGGAACGGTTAAAGAATTTACACTTTTCTTTCGTCGTCATGTTGAGAGCTTTGAGGAAAGCGACGCCGGCGCTGGCAAAATTCCCGACGGATTTAGGCCAGGACGCGACGGAAGACGAGAAGACAAGACAGCTGAAAATGAAGCTGTTGGATTCACCACAAGTTCTAGGGAAGTCTTGCGAAGAGGTTTTTAACGCCTTTGACGAAGCGCGCCTGTTTAGCGACGGTGAAGTTGCCAGCGAATTACTCGTGAACGGTGGTGGAAGTGATAAAATGCAGTTTAAAGACATTTTTCGAAATATCACTGAAGTCGTTGATTGCGTGGCGTGTCAAAAATGCAGATTGCACGGCAAATTACAGATTCTAGGCATTGGAACTGCGTTGAAAATCTTGCTCTTACCTGAGGAGGTGCTCATGAATGAAGACGTCGTCATGAGATCAGAGTTTGTCGCGATGATCAACACCATCGCGAAGTTCTCCCGAGCACTAATGGCCTCATCGCACTTTGCAAAGACCAAAAATCTCTCATTTATATGAAATTTTTAGCAAATACACACGTGGATAGCAATAGAAGCAAAAAGGATATAATTTTACTACGCAGGGATACTACCTAGGTACACATATTAGTCAGCATCATCTAAAGTTCCTATTTTAAAGAGTTATTCATTCATCCTGCCTAAGAACATTTTTCGATATGCGTTCTACGATTTTTTCGAGTTCGTTCGTATATTCTTTCGATTCGTTCGCCTCTCTGCGCAACTTTTCAATAGTTTTCCGCAAATCGGACGCTTGTTCTCGCGCTATGGCAACTTCTCGCGCGCGCCGTCGCTCGGACTCTTCGCTTTGGTTTTTCCAGCGTCTCGCCGCTTCCAACGCTTCTTCCAATGCTTCCAACTCTTCGGCTTCTAATTCAAGCTCCTCGGAATCATCATCGTCGTCGTTATCATCATCATCATCATCTCCGGTTTCGCTACCACTATTGGACAAAGATGTAGACGAGATGCCTTGTCGCTTTTGTCGTCCTCTTCTTCTACCATAGCTTTTATTATTATATCTAGCATTATTACTTCTAATGTTTCCTCCTCCGCCACCGCTGCTACCTCCACCCATCATCCTTCTGTGCACTGCAATATCGCGTATAGCGTCCACAACTCTTTGCGCAACTTCCACCGAAGTTTCATCTTCTGTAGTCATCAAAGACATTTCGTTGTAGTTATTCCTCAACATCCCCGACGCTCTTCGTAAAGCTTCGTTCAAAACTTTCTTACATGATTTTTCCCTCTCCGCTAATCTTTTCGATTCCGCTTTGACGTCTTCTTTCGAGCTTCGCTCGTCTCGAATTTTCCTTCGACACTCGTCGATAGCCATGTTCGCCGCATCCAAAGCTCTCGATTTCCGTTCGAGCGAAGCTTCTTCCCTTTTCAACTGTTCGCTCAACTCGTCGATTTTCAACTGCAACGTGTCGTTCCGAATTTTCAACTGTTCTGCGATAGCCTCGTGTTTACGATACTCGTCCTTCTCTTCGTGCGTCTGTTTCAAAAGATCTCTCGTTTCCTCGGTCATTCTCATCAAACGTTCGTACGATTGCTGCATTTCAATTAAATCGAGTTCTTTATCCGAGAGTTGCGAGCGCAATCTGGCGACCGCGTCTGAATCTCTCAAAACGTCCCTTTGGTGATGTTCTTCAGTCGAAAAAGTCGAATACTTCTTTTGTTGTTGTTGTTGTTGTGCTATTCTAAATTGCGTACATTCTTCTTCTTCTTCTTCTTCTTCTTCTTCTTCTTCTTCTTCGATTTCCGTTTCTTCGATTTCCGTCGTTCTCTCTTCTTCGCCTGAATCAGTGGGGGACGAAGAAGGAGACGAAGACATCAACACCCCCGCGCTCGTAAAACTCGCCGTATGACTTTTCGTACCAGCATGCGCATTTGAAAAACTGGAATTATTATTCATCTCATCTTCGATGTTGTTTCGACGATGACTCGTCGACGGCGTCGCTCTCAGCGGCGAAACCTCGCTGTACAATCGTCCTTGTTCCTCGTCGTCCTTTTCTGCTTCTCCTTCTTCTCGTCGTTCTCTCTCTTCGCGTTCCTTCTCTCTATTTCTAATCGCTCGAAGCTGCTCTAAACGCACGTCGAAACCCATGCCCCTTTTCAAACGCTTCTTTTTACTTTTCTCTCTTTCTCTGCGACAGAGAAACCGTCGCCGACTCTTTCGCTTCTCTCCGCGTGCGTAGCTCGGAGTGGAAGGGCATTACCCGCCGCGCGTGCGTGCGCGAGATTTATGACGAGGAGGAGGGCGTTTAAATTAAAAGAAAAGAAAAGAAAAGATGAAAGAGAGCGGGTCGACCTTTTCGAAATCTACGTACAAAAATTCTTCCCCGATGCCCGATGAAAAAAATTGAAACAAAAAAAAAGAACCGAAAAACCAAAAGCCTGAGTGTGAGTGCTGAGTGCTGAAAGCACAAAAAAAATTCAAAAAAAAATAAAAAGGGGAAGCGTTTGTCTTTTTCACTCCAAAAGGAAGAGCGCGAGGGCACGATGGATTCGGTCTCGAGGCAAACGCCTCGACACCAACGCATCGTAAACGTCAAACGCCGGCGATCGGAAGACGATGCGTTCAACGAGGAGGACGACGAATGCGGAGATGCGGAGTTTTCTCTGAGGAATCCTCCGTTAACGAACGGACAAAAAGCCCCATCGACGGCGTTTAATTCCATGAAGATTTTGGCCTCCACCAACGCCAAGACGACTTCGTCCCACCAAAGAAGTCGAAAAAAACCACCCAACCACTTGTTGCAACTGAGACAAACCCACCACCATCAACAACAACAACAACAACAACCGTCCTCGTGTTCCGTGGGAGGAGGCGTCCGAATGCAAAGGTTCGAATCGACATCAAACACGACGACTAGAAATATTGCCAAGCAAATGATGCTACTGCAAGAAGGGGAAACGCCGACGACGAGTACCGTATCCTCCAGCGATAAGGAAACGCCTGGATTGGATCTTCGAAGACACTCGATGAGCAACCCACCGACAACTGGACGGTTCAGGTGAGCGTTTTTTGCGCTGTCTTTGATTTTTCAAATTCAAACATTTTTCTTCTTTTTTTTCTTTTCGTACCTCTTCTCTCGACAACGCGACTGCATGTTTCCTTCTCTCTGAGACTTTTTTTACGCGTGCCTTAATGGATATACTCACGTCTCTTTGTCTTCTCTACCTTTGTCGCGCACTCATAACAGACGGAGAAGAAACGGTGGCGGAGATGTCAACACATCGGAACCGCACACGGAAGATAGATTACCTCCGTCCACGGACGCGGCGGTGAGAAGGCGACAAAGACGAAGACAGCTCGAAGCACATCCGGTCGGAGACTACAATTTAAGTCCCGGGGAACACGGAGGGTCGCAATACATTTTATCGCCCGGACATGAATCAGAAGGGGATGAAGAAGACATCAAGATTGGTAGCAAGGAAAGTAAGGACTTTTTAGCGGCGTTGAGGGAGGAAGAGGATGATGTCGACGTGCAAGCGACAACTACCACTTCTGCAGCAGTAGCCGCTAGGAAGGAACATAAACGCATGGCTGTTTTGAATAACCAACCGTCGTTGGAAGTTGACAGCAATGGAGGATTTGTCAGTAATGTCGGGGGCAACAAATCGAGAGTATTCTTCCCGATATTTTCCAAAGGGCAAAAAACTGTGCACCTAGTCCGGCACGGTCAAAGCACATACAATGAAGCTATCTCTGGTCCGGGCAGTTGGGAAGAGCCGAAGATTTTTGACGCTCGATTAACGAAACTAGGCATCGAGCAAGCGAAAGAGTTGGGTAAATTCTTGTCTGAGTTACCAAAAGATGCAGTTTGGATAACTTCGCCGTTAACACGCGCGATGGAGACTTGCGTGTACGGTAGAGAGGCAATGTACGCATTCGTGTCCCCTTCTTCTGCCGAGGATGAGAAAAATTCACCAGACGAAAACGTCGCGCCGCCGAATAATAGCAACGATAGCAACACGAATAATAACAATAGCAACGGTAACACCACTAGCAGACGATCTTCATCAGCCTCCTCGAGGAAGAAGGTGAGCACGAAGAAGAAAGTAGCAACAAGGAAAGAGAATGAAAAGCAACGACACGAAGCATGGGGGCGCTCCGTCATCGTCCGACCGGAAATCACGGAGAAACTCTCCTGCTCAGGCGACATCGGGCGCACCAAACTCGAACTCATCGAGGATATCCCCATATTCGCTCAATCCTTATCCAAACTCCCTGATAAAAGCTGGTGGTGGGATACCAACAATAAACGAAACGACGCCAGGGAAAAAGTGTTCAACTCAGACGAACCCACGCGTGTGTTTCAACGCCGAGTAGATAAGTTTCGACAGTGGATTTTAAGCCATCCATCGACGACGTTTGTGGTGTTTGGGCACAGTACCTTCTTCAAGGAAATGGTTGGGAGGAGTTTGAAGAACTGTGAAGTTGCGTCGATACAGTTATAATAGAAGAGAGTATTTTTTCCATTTTAGGAAGAACGGAATTTTCTTCAATTTTCCCCCACTTCCAAATACCCTCGCACACGTACATATAATAATGTTTCGAACGGTTTCCTCTCTTCTGCTAGGAACAGTACAAACGGCGTCGCCTTCTTTCTCGTTTCGGAATCAGCAGCGGTATTTTCATCAAAAGAGAAATAGTAATACAAAAGAAATTTTCTCCGTTGTGACGTCGACGTCGTCATCAAAAACGAAAGGTGATTACCTCCAAATACACCGCCGTCAAATGGCTCTCTCTGCGCTGATATCGACCACCGTCGCTCTTTTAAAGACGACGATGACGACGGATAAAGCACTTGCCACCACAAAAAATAGTTTAACGGACGAAGAAATTTATGAATTGCAAGCCGTCGCGGCGGGTGCCTATAACCGGCAAGACTTCAGGAAAGCTAAAGAGGCCTTGACGAAACTGATTGAAAATGAACCAGAGTCGGCGTCGTGGTTAGAAGGGAGAGCTCAAGTGTTGGTGGACCAGAAAGACTTTCAAGAAGCGATTAGCGATTACACGAGATGTTTAGAGATTATTCCGGAAAAGGATTTAGGAGCAGAAGCGAGGTTGCGAGCAGGAAGAGCGCTCGCTGAGGAAGGGATTTATCAGTGGGAACCCGCATTGGCGGATTACAACAGAGCTTTGGAGTTGGCGATAACGGCAGGTTTTAGACCAGACCCATACGTGCTAAACTCCAGGGGGAATGTTAGAGGTTCTCTGAACGATTGGAAAGGCGCCAAGGAGGATTATGAAGGCGCTTTTACCGCGTTTCAATCCGCAAGTGGCTTCCGAAATGGGAACTCCACGACACAACGTTTGGACGGTGCCATCTACGCAAGATCGAACGCAGCTTTGCCGACTGCAGAACTAGGTGACACAGACTCTGCAATCAAAGAACTAGAAGGTTTAGTGCGAAGAGCTCCGAATTCCTCAGACGTTCGTGCCGCGCTTGCTGCGTTGTATTGGGAACAAGGCAAAAGAGAAAGTGCAGAGGATTTATGGAATGACGCTTGTGGGTTATATTTCGGATGTGCCCAATACAAGGATATAGATTTTGTAAGGCGCATCCGTCGTTGGCCACCGTCGATGGTGAGTAAATTGGAGAATTTCTTACAAGTACGTTAGGAATTATAGCACGTACCTAATATCTACAAGAATGAGTTGTTTTTGTGTGTGCGTTGTATCTTGAAATCTCCTACTTAGCACACATTTATAATAAGCTATATGTATAACATCTCTTTATTCTATTCAAATTTCTTTCTATCTATCGTTTAGGACCTCTATTAATTGCCAGGAGACAAATTCGCGTATTCCTCCGGCGAAATCAACTTCTTCATGCTCAGCGCGTGTATCTTATCCATCTCTTTCTCCAACGCTTTCGTGACCAATCTTTGCTTCGTTAATGAGTTCTTTCCCTCGAATTTCGGACTGACGCAAACCTGTATCTCAAACGCGCTTCCGCACGACCCGGAGGTATCCGTTATGCTCATGTGCGTTGCGTCCAACTTTGACTTGAGCAATTCTTCTATCGCGGCTACGGATGACATTTGTTTTCAAACTAATTTGTGTGCGTACAATTTTCTGAAAATTTTAACGAGAGAGACACCAACGATTTGGCTTTCCCTGAAAGTGGTTACAATGTTGCCTAACGATGGACCCCTCCTCCCGCCACAGACGAAAAGAAGAAGAAGAGCGACAACATCCAGACGCACATTTATACGAGTCCGACCGACAACTCTTTCGTGACCGAATCTCCAGACACGCTGACTCACTGATACGTCAAGACGCGAGCAATTTGTTTGCTTCCGATGAGAATTTGTTTAAACAAGGCGCAGATTTGTGGTCTTCAGACCGACTGTTGTATCGAACCAAAGAGGATTTCGAGGAAGAAAGTTTAGCGAGAGACATCGAGAGACTGAAAAGGGATCGTGGTTTTGTGTTTGGTGATCGCAGCAGCGGTGAAAAAGGCGAAATTTTAGATGTTAGTAGTAGAACTAGTAGTGCCCTTCTGGAGTGCGCAGTCTGTTTGGTGGAATTTGTGAACGGCGACCGGTGCATACGATTGAAGTGTAAACACGCGTATCACGAAACGTGCATAGTGAAAACGTTAGAGAGAGAGAAACGAGAATGCCCGTTGTGTAGGAGCAAGGATTTGTAGAATTAATTACTTTCGATAGGGTGCAGGGTAACACTCGTTTCTCGTTATATCATCATAAATAGAATAACGTCGTGAAGCTAAATTGTACTATTATTTTCAGCGGCAACTAATTCGTCGTGGAGTATATTGATCAAACCAGTAGGGTTATCGCTGTGAACCCAATGACCCGCCTTTTCCAAGACATGATAACTTATTTTCTTCTCCTGTTTCAGCGTCTCAATGCGCTTCATCGCGTCTGGCTTCCACTCGGCTGATTTTTCAGCCTTAACGATATAGACGTGCACGTTGTCATGATCCTTCTCTTCCAGCGCGTGCCACAAAGCGGTTTGTTGAAAACTTTCGTATAATTCTCTCAATATTTTTCTGTTAAATTGCCACGTCAAGCCCGTTTTATTCGTACCATCGTCATCCCTTGCATCCCCTTGTTTTGCGAGAACGAGATTTGAGCCGAGCCAATCGATAACACCGCTCGATATTTGCAACGGCGCTAACTGAGCTCTGAGATACTCCCTATTTGGTACTATTTCTGGTAACTTTTCTGTCGCTTTTAAAATAAATTCAGCTCCAAACATATCCTTCTCCACTTCGTACGGTACCGAATCTAACGTAAATACTAACTGTCGTTTTTTTGCGCTCGACAACGACGATAAAGACCGACTATATTCTAACGCTATTTTCCCTCCTAAAGAATGTCCAATGACAACATCCGGAACTATTTCGTGATATTTACTGTATCTTTCGATATCTTTCGCCGCGTTTTCAATCGTATGTGGCGCGTAATCGTGAAATCTCGGCGAATTCCCATGGCCTCGAATATCTATCAAGTGAAATCTGAATCGTACTTTGGGTAGGACTTCTTTGAGTTTTTCTGAGAGCACCTTAATTGGTCCTCGCCAGTTCTTTCCTTGTCCCATTAATCCGTGCAGAACATAAACATTCTTTTCCTTCTCTTCTTCGTTTGTAGACATGTTTTCTTGGATAATCTGAGAAGCTAGCACCCCTTCATCTTTCGCGACTTTGATTTTTACAGTTGAAAAATTTGATGAATGAAAAGAACTTAACGCTCCTTCCAAAGCGCCTCTAACGACGAGTGTAGCAGTAGTTTGATAACGCGCGATTCGTCCCGGAAAATGCACGGAGGGAAAAGTGCTGAAGAAAGTTTCCTCTTGAGCTGCCGCCGCGAGAGCATGACGAGAAGAATATAGCTTTGTAGTAGTTGTAGTATTGAGAGTTCCGTTTGTGGAGTTTTATTTTGTGTGTGTGTTTACCAGTGGGGTATTATGAATGTACCTGGTACGGTACAGCTTTACTCGTACTCTTCTAGTTTGTGTTGCCTCTATTTGGCCTTCGCGTGTTGCATGTTCATTTCTTGAACTTCATGTTCAGTTCTTGAACTCGATCCAACATATCTCTCGGGGGGGCTCTTGTCAAGGTACGCCATTTGTCTTTCAAATCAACGTTCGTGCGATGTTCGAGTTCCAGAAACCCGAGTTTCTTGATCCTACTCCAATTACCAATGCCACACCTGGAGACGCCTTCTATCAAAGCCTGCACTTCGTCTAATTCCCACCGTGCGTGCCGTCTCGTTTGTTTTGATTTTTGTTTTGATTTTTCTGATTCAATCAATAGCCCAGACGACGAACGTCGAGGACCACCTTGTTTTTCCTCCTCCTCCTCCTCCTCCTCCTCCTCCTCCTGGTCTTGTCCCTCTTCTTCTTCTTCTTCCTCCCCCTCCTCCTCGTCACTTCCAATGCTTCGATGAACAAGTCGCCCGAGCACATGCACGACCCTTTGCTTGACTTTCTGCAAGGGACTTCGCGGTTTGCCCCTGAAATCACCTTGTTCATCGAGCGCTTTTTGCACCGCCTCTGGGTCGTTGATTGCCTTCGCCATGTGTAATCGGGTGACCCATTGAGGCATATCGACATCATTTGGTGTGTTCTTCTTGAAGAGTGCGACCAAAGTTTCACGATGGAGAAATATTGCGTTCGCATTTGCGCCTGCAGCACGCATGAGTCTTTCATGTTTATACTTCAAATCAAAGCTGGTCAATCCAGTGAATTTTTTTTTGTGAAGAGTTTTATCTTTGATAATCTTCTTCCATTCCCCGAAGCCGTACTTTTCGACACCATCTAAAAGTCTCTCGTCCATCCATTCATTCCACGCGAAAAACTTGGCTTGCCTTTGCAACTCGTTTTCCTCTTCTTCTTCCTCTTCTTCTTCCTCTTCTTCTTCCTCCTCCTGCTCACCGAAGTCGTCATGGTACTCGTACGGATCATCGTTCGGCAATTCCGTGTCGAATTGGATGTCTCGTGCGTTTACAGTTTTGCTGCCCTTTCTTCCGTCCATTTTAATTTTTACCTTTTTGAATATCTGCGGCTGTCTTTCAGTGGTGTTGTTATTCGCCGCCGCGCTGATTGATCGTTTCTTACCACCCTTCCCGAAAATGTTCACACTTTTCGGAGTGCTGATTCTATTTGGTGTTTCTTCTAACAAATTTTCGTCAGGCAACTCTCTACCTACTCTGCCGCCCTCAATACTCTCGACGTTGCGCTCCAAGTCTTTGTTCGTTTGTATAAGTAATTTTTCCTCATCCAAATCTGGTGAATATTTCTCGTGCAAAATATCCGTGCTCGCTTCTTGTAAAAACGTAGGTCCCAAGGCTACTTTCGCTCGTTTATAGTACGCTCTCAACTCCTTTAAAAGCTCGTTTGCGCTAGCTTTAAAGTGATATCCAGAGTATATGTCGCAGTTGTCAGCTGTTGAATTCAAAGACATTTGTAATTGCTTCCCTGGACTCCGTGTAATATCATCCCCACCGTACGTGTCCAAATTAAACCCATGTTGTTTCCTATACATAGATGCAACAGTATTCAAATATCTCCCAATTCCATCTAATATGTTCAACTCTTCTCTGACTCCGTCCATCTTCCCCTGTGGCATCTCCTTCAATTCCGCATACGTTTGCGACTCCCACGTGCATATGAACTCGTTCAATTGTCTCTCGATCAACAACTGCACCATGTGCGAGACTAAAGCCAATGCCATAATTTTCTTGTGCGGGCGCATGCGCTCGTCCAACTTCTCCTCTCCTTTCAAATCCATTGTGTACAAGATCTTGAGCAAGATCGGATACAACTTCAACGACCGTTCCTGCCAGTCCCAATTGGCTCCATCCTCCCCACAAATGTATTTCATTTCCTCCACGAGCATTCGGATTCGTAAAACTCTCGGAATTCCCAACGACGCGTCGTCCTCGCGTAATTGCTCCGACGCAATGTTGGCATACTCAAACTTCAAAGACCAAGGAACGATCTCGCTGTCCGTGATAAACTCGAGCATCCAAAGAATTTTCAAACGCGTTCGACTGACGGAGTCGTTCGATGTAGATTTCTTTTTCTTCGCAGCTGGTGGAGGAGAGGAAGGAGAAGCAGGAGACGCAGGGGGAGACAGACGATCGACGAGACGGTCCTTTTTGCCCGTCCGTCCTCGCTTCGCGGTTTGCTTTATTCGCACCATCGAGGTTTTCTTCGAGAAAGTTCTTTCTTTGACGCAAAACCAACTTCTTTCTTTTGGAGCGAATACTTATTATTGAACAACCAAAAGAACAAGAAGATGAAACCTAAAAATTCACATCCGACGAAAACTTGGAAAAAAAATTTTACGACTTTGCCTCTCTCTCTCTCTCTCTTCACTCTTTGTGAATGCGCAAATATAAATTACGTGCCATACACCATGAACTGAACGTGCGCCGCAGAAGACATAGAAGATAAAAAAAATGGGCCGAGGACGCGCGGCAACAAAACGCTCGTTTGTGTGCATCGCTTCAGCGGTCGCGACGTATTCATTGTT
>JACLAA010001814.1_pt1 | contig 11744 bp, 7 predicted proteins | sample 8027891 | NCBI WGS metagenome assembly JACLAA01 (sample SAMN15724900, study PRJNA655200) | protist metagenome | isolation source: fluorescence activated cell sorting (FACS) single amplified genomes of... | place: Spain: Blaines Bay Microbial Observatory, Mediterranean Sea | collected 2016-01-19 | reverse complement strand
CGTCCGTCGTGACCTATGCGGAAATCAAACGTTCAGGTGAGTAAGCCTAAGACGCACTCTCGCGCTGCGTCGAGGCGGCCAGAATAGTAAATAATGCCTCCAGGCCGGCCTGACGCACTGGTTGATTTCCGCACTGGTCGTCACAAAAGAAAAAGCCACGACCTTGCGCGCGCCGCGACTGGGATCTTGCGGCGGCGCCGTGTGGAACGTCCAGCCGTCGTGGGCCGTGCAGTCGCCCACATCTAGCGAGGCGACGCGAGTAATGGCATATCTAGCTGCTATGAGCGGACCTAATTTCTCGGGGTTCCCGTACCAGTACTCGAAGCCAATGTCTCGTTGCGAACCGACGGCGAAGTGCAGGAAGGAGTCCCCTTCCCCTAATGGGCGCTCGTAGGGGCACCAGAAGGTCACGTAGCCTCTTCCTCTTGTGTCGAGAGGTACGAGCTGCAGGTCGCGATGCCATCCGGTGGCGTTGTTCAAGCCCGCGCCATGGGCCGGGTCCTTGACGAACATGGCCGTCTGGTACAACCTCACTTTCGCGGCTTGCAGTAACGAGGCAGCAGCTAAGCCTAGTGCCTTGGTAGTAGCGACAGACTCAACAACACTTTCGACGCGATGCACATTTAACCCCTGGAAATAAGGCAAGGAGACGTTCGAATAGTGCCTCCCGATGCGCACGGAACACCGCAGTCTATCTAAATATTCTTCGACACCTCGTCGCCCTTGATCGAGCAATTCAATAACCACCGGACCGCACTCCTCGTTATGCTCATAGACGTCGACATCAAACCGATCCAACATGAACGACGGCGCATACCGAGCGTACTGCCGCAGCGTCGCTTCGTACCCGCGGTCCAGCGCCGCAGCGACGCCCGGATCGCGTAACTCAGGTATACATTTCACACACCGGATCCAGCCCTGGGACGCGAACGTCACCATCTGGTTCAGCGATAGTTGGGCTCTATCTCTTTTAGCGATGCGCGGCGCCGTCGTCCTGGGTTTGACGGTCTTCCGGGGCTCTTGCGGGCCGTCGTTCTCCCAAAACGCGTCCTCCTCGACGTCGAAGTACTCGGCGCGGACCGCCGCAGCCCATACTAGCACCAACCACCGCCTCATGGCATTGATGTGCTGCGGGGCAGCCTCGCTGCGGCCCTGCCGCCTTACGCGAAATGCTGGAATTCCGAACGTGCGGGGTGTGATTTGGGCAGCCACCTATTGCGTTATGGCGGTTTCGTATTGATTCTGACCCGCTGTTATTCTTCTCCTTGCCGCACATGCTAGCGGCAATAAGACACTAGCAACAAGCTCGGCGTTGGAGCGGAGCACAATAGGACACCTGGGCTTTCAAAGACGAGGCTGCGTCCACGCCGTCCAAGGTCCCGCCCACGTCCGCCGGTGGCTGCCCTCGGGGCAAGGAGGCTGCTGCCGAGAAGGAGTAGGAGCCTCCAGCCTCGGGTGAGGGCGCCGTGACGCCGTCGACGCGAGCGCATGGCGTACCGGACACCTTCAAGCGTGCGGACCCACGTCTCCGTCCCGACGAGCGAGGACCTGCGCGTCAAGGACGTGCGCGAGCTCCGCGTCGACGCGCAGCGGCTCCTCGACTCGCGCGAGCGCGAGGAGCCCGAAGGCCTCGCGTCGCCTTCTAGAGGAGACGAGGAAGCCAGGTCGCCCGTCGAGGCCTTTTTCGACGACGAGGCGCCGGCGCCGGACTACGATGGTACTATTGCATGTGCAGGCGCGCCGGCGCCGGCGCCCGCCGAGGACCCTTCTTTGCTGAGATGCGCCTGGCGCGAGCTCGGGAGTACGAGAGGCCTCCACTTCTGGCCCCGCGATTCCTCACCAAAAGCAGTGGCATTGCTGTTACCGAGCTCGGACGGCGGCCTCGGACCTGGAGTAGCAAGGTACCCCCAAGCGCTAGAGAAATGCCACACTCAAAGAGGCAGAGGGGCCCTCTTCCTGAGACTGGCACATGAACTCGCGACGGGCCGCGCCCACACGTGGTCGTACGAAGACACCGGGAGTCAGTTAAAATGGCAGACGAACCACCACGGGAAATTTAAAGAGGAGTTCGTGAACGGTGACGTGTCATCGCTCATACTGGACTGGTCGGCGGTCCGGAAGAAGAAGATGAAGTTGGCACGGCAGGGGTCTTTGGAGACGGCCGTGGATGACGCGTTCATTGCCTGTGCTTGGTTGATGGAGCAGTACCCACGAGCTTACGTCTTAATAGTGGGCCACGGCTTTGGCGGTGCTGTGGGATGGGCGTGCTTGGATCGCTTGCAACGCAAGGGTTTATCTCATAGAATAGGAGGTATCGCCACAATTGCGGGCCACGCGTTCGGGGGCGACGCCTACGATCTGCGGAACCTGTCGACGCCGCCGTGCATCGACAGATCAAGGTGCCCGTGCCTGTTCTTGCACGGGTCGCGGGACGGCAACGTCGCGCTGCAGATCTCCGAGTTCCTCCACGCGAAGGCTCTGGCCCGCAAAAAAAGCAGAGGCAGCTCCCTTACGATAGTGTCGGGCGCGGACCACGGCTTCGCTAGTCGTAGAGACGTCGCGTTCACGGCGTTAAGAGATTGGGCGCTCGGCACATTACCAAAAGGGCAAATACCCATCGCGAAACGAAAGAAGAAGAAGAGGAAACCGAAAATCATCGTCGTCGACGACGACGACAACTCCGTCGAGGACGTCTTGGATGCGACGCCCTTTTCTCGCCTTATAGGGAAGCGCGACCCGCACCGGTCGAAGAACCGCATCAGGCTGCGGAAGGTGAAGCCCCTCGAAAAACCGGCGCATCCCCTGTGCGGCATGTGTGGGTTCTGGGAGCTGGATAAGTAACGTTTTGTCTAATCTTCCTGTGCTAGTAGTGTTTCAATCAAGCATATTCGGTTGTGGTGTGGTGACGACTAGGTTTAAACGGCACGACCTTATCAAAGGCGCGCGGGTGAAGGAAGGGAAGCATACAAGGGCGCGATGGGCTTGACGCGCCGGGCGTCCGGGGCGGGGCGCGCCACACAGCACTGCGTGGCGGGCAGCGACCCGGGCGGTGGGCTTATCCGCGGCCTTAGACCTGCAGCCACTCCGTTAACTGGTACGGAGGCGAGATATCTTTGGCGCAATCGACCACGCGAATGGAGCCGGCGTTGTACTGCTTGCCAGCTTTCAAGGAGGCGCCTTTCGCGTTCGTTCTGGCTAGGATGTAATGGTTTCGACCCGTTCGAGCTTCTCAACGCTTAATAAGGTGAAGCACGATGAAGCGGACACGGAGCGGTGCGTCTCTAAGCGCGCAGCAAGACCGCGACAGTGAGGATTGTGCCGGAAAAGTAAAAAAACGAATTAGCTAAATTTAGTTACTCGGGTTTTGGGGGCTAGCCAGTCCCTTGGGTATTGCACTATTGTTCCGCGGAAATTCTGGTGTAAAACCCGTCAGAATCAGTCTACAATCAGTCTACGCTTACCCTCAACACCCACGTATGCACGCGCGCCCGCTTCGGATCCGTCGCCATGATGACGCCTCGCATCGACTCGGAGGCGCCGCGCTGGACGACGTCGACCTCGGTCGCTTCCAAGCCGCGTTCGCGCGCGCGGTCGAAGAACGCCATCACCTTGTCGTCCGGAGCGTTGCCATGCAGGCAGAACGCGACGACGGCGACGGCTTTTTGGTTGGCCTCGAAGACGCCCCGCAGCGTGCCCAGTAGCTTCTCGTGCGCGGTCGGCGCGTAGATGATGTCGGCCATTAATACGACGTCGAATGGGCCCTCCCGCGCGGCGTCGCCCCAGTCGAGCCGCCGGACGCGGAGCCGCCCGTCGAAGGTCGGCCCCATGGCGCGCGCCGTCGCCGCGAGCGCGACGATGCCGCCGGCCACGGGCGCGTCCGTCGCGACGACGTCCGCGCCGCCGTGCGCCGCCGCGAGCGACGGCAGGCCGCAGCCCGCGCCCATCTCCAGCACGCGCGTGCCCATGCCTACGGCCTCGAACGGCGTTTGGTGGGCGAGTATTCGCCGCGCCAACTCCTCGCCGGCCGCCCAGACCACGTCGCCGTGGCCAATCGCGCCGATCGAGCTGTGGTACTTTAAATAAGGTGCCGCCGGCCACTGCTGGGCGGCGGCGACGAAAAAAAGGTCCAGCCACTCTACCCAACCGTCGCCACCCTCACACCCGCCGCCGTCGCTCGCGTCCTCCTCATCAAAGAGCGCCGCGGCGCCGTCGGCGCCGTCGTAGCGCTCCACGCGCTCCTTCGCTTTGCGGGCTTCATTTGTGAGCCATTTAGCGTCGTCGGCGCCGACGATGGCCTCCAGACCGTCTGGGCACACCGCCGCTTGCAGCGCACTCATTCTTTTGATCAATGCTCCCGCAGATGATTTTCGTTCGCACAGATGGGGCACGCTGCGATGGTGTTTGATCAAATATATATATATTTGCTCTCACAGTGGCCCCTGCAAACGAGCCCTGCACCTATTGCAGCGATGGCTCAGCCGCGATCAGCAGGTCGTGGGCACGGTAATGATAGATGATGCGCTATTATTTGCAGCGCCTCATGCAGTGGTACACGCTCGCGACATGGGGAGTAAAGTATGGGGTGGGTACCAGGGTACTTTTACCTCGCAGACTTAAGCCCGGTTTTGGTGTTTCAGAGGCGGGTGCCAGTGCGACCCAGCGGGTGCACCGCCACCAGCACCGGCCCGGGGGCCGAGGCACGCCCCCATGACGGCCTCGCATGCCAAGTTTCAGCGGCAACGGTGCTCGGGAAGGGCAGCCACGGTCGGCGGTTCCATTCGACGATCGACGCCCCGCGGCCCCCTCTCGTTCATTTTTTCACTAATCGCGGCACACGCCCTCAGGGCAGCATTTGCGTGAACTTTGCTATGGGCGAGTGAAAAAATGACCGAGTAGATTTTCATCCATTCGTTCCCGAACACGGTCGCGAACGGGGGCACTACGGCTCACTTCCCGGCGGTTTTCGCTGGAACCAAAGACGGACGCCGGTCGGTAGGGTATGAGAGGCTCCCTCGCGGCGCGACGACGCTCAACGGCTGCGTCAAGGCCATATGCACACCGTCGCCGCGATATGGTACTTTTTTTAAGTTTATTTTTTTTTACCCGTCTCGGGGCTCTAAAGCGGGAGGATTGAGCTCTGAAAGGGAGCCCTCGCGTTGGCGCTTCGATTTTCGCGCATCGACTAAAATTGCTAAACGTTTTGCCGTCGTTCTCGGCCAATTTTGCGCCTGCGCGCAAAAGAAAAGCTGCCGAGGGCCGCTTGGGTGCCCGTACGCCCACGCGCACGCGCACTTCCGCTGCCATGGGCGTGGGCAGCCGCACGGCCCCAAAAACAAAACCGCGACTTAAGTCGTCACGGCCGGTACCGTATGGTACCCACCCCATACTTTACTCCCCATGCTCGCGAGACTCTTTGAGCTAGCGAACAAAGACACTAGCAATTTCGGCTTTACACATCGCGCGGAAAGAGCGCATCGCGCGGCAAAGAGCGCATGCCTCCGTGTCTACTAATAATAATTAAGCTTAATCCCACGCCTCGGCCGTGCGCTTGCCGAAGCCGCGGCCCCACGACCGCCACTTCGCGGGGAGGTCCTCCGCGCGGCTCCGGGCCTTTGGGAAGTTTTTGCGCAGCGCGCCGATGGAGTTGAGGATCTTGGCCACGCGTCGCCCCGGGACGAACCCGCCCACGGTCTTGATGATGCCGAAGATGGCACCGAGCATGCCCGTCGCGCCCTGGCGGCGGTCAACGACATAGCCGCCTGTGTACCGCGACACGCGCCCGTCAGCGTCGAAGGTCACAGACACCGCCTGCGGTCCGATGTCGAGGGCGTTGCCGGTGGCCTTGTACGGCGGAGCACCGGTGCCCAGGTCGAGCGCCTCCGTCTGCGTGCCCTCAAGGCGCAGAATACCCCAGTAGCGATCCTCCTCGGTCGGGTCGCGCGTGAACTCCGAGACCTTCAGCTTCAGGTCCGGGAACGCCGCGGATATTTTAAAGGAAGTGACGGTGCCGAGGTAGTCATGCTTGTTGAGCGGCCCGATGATGGGTCCGAAAAATACGAAATCTTCGGCCATGAGCGCCGATTTGGCCGGCGCGTGGAAGCCGTCGTTCAGCACCCACTCCCGGGCGCGCGCCGCGTAGTCCGCCTTCGGGCCGTCGTCCTGGGCCGCGCGCCGGGCCGCGTCCCACGTCGTCGACGCCTCCTGGCGCGCCTCGGCCTTCGGGTTCGAGAAGGGGTCCGTGCGCGGGACCAGCACGGGCGCGGCGGCGACGGCCTCTTTGATGGTGGCGGCGGCCGCGCCGGCCGGCTTGCTCGCGTCCGGCGCGGCGACGGCGGCTTCGAGAGAGGCCACCGGTGCCGTCGGCAGCGAGTCGAGGTAGGACGTGTCTTTGGCCGCCGGCTTCGCCACGGTCGCCGCGTCCTGCACGGTCAGCGACGCGAGGTAGTCGAACGCCGTGGCGCCCGTCGTGAGCAGCAATATGCACGCTGCGGGTTGGCCGAGCATGGTGAATCGTCGCTTGCGTCTCGGTTTTGTGCGTGCTGGGCGGCTACCTGTCGGTTTTCAGCTGCTGCTGCTGAATCGTGCAATTTTCTCGCTTTCGCGAGAGTACCAAGGGTCTGCTGGCACGTTCTGTGTATGCGGTCTGCTGGCGCGTTGCACTTGGCCGGCGTTTGCAGCACCAAACTCTGCGCTGGCAACAAAAGGCTCACACTAGTGAGAGAGAGAGAGCAGCCTCAACAAGGGTCCTCAGACGGCTCTATATTGCCCCTCAAGAGAACTGCAACAAGAGCTGTCGAAACTAGTATGTCAAAGCTAGCGCCACCAGCAGGCCCAACACGCACTCGACTGCTACCAGCCTAAGCTGGCGTTAAGACAGTCCACAGATCATATAGCTCCACTTCTGGCTCCTCGGTAGTAGCACGAACCGGTACTGCAACGAAAAAATCGCTGTCGAAGTCGCTGTCATCGCATAATGTGCAGACCAGCTACGCTGGCCGAGCAAAAGAACGAGCAAAAGCACGAGACCGCGACCGCGGGCTTGAGCGTGCAATGGCAGGACCTGACGGTCGGCGTCGGTCCCAAGCGCGTGCCCGTCCTCCGCAATCTGACGGGCGGCGCGAGCGCCGGCGCACTGACCGCGGTGCTCGGCCCGTCCGGCTCTGGTAAAAGTACATTACTAGGCACGGTATCAGCAAGGTTCCCGTCGCAGCTTAGAATACTCAGAGGTTCGGTAAGATACGACGGCGAGGCCTGGGACCGCTCTAGACATAAACGAAGAGTCGCCTTCGTCGAGCAGGAAGACGCTCTTTTAAAGGACTTAACGGTCCGCCAAACGTTAACCTTCGCCGCGGCGCTGCGGGGCGAGCCCGATCCGGCGGGACGAGCGTCGACGATGCTCCATTCACTAAGTCTCGAGAAGTGCGCGGATCAAGCCATCGGAGGCGCCAACATAAGGAGGGAGATCTCGGGCGGGCAGCGGCGGCGCGTCTCGATTGGTCATGAGTTATTGCTGGATCCCGGGTTGGTGTTGTTGGACGAGCCGACTTCTGGTTTGGATTCCCATGCGGCGGCCAAAATCTTTAGAATACTAAAGGATCTTTCACAACGCGGCGTCGCCGTGCTCGCTACCTTACATCAGCCGACCGACGCCATGTTTCTCGGGTTTGATTCTCTACTACTCTTGCGGGACGGCGAGGCCTCGTACGCGGGCGACCCGTCTCGAGCGATTGAGTCGATCGCCCCGAAGCCGCCGCCGAAGGGCATGCCCATTGCCGACTACCTCATGGAAGTCATTTGTGGCGACGACGCGAAGCAGGCGACCTCCCACGTCGAGGCGACGACCGGCACGACCATTGTGACGGAGGAGGCCGGCCCGGCGCTGCCGTGGCTGTCGCAGTTCATCATACTCCTGAAGCGCTGCTTCCTCGCGCACCGGCTGGACCTCGTGGACCCCATGCTCCTGGCGAACATGTTCAGCGTCATGCTCCTCTCTGCAGCGTTATGGTCGGGCCAAGGGAGCAAGCGGCCGCGAACCGAAACGTCCGTAAGGGACATCTCCGGACTGTTGTTTTTGAGTCCTGTGTATTGGGCCTTCCAGCTCATGATCTTGGCGTTGTATACGTTTCCGGCGGATCGCGTCGTGGTCACCAAAGAGCGCGCCGCGGGCCTGTATTCGATCAGCGCCTACTTCCTCGCGAGGACGTCGGTCGACACGCTCACTACCGTTTTGATGTCGCCTCTACTGTCGTTGATTTATTATTTTGCTGCTGGTTTAAGGCCATCAGAGGTCGGCTGGCATTTACTGACGCTCTTCCTCAACTCACTATGCGCCCACTCCGCGGGTTTATGTATTGGCGCGTGGATTATGAATCTGAAACGAGCTACGACGCTACAGACGGTCTTCATGCTCGCGACGATGATGTGCGGGGGGTTTTACGTGAGAGGCGTGCCGACGTGGCTGAAGTGGTTCGGGGACCTGTCGTTTACACGTTATGCCTATGGTGCTTTACTGAAGATCGAATATAGGGGCGCGCACTACGACTGCGCCGCGGGGAGGTGCACGGTGCTGCGCGAGAGCGCGTTAATTGACGCGCGGATCCGCCGTTCGAGCGTGGGCGCGGATCTGGCTGTATTAGCGGGGTTCGCCGTCGCGTTCCGGCTGCTCGCGTTCTTCGGGCTCAAGCGGAATACGCACTAGTCACCGCGACACCTTCGCCCGACTCAAGTTATCGTAATTGTTTCTCTAGTACTGGACTCAAGTACCACTCTGTCTTTCGTGGTAACGTCCGCGCTGGCCCGCCGCCGAGCAGGGCCGTGCGGCGGCGCCGCAAAGTTCTGCGGCAGTCCCGACCCCTCTAGACGCACTGGTAGCGACTCGCCCACGCGGGCGCCAGCCACAAGCGCCGACGCGGCTCGCTCCGCCTCGCGCCCGTTCGAGGTGTTGCGAAGCAAGCTGCCCAATCGGCCCAACGCGGTCGAGCGGCGGCGGGCAGCTTCTAGCGGTTCGCACGGACACCACACCACCACAAACTGCCCGCACGGACAGCGGTGCATCTCATAAGGCCCCACAGAGAGACAGCAGACAGGATGCCGGCCAAAAGGAGAGGCGAGGCCGACGCGCGCGCCCTCCTGCGCAAGTTCGGTAGAGCCCTCGACAGCGACGACAGCCCGACGCGCGTGCGGCGGCCCGGCGGCTCGGGCCTCGCGGCCGTGCGGTCCGCGGTCGCGACGAAGACGAGCGCGACCGCTCCCACCAGTTGGGTCGCCGCCTGGGGCCTCGTGCCGCACCTCCCCGCTTTGAAAAAGAGCGGCCCGCGCCGGAGTGCGCGGGCGACGCCGGCGGCGGTGTCCTTCAGGGGCTCCATCTCAAATGTAGCCTGCGGCGCGGCGGGCGTCGTCGTCGTCAGCGAAGAAGGGAATGCCGTCGCGGCGCCGGCGGAGGGCGGGAGAAGGAAAATTGGGTGTAGAGCACAAGACGCGGCCGTCGGCGAGACCGTGGCGTTGATACTGAACGACTCTTGTTTGTACGCCGTCGACCCGAGTCGGGACGCGCCGCGCAACGGCTCCTGGGAGCGGCCTCGTAGATTAGACCCGTTCGCGGGAGCGCCGCCATTTGCGCAAGCTAGATTCATCACTGGAATAGCGTGCGGCACGAACCACTGTTTGGCAAGGTCGTCCTGCGGGGCCGTGTTTGCGTGGGGGGCGGGAGATGCCGGCCAACTCGGCGACGACGACGGCCACGACATCACGCGGGCGAACCCGACGGCTATCGCGTTTCCATCGGACTACGAGCCCTGTGAACGTGGCGCCTTGAGTGCTGGAGCGCACCACTCGGCGCTCGTGGACGGCGCCGGAGCTCTATGGACCTGGGGCTGGACGGAGCACGGGAGGCTAGGAAGAGATAGTGTAGAGGAAGATGAAGACGATGGGCGCGTCGCGGGCACGCCGGGCATCGCGTCGCTACCGGGCGGCGGCGAGTGCGTCGACGTGTCGTGCGGCGCGGCCCACACGATTGTCGTGGACACCAACGGCTTCGTGAGCGGCTGCGGCTGGAACGAGTGGGGCCAGGCTACTGGAAGAATGAATTGTGCGAGTGTCTGGCATTTAACTCCAGTTCGGTTCAAGGCCCCGTTCTCTGCCATTCGAGTGGCCTGCGGCCTCGGCCACAGTATAGCCGTCGACGCGCAAGGTCATGCGAAGAGCTGGGGCTTCGGCGAGGACGGCCAGCTCGGCTTTGGGCGCGAGGCCGAGAAGTCGGCTCCCGTGGATGTGGACCTGTCGAAGGCGGGGCTGCGGAACGGGCCCGCGTGTATTGCTAGTATTGCTTGCGGCGGCTCGGCGTCGGTTGCCGTCGTGGCCGAGGCGGTGGGGAGCGACCTGGAAATGTTGCGAAGACGGAGGTTGATGATACGGCGCGTCGCTTTATATCTGCAAGCCTTGTACCGTGGGAAACGTGCTCGTAAATTCTATCGGGAGATGCTCGAGGAGGCGTTGCAAGATCGACTTTTGAGGTTGCGGAGGATGACTGATCTTGGCATTGATAGCCGCGACCCCACTCCCATAAAGCAGGCGCTGGAGTCTTTCGAGGATGATGTTTCGGAGGATTCACAACGCGCAAGAGAGGCGTTGAGACGATTGGCGTGTCGATCCCAGCTCGAGGAGGCCCTCGCAAATGGCGACGATGATGCGGCCGTCGCGCTTGTTGATTTGGCCCCGGACCACGACGGTGATATTGACGCTTTACGGAGCGGTGGTAGAAGGCCTCCTCGAGCCTTGGCCGGCGTGCTCTGCGAGGACGCGGCGGAGCTGTGCGGGATGCAGCACGCCGTGGAGTCGTGGCGCGACGACTTGGTCGGTTACCGCGAGGCTAAATTAAGATTGGCTGAGAGAACCCAGCGAGAGCTGACCGCGGCGGTGAACATACAATTGTGGTGGCGCGGGTCGCTGGCGATGCGCCTCGCGCTGGCCGAGCTTTTCCGTCTCCGGCAGTGCCGGACCAACGCCGAGCGGGTCGAGGCCGAGCGGCGGGCGAAGCGTGATGCGGATGACCAGTACAACGCCGCGACGGCGTGTCAATCAATCTTCCGCGGGCGCGCGGCGCGGTCGGCCCGGGACGCGGAGGTTGCTCGTAGATTGGGCATCCGCGTGGACGCGGCTTCCACAATATGTAACTTCGCGCGCAACTGGCGCGCGCGACGGTACCTGAAACGGTTGAAAGCGCGCGCTAGACGGTTAGCTCGCGAGGCCGCCAAAAAACGGGAACGCGAGCTCGCCGAGCGGCTGGCGGCGAAGCAAAAACAGCCCAGGAAGCGCACGGTGCCCAAGAAGCGCGACCCGATGCACGCGGACGCCGTTGCTGCTGCTAGAGCTGCGAGAGAGGCGGGCCAGTACCTGAAGAAGCTCGAGGCGCAGGACCGCAAGGCGGCCGAAGAAGCCGCGCAAAACGCGCGCCAGGCGCTCGACGCCGCCCGAATGAAACGGGATCGGGATAGGCGGTCCCGTTTAGCCGCAAAGCGCCGGGCCGAGGCCGAAGCTCGTGCGCTTGCTGAACAACAAGCGAAGGCCGAGGCCGACGCGGCCGCCGCCGCGGCCGAGGAGGCCGCCGCGGCGACGCCGCCGACGCCGCCCGCGCCGCGCAAGGAGCCGGAGTCGTTCCCGGGCTACGTCCAACGGCGGCGCAAGGAAAGGTTCGCAGAAGAGCCGATGGCGCCGATGCCGAAGAAGCGTCCCACGAAGTTCAAGAG
>JACLAA010007311.1_pt1 | contig 11753 bp, 8 predicted proteins | sample 8027891 | NCBI WGS metagenome assembly JACLAA01 (sample SAMN15724900, study PRJNA655200) | protist metagenome | isolation source: fluorescence activated cell sorting (FACS) single amplified genomes of... | place: Spain: Blaines Bay Microbial Observatory, Mediterranean Sea | collected 2016-01-19 | reverse complement strand
AATCTCTTTTCTCTCGTCCGTTTCTTTTTTGTGTGCTTTGTTGACGAGAGAATTTCCATTTTTTTTTCTACTCTGAAATTAAGAAAAACATTTAGTATGCGGGAAGAAGAAGAAGAACAACAAACGATGCACACGACGACGACGAATACTGTGCACGAATTACGCGTGATCGTGCGAGACGCGAGAGGGATGCGCGAAGAAACGCCGCTGAGAGTGCACGCGAAATTTGACGACGAGGAAAAGATGACCGTAAGTAATATCTCTCTTTTTTTGTTGTTTGTGTGCACTCTCGAGAGAGTTTGTTGACCAAAGAATGTAGTTGACCACCATTTTCTCTCTCTCTTTCCTTTTAAATACAATGAAAACAGAAAGCGGCGAGACCGTCGACGAACCCGAAATGGAACCAGCAGTTAGTGTTCTCGCGAACGCCTTCGGAGATGAAGAAGATATTGCAACGCGGCGGCGCTTCGTTGAAGTTGACCGTACAGACGGCGAATATGGCGGAGGAAGAAGAGGAAGAAGAGCTTTCGCGGTTGACGAGCGGTGGGAGTTCTTCAACGAAGAATAAACACGGGTGGATAATCGTTGAACCGAGGACGTTGCGGGCGAACGCGACGGCGATTAAAGCGGCGGGGATTGATTGGAAAACGACGAGAGGGATGCAGATGGTGGGCGAGTGGACCGCGCTGGCGGCGGCGAAGTATCGATTGGCGAAATCGAGGGAAGTGCCTGAATTGAGAGCGTTTGCGTTCGTGAGAGAAGTGTTGGTTGGAGAAGAGGGAGATGAAGATGGAGACGAAGAGGTTGGGTACGAAGAACGAGTGAGATACGGGCACGGTGGCGTGCAATTAGAGTTATTCGACGACGACGACGACGAAATAGACGACGAAATAGATACGGTGTTGAAAAATTTATCGATTGATGAAGAAGAAATGAGCAATCGCGCTTCCACGAGCGATGAAGACGACGACGACGAAGAAGAAGAAGAAGAAGGCAGCGAAGACGAAGAGAGCGACGTCATAGAAAAGAAGCATGCAACGGCGAATCGTGAAAATGCAAAACCGTTCTCGCTTCGAGTTCGACTCGCCTCGAGCGGTGGCGTCCCGGTTACGTTTCGACTCCCGAACGTTTTCGAGAATTCAATATTCAACGTGACTTCCTCGTATAGCAACGACGAAGAAAACAAGAAAAAGTACAAGAAATCAAGGAATGCGAATAGAATAGGAAAAGGCGTCGACGATGCGATAACGTTCAAGTTTTGGGCCAATCCGTCGAGTTTAGCCGAAGCGTTGTCCTCGCCGGACGCGCTTTTGAAAGTGCACACATCGTCTTCCGTGTCTTCGGTCTCGATGTCGGGATTGTTACAGAAGCCAACCGTGAAAGAGTCTCTCGTGATTCGCGAAGAACAGGAGAAAGTGCGTCTCGAACTCACGCTTTCGGATTTATCTTCCTCGTTTTCTTCGCCTCACTTTGTCGAAGAGGACGAAGAGCAGGAAAACTTTGAACCGAAGCCGAGACCGCCTTTGGCTGCGCGCAACCCGAAACCGACAGATTTTCACGACCGCATTCGCCGAACACGAGCGAATATTCTTCTTCAACAACAACAAAATAAAAACAAGCAACATCGGCAGTCGCAGCCGTCGCAGCAGCAGCTACAACAACCGACGTTGTCTACGTATAGCTTTCCATCCGAAGACGACGTTCGAAACACTGCGGAATACAACGCCGCTTTCGCGCTCGAGAGCTGGAAGCGCGAACGCATGCTTGCCTGGGAGAGCAAGTTCACCGAGGAAGCTACCAAACGCATGCAATCGCTCGAGGAAGCCTGGAAGCAACGCGAAATTCAAAGGAACAAAGAATTCGAACTCTCGTCTCGTCGTGCGAAAGACGCGGAAAACAAATTGAAAGAACTCACACGAATGTTGGAAAATCGGGAACGGGAAGTCGTTCGAGCGGAAGAAACTATTGAACGACGCAAGAAAGAACTCGAACGAGCGCACGTCTCAAAAACGGAACAATTAAAGCGCGAGTACGCTACGAAGGAAGAAACGTTAGAGAAGAAAGTTGAAAACGCCATCCGAGATCAGAAAACGTCCAAGAAGGAGCGCGACGACGCGACGAAGAAAGCAGCTAAGCTTGGAAAGCAAAAGCGCGAGATTGAAGACATGTTTTCCGAGTACAAGAAGAGCTATTTCCAAAGTGATGTGGCTAAATTGAACAGCGAGATTGCGACGTTACGGCCGCGATTAGAATCGGCGGAAAGTGCGCTGGAAGACGCGAGTTCGAGTCGAGACCGCTTTCGAGTCCAAATGCGAAAAATGGCTGCGCAGATTGTTGCGTTAGAGCGCGAGAAGGCGCAGCTACGAGACGCGTTGGAGAAAACCGGAGGTGTTTTCCCGAACCGCGCGCACGTGGCGCCAGATTCGTCATCGCTCATGATGGATGTGAGCAGCGCTTTCCGAGGAAGTGAAAGTGAGTACCGCGGCTTTGGCGGCGGCGACGACGTCGGGAACATTTCTTTTGCGGGTAAGAGTAAAAATACCAAGAAAGCTTCTTCTTCTATTTCGGGAGGAGTCGACGCTCGCTTAGACGCGCTTCTCGCATCTGAGAGAATGTCATCGTCCACGTTCAAAAAGGACGAGGATATTGAAATTCCGCGGGCGAATCACCATCCAATGTCGATGGTTGAAAAGCGAGCGTTGGAAAAAGAAGTTCGACGTTTGGTCAACGAAAGAGGTGATTTGATGCGCACGGGGGCGTATTCTTCGAACGACCGAGCGATATCGTTAATAGACGAACGAATCGAGGAGCTCTCGATGCAAATTAGCGCTTAGTAAAGATTAGTCGATAGCAAACGATATACTACGTACGTGTGTACTGCTGGTATTTAAAATTACAGTTTAATTACAATTTTACCGCTCGTTTTGCCGCTTTGAAACGCTTCCAACGCTTTCGGTAACTCCTCCCAAGAGAATTCCATCCCAACTCTTGGAGGCGGCAATTGCAAATTTTCTAACTCTGATAACAAAGATAAGAGCAAGTCACTCTTATCAAACATCCATATCAAGTTAAAGCCGGCTATGGTCTTATTCTCCCCCGGAAGTTCCATCGCGTCAATTTTTGGTCTCGTGATGAACTTTTTAATCAACATCAACCAGTTCCAAAGATTATACCACTTAACGCCTCCGCGAGGCGTCATATCCGCCGCGCCGTAAACAACGTACACACCTCTACCTTTTGACAAGTTGTTCCACCCACCTTCAAAAAAATCACCTAACGTCGCATCGAGGACGATATCGACTTCAGACCGGTCGTAGCTGCGCTGCGCGGCTTCTCTCACCTGGTCTCCAAAAGTTTTTCTATCTCTCACGATAATCGCGCTCGCCGGTAACGAACCTCCGTGTTTCTTCTCCAAAAACCCTTTCTTACTCTCATCGCCGATAACCGCAATCGCTTTCGCTCCAACTTTGTCGCAAATTTACAACGCTTGCGATCCGCACCCACCGCTCGCGCTATGAATCAAACACACGTCGTCCTCGCGTATCCTCCCGAGCGCGGATAAACCGTAATACACCGTGAGCGATTGCACGATGAACGCAGCACCTTCCGAGAAACTCCACGCGTCTGGAATCACGCGAACTTGGTGTCTGGGAACGTCCACGACCGTGGCGAACGCACCGAATCGAGTCACGCCCATCACTCTCTTTCCGATTAAACTTGTCTCTCCTTCTTTTCCTCCTTTTCCTTCCTCCACGCACACACCTGAGAATTCTAATCCAGGAATAAACGTCTCGTGTTTCGGCGTCGCGCCGTACAAACCGAGCACGGTAAACACGTCCGCGAAGTTCAACCCGATATGTTTCACTTCCACGCGAACTTTGTCTTCGTCTTCTAATGGCAATAAAGGGACGTCTTTGCGTAGTTCTAACGCGGATAAACTTCCCGGTTTGGAGACTTCCCAAACCTCTCTTTTATTCGTCATCGATTATGATGATGCCACGACGACGGGGGTTGTTCTTCTTCCTTTTCGCGAGAAAAACGACGACATAGACGGGTAACGGTTGATGTAGTTTTGAACGACTTTGAACGAGGACATTCCCTCTCTATATCTCTCTTTTTCCGCGTCAACTCGCGGGCTTTTTGTGCCGTATCTGTCGATTTCCAATTTGAAAATCCCCCCACAAAAAGAAAGTTGTTTCTGATGACATCATCATCACCTTCCGCACTTCGACGAAAATTACGTAAAATACTCGATGAGAATGTCTCAAACGAATCCGTTCGAGACGCCGGTTTACATTCCATCGCGAACGTACTCGAGGAAAACGAACACATGCGAATGGAAATTGGAAAGTTACAAACAGACGCGCAACTGTATAAAAAGAAAGACGCGGAGAACAAAAAGGAGATTGACGCGTTGCAAAAACTCTCGGAACCGAACAGATGGAGTGAAAAGAGGCTGAAGTTATACGAGAAGCAGTTTCGTAAGGTTTTAGAAATGCACGCGGAGACGTGCGACAAACGCAGGAAAACAGAGGCACGAATGCTTCTGCAAAGGTGGAGGTTTCTGAACGCCTTGGCGAAAGCGAGAAGGAACGACGCGAGCGAAGGAGACGTGGTGGAGAAATTAGAAGAGAAAATAGAACAGTTAGAAGGAGAAAACGCGGAGCTACGGATTGATTTCGTGACCGCGGAAAAGGCGCTGAAGAGGTTGCAGTTAGATGTTAAGCACACCATGTTGCTTCGAGCGAAAGAAAAATGGGACGCGGACGATGAAGACGACACGGATATCTCGGAATGAAACGAAGAGAAGCTCAACAACTCTAAAGCACGACGCGAGAGCTGATAACTCACGCGTTTTGTAAATACTATGTGCTATGCTATTATGTAATACTAAAGCGCTACACGAAATAATGAATACACTACTTCCATATCTCGTTGATGCGCATCCGAAAACTTTCGTACGAATCGAAGCCTTTCTTACCGAACACTTCCATCCAGCGTTCTTCTAATCGCTTCTGCACGGATTCCGGGAGCTTCTTCTTCCCGTCGCCAATCTTACCGCCCGTCTCCCTGACTTTCCCCACGGAAAATTCCGGCGCATCGTCCGGTATTCCCATCTGTTTCTTCACCTTATTCCTCACGAAATGGTCGTCGAATTTCGTCTTGTGTTTTCGCATGTACTCGAACGACCCGCGACGACACATCTCCTTTAAATCCGCACTCGCGATGAAGTCTTCGCCCATGAGCTTCGCTACTTTTCTAATCACACCCGCTAAATCTTCTTTCATATCTTCGAAGCACACCATCAACACTCTCTTTGGATGTTTCTCAGCAAACTGGAACCAATCCATGTTCCATTCCCAATATTGCCCGCTGTGCGAAGCTCCGGCGAATATGGCGTCGCAAAACGTCTCCGCGCGAATCTCCTCCGGGTCAATCCCACAATACGCCGGCAAAAACTGATGAAAACTATGAAAAACATCCTCTGGGTTCCTGCACACGATCACGTATCTCGCCATCATCTGACCTTCCTTCCTCTTCGCGATCGCCTCAACGCTTTCGTGCGACTTGAACAGCCTCAACCCATTTTTCGGGTCTGTTTTGCTCTGCCCGGCTCGTAAATCCTGCGCGCCACCAATCGTCCCTATTGACCGGCAATCTTCCGCTAATATATCCCAGGGCACTTTCTCCGTGATTTCGTTAAAGTTCATCGCTTTTTCCTCGTCTAGGAATTCGTTTTCGATGACCAAACGCACGTTGTGTGAGAGAAATTGCATCCACGTCGTCCCGCTCTTCGGGTACGTGGAGACGAACACATCGTTCTCGCGGACGGGGAAATTGCGTCCGTTTTCGACCGATTTTCGCGAGTGCATTCGAGCATTGCGTTCGAGCATTAGTTTTAATGCAAACGCTTCTCTGTCGTCCTCGTCTTCGCGCTTGCTCATCATCCTTTCTTATGAGGTGAAATGTCTTCCATTTTATCCACTTTTGGACTGTCCAATTTCCCCACTTTTACTCCCCATAAAGAGCGCACATTAAGGGCAAACAAACGGCGAGAGACACGATAACAACTACAGAGGAGGATGTGCTCGTCGGCCGTTGTACAACCACCGCCGTTACGCGCACGAAGACGGCTGAATACGAATACTACTCACGGAAGACGATGCGTTGCAAAGCGTCTCGTAAAAAGGGGATGCGATGCGTCGAAAACGTCGTCGTTTACGTCCTCGTCGACGCGCATCGAGGACGAGGGCAACGACGAGAGTAAAAACAATGTCACCGTTAATGGTGTTGTTTCTTCCTTCGCGATATCGCTCGCGCTTTTAAGTGTTCTTTCAACGCCTTCATCATCTTTTGCGTTCGATTCGAAAACCTCCCAGTCGCTCTCCGATACCGCGAAAGAGTACAAAGTCGAGTTGACATCCTCCGAGAAGGTCTCCGGTTCCGTGAAAATCACATCGAAACTGAACCGAAGTTTACAAGAAACGGTGACGTTTGATTTTTCCTCCGTCGATGGGTTAGCGCCGAACACCAAGCACGGCGTGAACATTCACGACGATAACGGCAAGAGTTGGAATCCAGAGGTAAGATGATGATATCAATTAGTAGTACTCGATCGAGGATGATATAACAACGCTTTACGTTGTTGGTTTAAGAATAACGCTGACATCTGTTCTTCTTTTTCTTCTTTTTCATCTTAATCTTCTTCTTTCGCAAAAACAGTTGCGCCCGCACGGCGCTCCGGACTCGGTGAAGAAATTCGGGGCGAGCGCGTGTCATTTTGTCGGCGACGGGTGCGTGTTGAATCGACACTACGGAGATTTAGGGAACATTTCCGTCGATAACGAAGGGAAGATTGCAAACGTGAAGGATATTTACGTCAGTTTGAACGAGAAGAAGGATAACTTTATAGGCGGGAAGGAGTTTGTGATTCGCGAGAATAGGGATGATTTTACGACGGAAAGAGACGACGGAGACGCCGGGAAAATCATCGCGAAAGGTGAAATCGTCGCGGTAAACTAAAATGTAAAATAACACTTCTCACTCACACGGCGTGTGTGTGTGTTTTAATACGTATATACGCGCAGTGTACTAGTACATCTTCTCGAATATTCGAATGCATAATCAAATACTCCTTAGAAACTCTCACAACTCGAAGCTTCACAAATTCACTCCCTTTTTACAATGAGGACAAAAGAAGCGGACGACGACGCCTTCTCGACGTCGAAGAAACGCCCGTTGAGAAAACGCGCGAAGGCTGTGCCGCCGTCTGCTGCGTTCTCGTCGTTTTCCTCCTTTCTCCTTCTCGTCGTCCTCTTTGTTCTTCCCTTCTTTTTAGGGGAAAATGTCATCGTTCGCGCGGAGGAAGAAGGAAGCTTTGAGAAGACATCAACGACGCGGTCATTTACGTCGTCGTCTGAATCATCATTCACCTTACCACTTTCCGTCGACGTCCTTTTGCTCGGATTAGACGACACGCTCGGGAACGATCCGTATTTACAGGTGGACAAATCTGGTTTGCTTTTGCACTTAAACGAAGCGTTTCAGAAGTTTTCAGTCCTACACAACGATATGAAAGAGAAAAATGTCATCGTCCCGATGAAGAGCAAAGTGCAGTTTACCATCCAATGGACGGTGAAGCACGGCTCGGTATCGCTATACGAGGAAAAGTTAGGGAAGTTAAGACGGGATTACGAAGACGCGGTTGGTACGTTAAAATCGAGGCGTACGCACCGTCCTCGATTTATCGTCGACGCGAAAGCGTTGGAACCGACGGTGGAGCGAGTGATTCGAGGGAATAACGACGAGGAAATCGATTCGGATGGGAAGTTTACGGTCGTCATCTGCTTGCCATCCGCGACGAGGATTATTTATAACTCGAACGGGACCTCCGACGTGGACACGAAAGAGTTTTCGTACACGTACGGGTACGATTTGAAAAACGTGGATATGCACGAAGAGTTGAGGGCGCCGAAGAAGAGGCACAGGGAGTACGCGACGTCGAACGCGTGGGTCGGGAGTGGAAAGTACGCCGTGGTCGATTTAAGAGCGGAAGGACCGCCAGTCAAGAAAGGCCAGAAGAAGAGCACGTGGGTGTTTCCGACGAGACATAGCATCGTAGAGCCGTTTAAGGAGTTTTTGAACACGGAGGAAGGTGTTTTTGAGAGCATACGGAGGAATTTTGACGCGCACGTGTACGGAGAATTAGGGAAGACAATATTTGATGGCGTGAGGAGTTTGCACGCGCCAGATATCGCGTTCGAGACGATGAATTTCGCGAAGCGAGTGTTGGTGCCGATTATCGCGCTGAGAGATCACGCGGCGTTCGATCCTCTCGACCCGGAGTTGCATTACGAACACGCCGATTTTAAGAATAAAGACGTCGTCGATGAAACCGCCAACGAGGCGAGCGTGGATTTACAAGCGATTGAGCGAGAAGTGAGAAAGTTCTTGCTCCCCGGTCAGGAACTCGTTTTGGTGTCTGGGACGCACGAGTTACATTTACATCACCACATTGCCTCTGCCATAGCGCGTGCGAAGAGACACAGCGTCGTGAACAGAGAGGAGCGATTCGTCAAGTTTTCGAAACGCCACGTGTTGGAAGTGCTTCGCGTTTCCAGCGACGTGCTTGGACATGGTTTAAGTGAACACGTCGAAAGAGCATCGTCTTTGTTGTACTCTAGATACGGGCCGAAAGCAGCCGAGCACGCCGCGCACGCGATGCTGTTAGATACACATTTGAAGGAAGACGTAAACGTCGGGCATTTGCATTCGAAACGTGGCGATGTCGGGGGATCGCAGTTCTTGGCCAACAATCGAACGAATACGGTAAAACTATTCGGTACCAGAGTGGTTCCAGTGTACCTTTTATCGCTTGCATCGTACGGTAAAGGCGTTACGTTAGATGAGGACGACGGTTTAGACGTGAGTGAGAACGATGATATCACGGATGACGATGACGACGATTACATACGAAACGACGTCGCTTCCGATGAAAGCTTAGTGGTTGTTTTACAAGACGCCTCGGAGATTTCTTCGCAAGATGCAGCAATGGATGGAAGCGGTAATTCTGCACCATCGCGTAAGGGGATTCCAAATCCAAACCCGACGCGCGATATCATTGCCGGTCTCGCGAAAACGCTCGGTGCGTTGCCGTTACCGTTTGAAGCGAGGAAACACAAAGGCCGAGATTTTGAGCCGTTGCTGTGGGCGGTGGGCTGTCACCCGTTTGGCGGAGACCTTTCAAACACGGAAGATGTTTCCGAGGTCATTGCAAACGCCGGGAGAAGAAATCACATTGTCTCTCGTTTGGACTCTGCCATACACATCGTGGAAGCGGCGACGGAGACGTACAACGTCTTTGCGAGCGAATACGTCAACGAGAGCGATGACTACGAAAAGTATCACGACGCGCTGCCGCACTCTTTACCAAAACGCATTGCCAAGGAAATGCGAGAAAATCTGCGAGACATGAATGACGCGTTTGAAGAGTTAGCGAGAACTTTATCGTCGTTTGAAGAGAACGAAGACGCTGTGCACGAACAATCCGATTTCGTCTTGAGCAAAGCTATGGAATTCGCAGAACGGTCGAGATTGACGATTGAGAACGCGAGGATTAAATTAGCGCGGTGCAGATTACGTCGCGAAAAAATGAGCGTTACCAATTCGATATTGATGCTCCCGGTCTTTCTCGAAAACGTGTTTGGTGGTGAACACGTGTTCTTCGCGTTGGCGATTTTGGCGATTGTCATATTCGCGATTAGCACCGGGAAAAGGAAAAGAAGGAAATATCCTCATCATCAACAACAAAATTTCGGACACGTGAATCGCGCCGCCATAAACAGAGCACAAGTTACTAGCTTCTAGTCCATCGTAGTACCTTATTTTTATTTAAATAGATATTCTAGCAATTTCGCGACGACGTGTACGGAAATGCCGTTCCCTATGAGTTTATACTGTTGTCGCATTGATAACGACGGAGGGAACACGAAATCATCTTTAATCCCGTGTAAACGACATATTTCTCCTGGGGAGAAATAACGGACAGATTTTGAAACTCTCTTTGCGAATTCTTCATCGCTTTCGTTATCATCATCCTTCACCAATCGATACGCGTTGTTTGCATTTACATCCCTCTTTGCGATATCGCCGTTTAAAAGAATGAAACTCCCGCTAAACACCGTTTTCCCGTACCCGGACGTAAACGTCGACGCCACGTTGTCGGTGTTGTTCTTCGATGACGATGACGACGATACGTTCACAACATCGAAAAATTTCCAATACTTAATCTTCTTCTCCTCTACGTCTAAACCTACATCTACTTCTTTATCTAAATACTGCGCTATATCTTCTACCGCCGTTGTTACATTTTGCGACGACATCCAAGGCGGATCATCACCGTCGATATCAAAACTCCCAAACAACTCTTTCCTTCTCGCCAACAAGTAATACCTGGGCCGTTTCACCGGAACGCCTAACATCGTCTCCGGGGACAAACCAACGAACTCTTTCACGTGATATTCATTCTTCTCTAACGCTTCAATAAACCTCTCCCGTTCCGTACCGAGCTCAAATCCGACGACGTTTTCCAACAAGATCCTCTTCGGCAACGCCGTTCGACGAGTACCAACGCTTTCCTCCTTCTCCTCTCCGGCGTCTTCAAAGATATCGATTATCCTCGCCAACGCCGTCGACCGCGCATCTTTCTCCCCTCGATTCTTCCCTTTCCTCGTGTACGGTTGACACGGTGGCGATAAAGTCAATATCTCGCAACCATCAACCGAAGATGCGAGCAGGCGCTCGACGTCGAAACTCTCGATGTTGCCCTCCAGCACTCGAGTCTTAGAGGAAAGATTCATAAAGTTTGCTTTGTACACCGCGTTCGCGTTGCAATTGTTATCGATGGCGGTAAAATGCACTTCACTGCTATCGTTCGTAAACACGTTCGCGCGTTCCAACGCTAACCGCATCCCGCCGATGCCAGAGAACAGTTCGACCACCTCGAAGACCCCGCGTTGGTCTTCTCTAACGGTCTCGCCGTTATTTTCCCCCAAATTCACATTCGCACAGCGCGTTAAAAGCGCTCTGTCGTTACCCCGACGAGGACAAATAAGAGTATCACGCGATAAAACGCTTCTTTTCTCTTTTACGTTTTGCGTCGTTAAGAGAAAACGATAGCATTTCGACGATGCAGACGCTCTTTCGAGCAGAAGCATGTGGATTGGAAAGTGAGGAAGCTTTTTGCTTGATATCGAAAGGAGCGAGTTTTTAAGCGCTTTAGTTTGTATTTGTGTATCTCTCTCTCTCTGTCTGTTATTACAAGTTATTATTCTGATTCTGGAACGTGTAACTCCTCGTGCTCGTATCGCCAACCATCTGGTAAAGGGCAGTCGTTGTCGAGGAGGTATTGTAAACACTCGGGGTATTTGTTCTCGTGCGCTTTTCGTACGGCGTAACTGCTCCAAGGCGCTTTGGCGGTTTCGTGCAAGTACTTCAAACAGTCTAAGTGACCGTTCTTGGCCGCCCACAGACACGCATAGTTGTTATATTCATCATACTTACGCTCAACAAGATATTCGAGTATATGAAGATGACCATATTTAGCCGCCCAAGTTGCAGTATACCAAGTCCACGGCGCTTTCGCTTCTTCGCGTAAGTATTTGAGTATCTCGAGATGACCGCTTTCGGCAGCAGCTGCACACGCATACTCATTGATAGGACACTGATTTGCAACGCAATACTTGACCATTTCC
>JACLAA010000421.1_pt1 | contig 11755 bp, 11 predicted proteins | sample 8027891 | NCBI WGS metagenome assembly JACLAA01 (sample SAMN15724900, study PRJNA655200) | protist metagenome | isolation source: fluorescence activated cell sorting (FACS) single amplified genomes of... | place: Spain: Blaines Bay Microbial Observatory, Mediterranean Sea | collected 2016-01-19 | reverse complement strand
TCTGCTTGGGTAAGTGCTTTATTATAAATTTGTGTAGGACCTATTTCACCATTTAAATCCAGGCTAGGGGCATCATATCTTGAATCGTGTGCTGCTCCCATATATGAAGTACCACTAAATCCAGAAGTTATAGGTGGTAGATTAATAATAGAATTTGAAGGAGTTATAGTGTGTTCTAAACTACTACCATTGTAAAGTTTAATGTAAGTTCCATTATAAGTAATAGTAAGATGTTGCCAAGTATTTAGGGAAAAATTACTTAGGCTATAGGTATCTAACCCAGAATATGCCCGATTTGCATTACCTCCAAGCCTGTAATAATAATAATAATTAGTCCCTGTATACTTTACCATACCAAACGTAAAAAAACTATAAGGTGAAATTTCATCACTTGTTCCAATTATAACCCCAGCAGAAAGTGAACCAAGAGTATGTACATTAATCCACCCTGAAATTGTAAAATTACTTGTAATATTATCTTTTGGTACAAATCCTGTATCTATAGCATCATCAGTTCCATCAAAATCAAAACTATTATTATCACCATAACTTCCCGAAGTATTATTAAGAATAGAACCAGTAAATGCACCCATTAAATTATTTACCTTATCGGAATCAGGACCTGTCCATGATCTTTGGTTTGAAGGATCAGCATAAAATATTAATCCATCTCTTACTACTCCGTTATTTTGATAAGTTACTGCCATTATTCAAATCTTCCTTTTAAACCATTGTAATTAAATAGAACTTCTGATGCTGTTAAGGCGCGGTTGTAGATTTGAAAATTTCCAATATCTCCATTCCATGGATTATTTTGTCTTTGATCTTTTGCAAATTCCATACCTTTATCAGAAGTTTGCAATACACTAGGAAATGTTCCAGATTTAGAAAAGTTTACAGATATTCCATTTGTGTAAATTCGTACTCTATTAGAATTAGTAGATTGGGATCCATCAAATATAAAAACATAATTAAACCATGTATTGTCAGATAATCTATTAGAGCTTCTAGTCCAATATGCATAAGAACTATTAGATACATAAGAATAAAAATTTCCATTTGAATATGTTTGACATGCAATTCCATGATTTTCTGGGGAATCAGCTCTATTTCCATATAAAAATAAATCTAGATTAAGATTAGAGGCTTTAGCCCATATTGAAATAGTACATTTAGTAACTGCGCTTATACCTAAGTAATTAGTAAGAATATAGCCATCACTACCATCAAAATTAAATGTAGGAGGTGTACCATTTGCCCATGTTGCATCTGTAACTATAGAACCGGATATAGAAGTATCCACTGTATTGAATGTTTTCAATGTAGATGTGCTAGGTATAGTACTTCCCCTATTAGCAGCATCCATATTAAACACTAATCCGCTTTTTATAATACCTGTGGTTATATTTCCTACTGAGCCTGCCATTATAATCCGAATCTTGATTTTAAACCATTGTAGTTAAATAGAACTTCTGATGCTGTTAAGGCGCGATTGTAGATATGGATTGGGCCCATATTCCCTGAAAAATGATTTTGATCTATACCAAATGTCCCTATATATAAATATGATCCGGTACCTATACTACCATTTAGGGTTCCAGAATTTAAATCTATGCCATTTAAATTAAATGTTACTGTACCTGATTCTCTTTTACATATCCAATATTGCCATGTGTTTAGTGTTATAGCAGTTGTACAATCTAAGTAAGATGCATTTATCCATACCCTAGGATTACCTGGGTTACTATTAGTTTGGCCCCAAGAAAAATTTGTTCCTCCTTGTCCCCATATCCATTCATATGCAGATGTACTAGTTCTATTAAACCAACTACAAATAGTAAAATCATTAGTTCCAAAAGCATAATAAGATGATGCACCCAAATTAATATAATCATCTATTCCATCAAAATTAAATACACCGCTGCCTGTATTATAAGTAACAGTAGTACCATTAAATGTACCAGAATCATTCCCTATAGTATCAGTAGCAGTAATACCTGTTTTAGGATAACTTGCCCTATTAGCAGCATCCATATTAAATACTAATCCTTTTTTAATAATATTTGTTGATATATTACCGAAATCCATTATTCAAATCTTCCTTTTAATGCTCTGTAGTTTTGAAGGACTTCCGAGGCTGATAGTCCTTTATCATAGAGTTTAACATTTGATATTTCACCACTCCATTCATATTGTGTATCAGTGTCCCATTGAGCACCAATCATTAAATCATTAGTTGTAGTTAGTAAGGGTGTGGAGTAAGATGTTGTTGCTGTTTGTAATTGACCATTAATATACATTTTTAAATCAGTTCCATCACCTGTACCAACGACGTGATACCACGTATCATTGTTTATTGCATTATCACTTAATATATTGGACGTTCCGTCTGCTATTAATCTAATTTTATTTGAATTATCAAGAGAAAGTAAATATGGAAAAGCTACAGCACTTCCATTTCTTGTTCCAAAAATACCAGCATAATTAGGGGCAGATGAATTTTTATTTACCCAAGCGGATAAAGTAAATTTATTGTAGGTAGTAGCTGATCCACAGTTTATATTATCATCTACACCATCAAATGCAAAACTTTTATTATCTCCATAACTTCCAGAAGTATCATTAAATATAGTACCAGTGGATGTACCTACTAAATTATTTACAGTACTAGAATCGGGACCAGTCCACGATCTTAGATTTGCAGCATCTACTGCAAATACTAATCCATCTGTTACTATACTATTTGGTGTACCATGTGAGTAGGCCATAACTAAAAAGTTTATGTTAGGTCACCCATTAAATCAAAAGTATTATTACCAATGTATTTTAGTGTGGCTGATGAAAACTGACCTGCTAAATTTAAATTACCGTTTTTAGAATTTACTATTACGCTTGTACTTCCTGTTTCAAATAATAAATTACCTGCTGAAGATGTTTGGAAAAAATCAAATTCTGCATTTACTGTAGGTAAGGTATCTGCTTGTATTGAACAAGTTATTTCTCCTCCTACTCTAAAATAATACCCTTCATATGCAGAACTTGCTGTAAAATTAGTTCCAAATGTTACAATAGGTCTTTGAGAAGTAATACCAACCGGAGTTCTTACTATACCACTAGATGAAACTTGTAATAATGGTAAACCTGAAATATCGTTTACTTCCATTAGTATTCCATCTAACCCATCAGCAACTGAGAATAATGGGCCTACTGAACCTTTTACTTCAAATATTCCTGATTCACTTACTGAACCCGAACCAAATAATCTTAATGCTGTTGAATCTGTATGTCCAGAGGCAAATGATCTAGAGATTATTTGAGCAGATGAAGCAGATATTGGGAATGGATTTGAAGCAGGTATTGTGGTATTACTAGCTAAATCTAAATTTGTACCATCACCTGTAAATGAACCTGAAAATGAACCAGAATGTCTATTAGCATCCTCAATGTATATAATATTACCCATTCCCGAATGCTGACTACATCTATAATATAATGTAGTAGGGGCATCAAATTGAACATTAAAATCTACTGACCCAGTTTCTTGAGTACCATTACCAGTTACGCCATCATTATATACATTACCACTATCATAAGCCCCTCCATTATCAGTAGTTTGTATATAAAAGGGATGATTAACAGCATTAATTTGAAATCTATATTTTTGACCTCTAGTTAAATAAAGTGCAGGTTGGTTTTCTTCTCCTGATAATCCTGGACCTTCTATCTGGTACTGACCTCCAGCTGGAGATCTAACACTATATACTGCAGCAAATTCTGATGTTTTAGATACTAAATCACATACTGCTGAACCCGTGGCTAAAAATGATCCAGAACTAGGTGCTGAATGGTTAGGTACGCTAATGGAACCTAATGATACATTAATAGATCCTGTAACACTAATTGAACCCGAATCTAATTTTAAATCTGATTGTCCTACAGTTACTAAATCTGGTGTACCATCATGTTTTTTATTAACATCTAATAATGGGAAACCTGAAAGATCTTTTACTGCAAATAATGATCCGGATGTTAAATTATCTGTTACTGTAAATAGATCACCTTCTGATCCTATTACATTGAATACTGTTGAACCAGATCCTATAACTTCTAGAGCTTGTGCCCCTGAAGCAGAAATGATTGCTGATCCTGTTATTCTAGCTGTTCCTGTGAATGGGAAAGCATCGGATGATGGTAAATTTGTTAGCCTCGAACCATCACCTTGGAATGAACCTGAGAAATTTGGTGCTGATGCTGTGTTTGCAAATATAATGTCTCCTGTTAATAAAGAACCTGATATTGCGATTACATCTACATTCCCGATTCTAAGTTGGTGATTTAATGTGGTTTCTCCTCTACTACCTGATCCTATTATAATGCTACCAGTAGAATTAGTTACATTGTATCCCGCATATTCTCCAATAAAAATATGATGTTTACCTCTATTTTCACTATACCCTGCATAATTACCTATTGCTATGTTATATCCTGCTCCATATAGATTAAGAGCTGAACCATTAGCATTCTCTGCACTACCTAAAGCATATGTTCCTATTGCAATACTATATTCAATACATTCTACGCTAGTTAATGCATTTTGACCTATAGCTATATTATTTAGAAGATTTTTATATGAATCTCCTCCAGCTAGAGCTGAAGTACCTATAGCTACATTATTATTTCCATCCCATAAGTTTATGCCTGCTTGATACCCTACAACTGTGTTATAATTAGGTGTAGTAGTATAATTATTTCCTTGCATGGTAGCATACCCAATAGCTGTATTATATAATCCCTCGGCATTTGTTCCTGAACCACCTCCAATAAAAACTGATCTATTACCTGCAGAATCTCTACCTGCTTCATTTCCAATAAAAATATTGTCACCATAATTAGTAGGATTTGCATTCATTCCTGATCGATAACCAATTACTATATTATTACTTTTTGCAGACGCAAATTGAGATCCAGATGCTGCTTCATGACCTAATATAACATTGTTATTGGAATCAGTTAAGTTTTCGCCGGCATTCATTCCTATTACCACGTTGTGAGCACCTGTTGTTAAATTATTATCTCCTGATGATGATCCTGGTGTTGAAATAAATATATTATCATTATTATTAAAATCTACTAGTAATGATCCTGATATATTTAATGATCCTGTTATTTGAGCATCTCCTGTAAATGGAAAAGCTGCACCTACAGCACTACCATTAACGGTTAATGAATCTTTTACGTTTAATGATCCGGTAATTTGAGAGTCCCCCTTAGAATGGAACCCGTTTTTGATTATAAATTCGTTTGCCATATCTTTTCCCTATCCAAGTTATAGCCTTATACTAAAATTAAGGCATTGAGCTAGTATCTGTCCATGCAGTAGTAGCCATTAATGTTAAACAATCAGCGTGTGAGCCAGACCATGTTAGTGTTACACTTGAATCTGTCACAAATGTTGGTGTATCTGCTGTGTACCATTTTAAAACAAATTGAGTTTCATCAATTGATTTTCTAACAGTAGAAGCTGATGTTTCCATTACTTGAGAAAAGTCAACACTTCCTATGTCTGAAGTTAATGCTGTTGCGTAAGTTCTATTTGAATAATCCATTTTTTAGTTTATTATTTTTTGTGTTTATTATAAATATATGATTTTTAAAGTAAATACGATTTTTTTATAAACCAAATCTTCCTTTGAGTGCGTTGTAGTTGTGTAGGACTTCTGTTGATGATAAGGCGCGGTTGTAGATATGAATTGGGCCTATATCTCCATGAAAATTTTCTGCACCTGCTGTAGTAGCACCAATATATAAATTTTGTCCAGAAGTTGCAGAAGCTGCTGTAGCTATATTAAAACCAGATGCTGAACTAGTTGTATCTAAACTACCATTAATGTAAAATAAAACATTTGTACCATCATAAACACCAATTATATGACTCCAAACCCCTATACTTAGAGCTGTTGAGTTATAACCTGATGGAAACACCAACCAAGTGCCACTTTCATTAGCAATAATTCCTGGTTTATACCCATAAAATCCTATACCATAATTGCACCTATTATTTGCTGTATTGGCTTTCCCTATTAATCTATTATAACTATTTGTAAAATTTCTTAAATTAACCCAAGCTGATATAGTAAAGTTTCCTGTAATTTCTAAACTACTATCATTACCACAATTTATATAATCATCTGCTCCATCAAAATCAAATATTCCACTACCTGTAGTAGATATAAAAGTAGTACCATTTAAAGTACCGACATTATTATTAACGGTATCAGTAGCAGTAGTACCACTTTTAGGATAACTTGCCCTATTAGCTGCATCCATATTAAATACTAACCCCTCTCTAGTTATATCCGTTGTTATATTTCCTACTGAGCCTGCCATTATATAAATCTTCCCTTTAGTGCGTTGTAGTTTTGGAGAACTTCTGATGCTGATAGTGCATGGTTGTAAAAATGGGTTAGACTTATCTTACCATCATATTCATTATTAATAGAACTATCATCTCCAGAAATAACAACGCCAATTGTTGTTTTTTTAGAAGTTTGATCCAGGGTTCCTGTTGCAGAAACTGGAGTAGCATCTGAAGCACCATCAATGTATAATTTTATATTAGTTCCGTTATAAACTCCAGCAAAATAATGCCATGCGTTATCTTCAATTGAAGTAGTTGATGTAATTAAATAAGCAATCGAAGTACCTATTCTAAAAACTAATTTACTATTACTATCAACATAAACCCCATATATAAAATAAGGTTGGGAAAGTCCTGTTATATGTTTAGAAATAATATATGTGTTATTTGAAGTTCCCGAAGTTTTAAACCAACCTCCAATACTAATTTCGGATGTAAAGTTTAATGAAGTTCCAAAATCTATATATTCATCATTTCCATCAAAAGTCCATATACCAGCATTGTCAGAATTAAATTGTGGGCTATTTACTAAGGTACCATTATTCGTACCTATTAAATCCGTAACGGTAGTACCACTTCCTACATATGAATCTTTATTAGCTGGATCCACATAAAATACTAATCCATCTTGTACTATACTTGGTGCTCCAAATGCGTATGCCATATTGTTTTATTATAAATATTAGCTAAATCGACCTTTGAGTGCGTTGTAGTTATGTGTCCTTTCATTGTCACTTAATGCTCTCGTATACATTTGAAAACAACCTACTTGACCATCTAAAGCCTTAGTTGAATGTGATGAAGCATTTCCTAAATATATTGTAGTATCTGCAAAATTAAATGAAGATGGGAAAGTTGCAGTAGAACCCCCTGTCATTCCCGCATAAGCCACATTATTTAAATATTGGGTAGTAGCATTTTCATCACCCGAATGAAATACAATTGTATGGTTAAACCATTGATTTACATAACTTTCACCTATAAAAGCAATATTTCTGTATCTATATCCATTATTATCTCGATAATATGATTGTAAATTATTTCCATACATTGTTACATTTATGCTTCTTCCTCCTGTATAACTTTGGTTAGTATACATTCCATATACTCTTTGTTCTGTAGCAGCATTGCTTTCATTTCTAAACCATGTAGATAATGTTACATCTGTAGATAAAGTACCTAAACTATTAATAGCAGTATTATTCGAAAAAATTAACTCATCATCAGTGCCATCAAAATTAAAACTTAAAGGTAATGTAGATTGAAAGGATACTCCATTTGTTAAAGTTCCAGATGAATTATTTAAAGTATCTTTAACGGAAGTCCCACTTCTAGAATAACTTACCCTATTAGCAGCATCTACATTGAATACTAATCCATCTGTTACAATGGAAGTAGTTATAGAACCTCTTTTAATTCCCATTTTATTAAATTGATCTTATTATACTTTTAATTCTCCAACCTGCAGAATTAGTTTTAGATAAGAATTGTGCTTGACTTTGTGTTATTTCAACACTTAAATGTACTCCACTTGTATCACCTATATCTGAAGTTGCAGTTTCACTAAATGTAATTAAATCTGTTCCAGGTATAAACACTGAATTTATAGTACCTGCTCTTGCATTTGATTCTGATACACATGAATAATCAAAGGCTAGTGTTGTTAGTAATGAACTAGTTGTCATACTAAATATAGATTCAGTAGCTGTTGAAATAGTAGATGCTATTTGTTTTGTTGTGTAAAGTGATTGTGGAGATCTACCTAAAAATACTTCACCTGAAGATGATACTTGAAATGAAGGTGCTCCTGTTGAATCATTAGCTGTAAATATTATTCCTTCTAGTGAATCATCTATGTCAAATAATGTGCCTGTAGAACCTACTACACTGAATACTGTTGAACCGGATCCTATAACTTCTAGAGCTTGTGCTCCTGAAGCAGAAATAATTGCTGATCCTGTAAATGGAAAAGCCGTTGCAGTTACATTTTCTAAACCTGAACCATCACCCTTAAAGAATGATGCTGTTACCGCATTGTTAAATTCTACATTTCCGGTTGCCATTGAACCAGATACTAAAACTACAGAACCCGATCCTATTATAAGGGTATCAGTTATTGAACTATTTCCCGATATCCCTGGACCTATTATAATATTGGCATCATTACCACCTAATAATTTTCCTGCGGAATCTCCAATAGCTATGTTATGTGTTCCTGTGTTAGTTCCATATCCGGCTTCATAACCTAAAAATACATTTTTAGTACCCGCAGTTAAACCTCTACCTGCTTCAGTTCCTAAAGCTATATTATAATCACCACTAGCATTACCTGTACCAGATCCCGCTGCACCTTTTCCAATAAAAATATTTTCATTTCCACCATCAGAACGATTATCCGCAGCTTCATGTCCTATAACAACATTACTATTACCAGATTGATAATTTTTTCCCGCGCTTCTTCCAACAAAAACAGAACTACCTCCATTAAAACTTTGGCCCGCTTGATATCCTATAGCAACAGTATTATCAACTTGATTTCCGGTTTGTACTGCTTGATAACCAATTATTACATTATAATCTTTAGTCTCTATTCCTTGACCTGCTTCTACTCCAATTATAACATTTGCATCTGCAGACGCTTGTACTGCCTGACCAGATCCTGATCCTAATATTACACTTTCCTCATCAGTTCTAAAGGATGCAAATCCTCCTTTTATTGTTAATGAACCTGTTATAGCAACATCTCCACTTGCTTGTGCACCTGCCGTAATTACTTGTTGTAGTGTTGGAGTTGTTCCTCCTCCGGCTGCAGCAATAGAAGCTGAAACATCAGTTATACCTTCTATAGCTAATCCACCTGATACTGTTAAATTACCCTTTGGTATATCTACATCATTACTAGATGATACTGATAATAATGATATACCTGAAATATTATTTACTTCAAATAAATTACCATCAAAGCTATCTGTTACTGAGAACATTGAACCTAATGATCCTCTTACATCTAATATTGTTGAACCTGAAGATTTTAATATTAATGATGCTGTTTGTTCTGAAGCAGAAATTAGTAATGAACCTGATATTACCGCATCTCCATTAAATGGGAATGCACCTGCTGATGGTATAGTTGTATTACTTGCTAAATTAAGATTTGTTCCATCACCTTCATATGACCCTGAAAAAGAACCACTAAAAATTCCATTACCCGAAGAAGCAAAATCCGCTACATTAGCATGACTTGAAGAAATTTCTTTTATTATTTCAACTGAAGCAGATACGGCATAAGAAGCCGAAATTACCCCTGTTAAACCTGAACCATCACCTGTAAAAGATCCCGAAAAAGAACCACTATGTAAACCATCAACTGTTATTTTTTTAGTAGCATTTGATCCTGCATCTACTATAGCTAATACATCTGATTTAGCATCAACACCTGAGCCCGAAAGTTCTACTAATTCGGTAATTTTTTTAGTTGCCATATTATATAATAAGTTTAAAGACCATTAGAGTTGTCTCCTATATTCATAAATATAACAAAAAGATGGAAGAATATTATACTCCTCGTTCTGTGTTAAAAGCAATAATATGATCTCTACCTGTCATATTATATCCCTTTTTAGCACATAATTCAAATACTAAAGGATACATTTTTACTAGTGTTTCTCTAGTATCTCCAGCTGGCATTATAAAAGTTTTATTTTTTGGAATATCCATTTCAACTCTAAATGCCTCTATTTCGGCTAAATTTTTATCTGTACCATCCCATACTGGTTTAAAATGATAGTCTTTATGGTAATCTATTGTTTTTCTAATGGCATCTCTATTTAATCTAAGCCTATTATGGACTTTAATCATACGCTCGTCGGCGATAGCCCCATTAGGTGTAACAGCACCAAGTACAGGCACACTATTAGAAAATTTAGGGCTAAGACTAATAAGATCCAAAGGATGGTCTGTTTCAAGAAAGTGAGAACCTTCTGTCTCAATTGTAACCAAAATGTTTCTTTCATTTGCAAAATGTGTTATCTCATTTACTAAAGCAGGATGCATTGTAGGTGAACCCCCTGTAAGCATCATTTCACTTACATGAGGATTATCATCATATATTTTAATAATATCATTAAATGTAAATGTACCTTTTTCTGGGTGTATACTTGTGTACCAAGAATCACACCAACCACCTTCTCCAAAATAACATCTATGAGTGCAACCTGTAGTTCTAACTGCTATTGTAGGTCTACCAAATCTAGAACCTTCTGATTGCACACATCTATATAATTCTAATACTGGTAATACTTTATTATAATCTTCTATTCTTTTCATTCTGTATAGTAAGCTGCATTTTTACCATGTTCCATAAATTTAACTTTAGTAACTCTTACTCTACCTTCAGTTTCTTCATGTACAAAATTATTAATTTTATTATATACATACTCAGCAAATTTTTCTGCTCCCGTAGCTTCTATAATTCTTATTTGAACTACACCTGCCTCAGCCATTTGTTTAAATGCCTTTATATAAGGATCATCTTCAGCTATTATCATTGTGTGATCAAACATATAATCCATCCATGCTTTAGGTTGTTTACCATCTATAAGAGTTTTAGCTCTTTTCATACCACCAAAATCCCATACCCAGTTTTTTTCATCTAGTTCACCCTCAAAATATACTTTAAATGATATACCATAACCGTGTAAAAACCTACAATGTGTTTCTTTAGCTTTCCATTGACGAAACACTGTACTAAATCCGTCAAAAACTTTACTTGATTGAAATTTTCCCATTATGCGTTATTTACTATATCAACTGTGTCATTCATCATATTAGATTTAGCATCATGCTCGGCTAATAATTTTTCAACATGAGATTTTGCTGTATCCCATCCATCAACGTATATAACGGGATCTTTTCTACCTAATTTTAAGAATGCTTCTATTCTTTCTACTGATGATGCTGATTTATAATCTGATAATCCTTCGGCTGTTGGTTTATATGATGTATTTGTTCTTTTATATACTTCATTAAAATCAACTCCTAAACAATCACAACATGATTCCCCATCTTGTAAAATATCATATTTATCTCCTTCTAAATAGGGTGTGTAATACGATACTCTTGATGCTTCCCAATTACCTTCAGCAAATGCTTTATAATCTGCATCTCTAAATTCTTGTCTACAATCAGGATAAATTGCATGATCACCAGCGTGAATACCCATTGCTATTTTAACAGGTGATTCTGTTTTATTTGCTATTGATAATGCTACTGCCTGCGTAATAGAAGAAAATATTTTATTTCTGTTAGGTACTACTGTAGCTTTCATATTATCTTCTT
>JACLAA010007310.1_pt1 | contig 11772 bp, 12 predicted proteins | sample 8027891 | NCBI WGS metagenome assembly JACLAA01 (sample SAMN15724900, study PRJNA655200) | protist metagenome | isolation source: fluorescence activated cell sorting (FACS) single amplified genomes of... | place: Spain: Blaines Bay Microbial Observatory, Mediterranean Sea | collected 2016-01-19 | reverse complement strand
CAGAATCAAACGAAAGCGGAGGGCGACGCTCGGCATCGTCCTCGGATAACGGCGATGGATCGAGCAACCAGAACAAAAAAGAACCAGACGACGAGTTCTACGCGCAGTCGGGCGAAGCCATTCGTACCTTGCGCGAAGACTATCCGTTTTTTCTATCAAAAGAACCACGGTTTTCGATATTCAGGGAAGACGTTGGATTAGTCGACGCGACGTGTACTTTTGGACGAAACCGAGATCCAGACAGCTTGATCGGCGGAGACGGAGGATACGTCATGGCCAGAGGTTTGAATCATTATAAAAGAGTTTTCAAAGTCATCAGAACGATTGCGGCCATCATATTCAGTTCGTGTTCGGTGAAAGTGACGAGAATTTGGTCGCCTTTAAGCACGACTGGGAAGCGAACTATTCGCGTACGATGGAGCGTACGCGGTCATATTCGTCTCGGAGCGGCGATTGGAGTCGACGTCGCGCAGTTTGACGGCATTAGTGAATACAAATTGGACAAGGCTGGGTACATTTACGAGCACGTGATTACTGATTTGGATTGGGACGTCGCTCAACTGAGAGAAAGAGTTGTCGCGATGATGGGTGCGGTGAATAAAGCGCCGTCGATTAGTGGTCAATTTTAAAAAGCACCGCGTATAATAAGAAAGCGAAAGATTGTTGTAAATTAAAAAGTAACACTGGTACATAATAATAATAGAGTACTGATATACTGGTATATAGAAATCAACGCAAACGAGCAACGCGAGCAACGACGAAACCGCGAGCGAGTGCTTTCTACTCGTCGTCCTGAACGCTCGATAGCTTTGAAGCGGCGGCGAGATCCAAAAACCAAATCGTCGAAAACGCGTCCACCATTGCTCCCGGTAATTCACCAAACTCCAAATCTTCCTCCAACGCTTTCTTTACAGTTTCGGCTTTCCCGGCGCCGGTCGCCGCGACGACCACGCGATCGGCTTGATTTATCAAGTGTAAACTCATCGAAATCGTTCGCTTCCCTGGCATGTCCACGGCGAAAACGTTCGTGGAGATGTTCTCGTCTTTCGCTTGCGGAGAATTGGGATAAATAGAACCCACGTGGCCATCGGCACCCATCCCAAGTAAAATCAAATCAAACACAGGCGCTTTCGTGTATTCGTCTCTCGGCAACACTTCGTCCTCGGCCAACGCGAACATTTGCGCCTCGTAGTCTTTGGCAACTCCGTCCAAATCCTCCGCGTTTTCCATCACTTTGTGTAAATTCTCCAATTTAAATTTCCCCTGTGCGATGAATTCATCCACCCACGTTGTTCTCGCCAAATTGTAGCACTTTTGTTCCTCCGGTCTCTCGTTGACGAAAAACACGTGCATTTTGCTCCAATCCAAACCTTCGTCCTCCAATTCGCACAATCCTTTCAAAGCTTTCGCCACGCTCCCGCCTGGTATGGCTAACGAGAACGCGCCTCTGTCTTCGATGCACGCTTTCGCGTTTTCAAACACTTCCAAGCACAACGCCGCGGATAATTCTTCCTCCGTATCGAACGCTTCCACGATAAACTCTCCCTCGTCTATTTCGAACATTTCTTCATCCTCATCATCTTCATCCGCCCCCTCCTCGTTTTCGGCGGCAACCGCAGCCACATTAAAATGTACGAATTGACTCCGAGTAGTCCTTTGTCTTCTTCGAATACCCCCCACGCCGCTGCTGCTTTTACTGCTTTTACTGCAACAACTCTTCTTCTTTGAAAGAGGATTTGATGCGACCAAAGCAGCGCGCTGAGTAGTGAAAAGAGAAGAAACACTTTGCATTCTCTCTTAATTCAGTATAGAGTGTGTTGTATGTTCTGTTTGTGCAAGTGAAGAAGAAGAATAAAATTCTGCTGTTTGTTCTGTTTTGTTGTTCAACTTGTTCTTCAAAAATTTCTCTTTTTCCCCTCTTTTTTTTATAACGAACAAACAACACTTTTTACAAGAGAGAGAGAGAGAGAGAGAGAGAGAGAGAGAGAGAGAGAGAGAGACAGAGACAGAGAGAGAGACAGATGAGGATGATGATGATGATGTTATGACGAAGAAGACAAAGACAAAGAAGACAAAGAAGAAGAAGAGAGAAAATGTGTAGTACTACTATTACGACGACGACACGATGACGAGCAAAAGCGAAAAGGAGTTCAGATGAAAAGAAGAAAAACATCAACGAGCACGACGGAGAAACGACGACAACAACAGCGAGAAGGAGAAGGAGAAGAAGAGAAAAAGAAGAAGAAGCGCAAAAAGGACGTCGAGAGAGAAACGCTCTCGGAAATAGGACCGTTCCGGATTCCGAATTTCGAGGAGGAGGAAGCGCTGCTGACGGCGAGAACAGTCGCACACATCGTTCGAGAGATTGTACAGTTTCTGCTCTTCAACAGAAACCAAATTCCGCTGATGTTCGCGGATTTGGTGTCGCTGCGGAGAGTAGAACAAAAAGAAGAAGAAGAGGAAGAGGATCCAAACGAAGAGAATGCAAAGGAGAAAACGAAGAAGAAGAGGAAAAGAAAGAGCAGCAGGAGATCGGAGAAGAAGTTATTCAATCAGATTGCGCAAATCGAGCGCTTGATGGAGTCTCTGAGCGAAGAAGAGTTCGCGTCGAGACAACCGGTGAAGCGAGTGGCGGTGTGTTTTGGCGCGACTGTGAATCGACCGGTTGAAACGTACATCATCGATTTAGAAGACGTGAGATATAGTGCGACGAGAGGAGAAGGAGGAGAAGAAGAAGAAGCACAGAGCGAAAAGAAGACGAAATCGGCGGCGAATAGAATAGTGAGAGCGGTGATGCCGCACGTCGCCGGCTTGCGAACGAATCCTTCGTGCACTTCGCAAAAGATTTGGATATTTTTAAAACACGAAGACGCCGCTGATAATGACGATGAGAACGATGATGAAAAGAACGCACTAAGAGCAGAACTGAGCAATCGCTTCGCGATGAAGAGAAATCTCAACGGCCTGTTCGAAGCAGAAGAAAAAGAAGAAAGGAGAGGAACGCGCAAAAACGTAAAAGGAAACGTCTTCGCGAGGATCGTCTTGAAATCCTCCTCGAAGCCGTCGTCGTCGTCGGTCGTTCCCGCGTCTTCTTGCTCGTGGTACCAAAGTCGTCTCGTTTCAAAAGGGTTTCGTTTCAAAGAAACTGCTGCTGGTTCTCTTCGATAAAATAGAAACTTATTAGAAAGACAAAGTTATAGAATAGAGCTTTAGTTAGACACACACACAGACAAAATCCCACACTTCAGATTTTCCTTTAAAGGGGAGAGATACATCATCATGGGCGCCCAATCTTCCAAACCAGCTCGTCGTGGAGAGGAGTCTCTGGAAAGAAGGGAGCAAAGAGCGGCGTCTCTTTTCGCCAAAGTCGCCAGTTCTTCTTCTTCTTCTTCTTCTTCTTCTGCGCGAGAACAAGACAACGGGAAAACAACGACTTCGGAGGCGAACTTTATGCCGAAGAATTTGGACGACGGCGTCGACGACGACGATGACGACAGAAGGAAAAAGATAGAGGAAACGAGAAGGAGATCTTCATTCTCGTCGTCCTCGTCGGGAATTTCGAAACTGAGTAAGCTGAGAGAGACGAGTTCGATTCCAATTTCTCAGCGCGCGACGGACCTTCCCAAACACCAACAGGATGAAAAGAGCAGAACAAAAAATTGGACGTATCCTTCGCCGAAGATGTTCTACGAAGCGATTAAACGGAAAGGGTGGCAACCACCGGAAACAGACATCGACAACGTGGTTAAAATTCACAACGTCGTCAACGAGAGGTGTTGGCAAGAAATTCTAAAGTGGGAGAAAGAGTTTCATCCGAAGACGCTTACCGGAGGAGGAGGAGGAGGAGGAGGAGATCCAGGCGAGGAAGAAACAAACAACGCGTCTGTTTCTCTTTTGCGGTTTAAGGGGAAACCAAGAGATTACTCCCCGAAAGCGAGATTATTGAACGCGCTCGGGTATAAGTTACCTTTTGATAGACACGATTGGACAATCGATAGAAACGGTGAAGACGTTCGGTACGTCATAGATTTTTACAACGCCAAAGTTCCTCCGCAAGGAAAGGGCGATTCTTCCTCTCTCGAGGTTGGACCGATAGCAATGCACGTAGACGTTCGACCAGCGCTGGATTCTCTCGAAGCGTTCTACGAAAGAGCGTACATGCAAATGAAATGGATTTCCAGCGGGAGGTGGATGCGATAATATAGAAAATTTTGATGATGATGATGATGATGATATAGTTTTTCGTAGATACAAGTGCGTGTGTTTAATAGCGTCCCGGCCACGTTCCATTGTCGCGTTCTTCGTTCCATTTCTCCACCCATTCTCCCGGACAAATAGATCTGTACAATCTCGCCATAGAAGCGCACTCTTCTTCTCCCTTTTCAGCCGCGCACTTGTGATACTCGTTGTATCTCGTGTAGCAATGCTTCGCTTGATTTTGCTGCGGGAACCTCGGGTCGAACGGCGTAGTTTTAACCACAATATCTTCAGACGATGCTTCTTCCTCTTGTTCTGGCTCTTCCTCTGCTGCTACTTGTTCTTCTTCTACTTGTTCCTCTTCGTTCTGTTTTTGAATAGTATTATATATTAGAGAGAGAGAGAGTTTGAAAAATCGTGTTAGTAAAATAAGTATCGCATTTTTCTCTCCTTTTTCGGAGGAAGGAAGCCCTTTCTTCTTCTTCTTCTTGTTTTCGCCCAAAATCACGATTCCTCCTTTCCCTTCGCGGAGGAGAGAGAGGATTCGTTTCTCTCTTTCTCTTTTCTACTTTGCAACAAAAGAAAGAGACCACTCCTTTCTACTCATCGTGGACGAAGAAGTGCTGCGATGATGTCTTCGCGTAAAAGAAAGCGTTTGGATGATGATATTCATGCGCTTCTTCTCTCATCAAATGCATTCAAAAGAAAGAATAAAAAAAGAGAGAAGAGGTTGAAGCGTTTGGATCCATCCCTATACGATTTGATGGGACAGAGCGAAGTCATAATAGCTTCCTCCTCTCTTTAAAAAGTCGCGTTATTGTATTGTCGAAAGAGAGAAGAAGAAAAGCAAAAACTCTCGGTCTTCTCGCTCTTCAAAAGTCGTACCTTTTCCGGTGCTTCTTCGCACTGCGCGCTGCTCGTCAGCCATTCCGTCATCAGTCTTCCCAACATTTTCTTCTATCTCTCTCTTATATTTTTAGAATGCGGTTTTTGTCTCGAACGACGAAAGAGATTGATTTTTATTCACTTTTTTCATCCTTGTTTTTTCGGGGCCGCTGTTTGGCTTCTTCATTCTCTGCGGAGCAAAATTTCCCTCTCTTTCCCTCTCCCTCTCTCACTCTCTCTCACTCTTTCGATTGGTAAACACACAAATACACGAGAAGAAGTTTAAAAAAAAACGGTGGTGGTCGTTTAGAAGAGAGTTTATTCTTTTCTTTTTTTGGTAGAGGAAGAAGAAAGTTTGCGCATCATCGAAAATTGAATTGGTACACGCGTGCTCCACACATATAAATTTACATTGAGCAATAAAAACGAGAGAAAGAGAGAAGATTTTGGTCAAAGATGATCAAAGCGTTTATCGTGGTGAATAACCACGCGATGGTTCGACTGTGCAGATTTTACGAACAGCTGGTACGTCTCTTTTAGTGTATACGTGTTATAATCTCTCTTCTCTCTCTCTCTTTCTCTCTCTCTGTGTTCGCCAATTATGCGCGAGACTGAACTGATATATATGATATCCACTTCTTCTCTTCTAAACAACAAAAACAAAAACAAAAACAGGCTGTCGATAAGCAATCCGAGCTGTGTCAAACCGTGTATAAGATTGTCACCTCGCGTCCAGACCATTTGTGTTCGTTCGTGGACGATAGCAATACCTTCGGCCCGGATACGAAGCTCGTCTACAGACACTTTGCGACTTTGTATTTTTGCATCCTCTCCGACCGATCGGAATCTGAATTAGCCATGCTCGATTTGATTCAAGTGTACGTGGAAACCTTGGACAGAGTGTTTGAGAACGTCTGCGAGTTAGACTTGATTTTCAACTCGCCGAAAGCGTACACGGTTTTGGACGAAACCGTCGTCGGCGGTTTAGTCTTGGAAATCAACTCTCAAAAGATTCTAACCGTGTACGATCAGTTACAAAAGCTAGAAAAGATGCACTCGAGCTTAATCGATAAGTTACAAGTAGGAAGTTAATCCTCACGGTGTGTTGCCTGTTGTTTATGCAGGGATGCGTTTTGTTTTCGTGTAATAAAACTAATACTAATAATACTAATACTTTCTCGCGAAACTCGTACATAATATTTTTCTCCTCTCTTCTCCGATCTGTTTTGTGCGATCCAGCGAAAAATTTTCTGCATTTTTGTGGGGTTTTTCACCCAAAAGTCTTTCTTTCTCCATAAAAGCACTTACGAATAAAGAATAAAAATAGATAGAAAAAATGCTCCGATCATCGACGCTTTTGAGGCGATTATCCAGCCACGCTTCGGCGTCGTCGTCCTCAAAGTCGTCGATGTGTTCGTCATCGTGGATCAGCAGCTCCTCCGAAAAGAGTCTTCTTTATACCAACACTAATTTGAGTAACGAGAAGAAGAGAAGACATTTCTCGTCCTCTCCGTCGTCGTCGTCGAAAAACGATCAAAAAAATAATAATGAGATCGTCACGCCGGAACAGACGAAAGCTTTGTCGGACAAACCAGTGGCGACGGATTTAACCTCCATCGTGGACGCGTCCGCGAACACGTTGTTCTTAACCGAACTTTTTCGAGGGATGAGTTTAACGTTGAAATACTTTTTTGATACCAAGGTGACGATAAATTACCCGTTCGAAAAAGGTCCTCTCTCGCCGAGGTTTCGCGGGGAACACGCGCTGAGAAGATACCCAACCGGGGAGGAGAGATGTATCGCGTGTAAATTGTGCGAAGCCATCTGTCCGGCGCAAGCGATTACCATAGACGCGGAAGAAAGAGAAGATGGATCGCGAAGAACGACAAAGTACGACATCGATATGACCAAGTGCATATACTGCGGTTTTTGCCAAGAGGCGTGTCCGGTAGACGCGATTGTGGAAGGACCAAACTTTGAATACGCGACGTACAGTCACGAGGAGCTTTTGTACGATAAGGAAAAGTTGTTGGCGAATGGAGACAAGTGGGAAAAAGAAATTGCAAAGAACTTGCAAAGCGAGTCTTTGTGTCGTTAATCGCTTTGCCCTCTCTCCGAAGCTTACCACTAATACACACATAAAAATAGAGAAATTGTTTGGAATCGATCGGGAGTGCAGTATTTGTAATATATATTTAAACAACACAAACACAGAACAAAAATAATTTTTGATCTTCTAATAGCGTCCTCCTCGGCCTCCTCGGCCTCGACCTCTGCCACGACCTCTTCCGCGACCGTGAACGCTCGTATGCGTCGCGCCTTCTCTTCCAAAAGTCTCCGAATCAACTTTTCTTTGTTCCGCCATTCTTTGAAAGTGCGCACTTCTGTTTTCTTTTTGCGTCGCGTCCGAGGACATGGTATCAAAGAAGTCGTCCTTTTCATATTTTGCGACGCCAAGATCGTTTGCCGTTTGTTCTCTAGCTTTGTCAAATTTAGAAAGCATGCTTTCGAAATCAAAAGCTTCAGTCGGAACAACCGCGCTTTGAGGCAAGTTTTGGTTCGATACGTTACCAAATCGACCGCCACCTCTGCCACCCGCACCTCTCGGTTGTGGGATTCTTCCCCCAGCACCTCTACCACCTGGCGGGGGTGCTGGTCTATCTGGTGGCGGTGGCTTTGGTTTCGATGTTGGCAAACCAGCTTGCGCGGCAGCAGCGAAACTCGTCGGTTTCACGTATGCCGGTTTCGCCGCTTCCATGACTCTTGCCGGCGCCGGCGCTGACTGCGCCGGAACAGCTCCTGGTCGCGCCGGTGGCGGTACCAATCCAGCTGGCTGCTGCCGCTGTGCTTGAGGCGGTGCCTGTCCGAATCCTTGTTGTGGTGGTTGCTGTTGTTGATATCCTTGTTGCTGATACTGTTGTTGTGGCGGTGGTTGTTGCGGGGGAGGTTGTCCCCAACCACCGTATTGCTGTTGTTGATACTGCTGTGGCGGTGGTTGTTGCTGTTGGAATACCCCCTGTTGAGATTGACTCAAATCATCCGGGACGCCGTGTCTGGTTGTATATCTCTCCATCTCTTGAATCTGAACAATATCTTCGATTTCGTTTTGGAGAAAACGAATCCCCATGTGGACCTCCTGAGAGGGCGGAATCGCCGGTTTCCCCAAACTTCTTCGGTTTTCCGTGCCGTGACTCAACACTGTTTTTAGTATTTAACATCGTGGAGAGGGAAAAAGAGATACGTGTGAGTGCGAAAAGAGAGAGAGTAGAAAAAGAAAAAGAACAACAACTTTGAGACGATTTATTATTAGTAGTAGTATAGTATTCCTCCTTCTCCTTTGAGACGATTCGTTCATTCTCTCTCGATCCAGACCAAGAATTTTCAACTACGAAGAAAGAATAAACGCACCATTATTCAATATGATCGATCCGTCGGTCTGATTGACTTCCGCTAAAATTCCAGTGTATCGAACGCGGGCGGTTGAACTAATCAACGAAAACGTTCCGCCGATATATCCTGCCATGTTTTAATTTCTCTTTCTTTATAAGAACTCGATGAGATGAGTGAGGTGTGAAGAATCGCTTCTTTTGGTTTCCTTCCAGTCGAGAAGAATTATAAAATTTTGGCGGGCAATTTTGGTCTAAAAAAATGGTCTGGAAAACTACAACTATTACTACTACTACTACTATTACTACTACTCTCTTCTCTTCTCTTCTCTTCTCTTCTCTTCTCTTAAGCTCCAACTAAAACACCCAACGCTTCTAACAAACCCTCTAACAAAACATCAAACGCGTCCGTGGCTTCTAAAACAGCCGCAGCATTCCACAAGGCGTGAAGCACGATAGGTGCGACGACGTTTCGAGTTCGGACGTAAAGAATACTGAGCGCTACGGAAAGCGCCGTGAGTGGGAGGAAACGGTCCATCGAAAAGTGTGCCAGAGCAAATATACAGCTAGAAAGACATATGGAGGTGGATACGCGCCACTTTTTCGTCAAAGATGGCATGAGGAAGCCGCGAAAGATTACCTCTTCCCAAATAGGGGCTACCACAGCGACTAAGACGGCGTAGAATAATACGGAGACGCCGTCTCCGCTCATAGCCACGCGCTCAAAATTTGAAGGATTTACCACCACTGGAGTGGTTGTCATTTGAGTACTGGAACCATTACCTCCGAATAAAGATGTCAAGATGCCGCGTAAGCTAAAAATTGTTCCACCGTTTGCAAAATAATCGCACAGTTTTGAGTTCAGTTCCGCGACGAGATTCACGAGAGGAAACGTCGCCACAAACAAAAGAGTCTCTTTCGAACACCGTTTGAACTCTTCGACTGATTCAAACGTAACCCGAAACCAATTCGTATTTTTCAACTCTTCTTGATACTTTCTCGTCCCGAACCACACGCAAAATATCCCAACCACACACGCTGCGATATCCGCAAACAAAGAGTACAGCGCCACGCCTCGACTTGTCAGCGCCTCTGCGTCGAAACCCATATGGAATGTCGCCCAAGGTACAAAAGACTGTCCGACCCAGAGAAATGAAATCATCCAGAGCATCATGACCACGACGACGTGCGACAGAGACCACGGTACTGCCCATATTTTTCCAATAGTAATACTTTCATTTCCATCGTCCACGTTAAAGAGTTTTCGTTCCCAGTCTTTTCCTTCTTCTCTCGTTTTCTTTTCAAAATCCTCCTCCCGCTCCTCCTTCTCCTCAAGATGTTGGTGGTTGTTACTACCGTCATTAGTAGTACTACGAACAAATGCTCTTCTCCTTTGTATTCTCACTTCTATTTTGCTGCTATCGCTACCACTCAGGAGCAACTTTGCCTTCCTCGATGGCCGGAGGGGAAATGGGTGTCGTTGTTGTTGTTGTTGTTTCCAACTGGAATCGTATCTCGTTGGTTGAGCTGCTCTTCTATCGGCGACGGCAGCAACTCGAGAAGAGGACGAGGAGACAGAGTGACTCGCGAGGCGAGAAGTCAACATCGTCGTCATCGTCCTCGACCTCGACCTCCTCGTCACAGACAGGACGATGGATATCTTTTTTTCTGGAGAGAGTTCTTTATCTTCAAAATATCAAATCAAATTACAAATTGCTCTCGTGTTTGTGCTAGACGTACACGTATATTGAAGCTATGGGCTATTATTGAAACTATAAATACAAATCATACAATTACGAAGGAGGATTGTAGTAATTGTAACGAAACTTTCTACCGAACGCGCGTTTGCTCGTCACGTCTTTATATCCTCTCCAAACTTTACCGACATCTGGATGCCAACCGAAAGAGTTTTCATTCAACGCCGGATGCCGATATGCGACCGGATCAAACTCAACTCTCGGAGCGACCGCGGCGTGCGGTAAAGGTACTGCCCACTTCAACTTTTCGTGACGCATGCGAAATTTTGCTTTGTTTTGCATTAAAACTGGGACTGAGGTGACCCACAAAACCAAAGAAGGGGCATAAGCTCTCTTTGATAGCAAGACGAAAGAGAGAAAGCTTTGCGCGATCAAAAGTGCATATATCGTCAAGTCCGTAACAGTTTGCCACATCGATCCACTCGATTCATACGTCTTGTCGTAGACGTATAAGATGTGATAACGCCAAATTATAAAGTTGAAGACGAAGAAAATCGTCGAAAGTAGCGAGATCATCGGCGCAACTGGAGCGAAAACCAAACCGATGAGCATCACCATGACGAAAACGCCAACTTCTCTTCCAGCTCTAACTGACCTTGGCGAGTACTTCACCGTCCGGTCGCGTGGTGTGACCGCGCAACCCAAACAACAGCAAAACTTGTTCACCGCCATACACAGCACGCCAGGATGCGGGAAGATTAATCGTTGCGATGGTAAATAAATTCCTCGAAATAAAATCCAAATGAGGAAGAAATTTGACGTCAAAGGTAAGGATGAGCCAAGCAACGTTAACATTTCATCTGGACCTTCGGTTTGCAACGCCGTCAAGTAACGTTCAAACGCGAACCCAGAAACAGTACCGAGGAATATATTCAAAAAAGCCCACAGAAAGTAGAACTTGGTGAATTGCTGATCCGTCTTTGATAACGAAACGTGAGTCGTTTGCGCTTGGACGAGATAAAGTAATCCAAAACTCATGATGAATGTCTCCCATAGCGTGAGCAAGATGGGCGGTAAAATCGATCCCACGATTACTCTTACGACTCCTGCATCTTCACTTTTGCAATACCAGTTCATAAATTCTAACGTCGTTGCTTCTGATGCGCTTGATGATGTCAAGTCGTTTGCGCAGAGTGTATTCAGAACACCGGCGAGCGTTCCCATCGGTATAAAAATAATAATCGCAATCAGAGGTAGCACGAATAATGACCTGCGATTACGCTCTTTTTTGCGCAGTAAGACAGTTTGCCAATTGATATCATCCGGTCCAGGTGCAGGTTGGATTTGAAAGGATCCTCCTCGAGAAGTAATTCTACACTGTGCAGCGCATGCTGCAGCGTATTGAGATCGAAACGCAATCACGCACGAAGGTCCAGGGCCTTTGAATAAGGCTGCTCTTCTCTCGCGCAATATTTCAGCATCTATCGTTTTTAGCCTTTTCGTGAGAAATTCGCGTCGATTTGATGCTTTTGATCCGGTCCCAGCTCTTTCGTACATGTCTCCAATTCTCCGCGTCATCATTAATCGATCTCGGGAGTTTTTTATTT
>JACLAA010004277.1_pt1 | contig 11775 bp, 11 predicted proteins | sample 8027891 | NCBI WGS metagenome assembly JACLAA01 (sample SAMN15724900, study PRJNA655200) | protist metagenome | isolation source: fluorescence activated cell sorting (FACS) single amplified genomes of... | place: Spain: Blaines Bay Microbial Observatory, Mediterranean Sea | collected 2016-01-19 | reverse complement strand
ATTCATCTTGTTGTAAATCTCTTTGGAATTGATTTGCATCTTCTGTTACACGTTGTTCAATAGCTGTACCTGCTCTTAATCTATTGTAGTCAGCTAGTTCTTTTCTATAAGCTGCGTCACGAGTATCTCTAGATGCTGCAAGATCAGTACCTAAATTAGCCAGTGGTGTAGCAGCGTTTGCTAACGCACCCATAACTCCGCCTTTGTCACTAACAACTGGAGCTCCCATTATTTGTGCACCTGCAGCAGCAAGACGTAAGTAATCCGAAGTTGTCATACCTTGTGGTTTTACAGGTTCTTGTACATATTGATCTAACATATCAACATAACTACCTCGACTAAAACCCTGTCTCTGTACAGCGCCACCTATTTTATAACTAGGTTTAGCAAAACCAGATATGATGCCACTATCCATAGCACCGGCACGGCCACCCATATTAAACATTGGTCTTTTTAAAATTTTATTCATTTAACTCTCAGTTTTTTGTCCTCTTAATGCACCTATAATACCACCAATCCCGAGCCCCGCTCCAAGAAGAGTTTGCATTGTAGATGGATTCGGTGTTGTAGAATAAGTAGTTGACGATGGAGCTCCATATGCAGCGCCTAACATCTGACTCATAAAGCCTAAGTTTTGTTGGTTAGCAAACTCACCAGCTTGTTTAGCAGCTTTTTCAGCATCAAGTTTAGCTTGTGCATTAGCTTGATTTTGTTGACCCATTTGTGTGAGTGTATTAATTTGATTACCAAGACCTTGCAATTTATAATTACCAAGATCCATTTGTTGTTGGCCAAGTCCTGCAAAAATACCCATTTGGTTTTGTACTTGTTGTTGCGCTGCATTAGCCATACCTAATTGATTAGCACCTTGTAAACCATATTGTTGCGCTGCATTGCCATACAACGCTGCGTTTTGCGCTGCCATTGCTTGTTGTGCGTTACCAGCGTTAATTTGATTTTGTGCTTGTTGTTGGTATTGACTTCCAAGTTGTCCAAGATTTTGTCCAGCTGCACCAAAACCTTGCGCTGCTTGATTGTATGCAGCTTGGTTAGCAGCAGCTTGACTCATGTTAGCTTGACCTAATCCCATTTGTTGTTGGTATGCTTGGTTAGCTAATTGGTTAGCTTGTGTAAAGCCTTGAGCCAATAAGTTACCTTGTAGTTGTGCACCACCAATAGCAGCGTCTGCCGCTCTTTGACCTTCTGCAACCCCGAACCGCGATCCACCGAACGCGTTACCTGCAGAAGCACCTAACTGAGCGCTTTGCTCTGCTTGTTGTTGATTGTAAGCCGCCATAGTCGCATCAATAACTTGTTGCTGATACGGTGACATAAATTGTTGATATGCATTTGCACCACTGTATTGATTGGCTTGGTTAAAGAAAGGTTGACCAGCGTTCTGACCTGCAGCTGCTGCAGCCGCAGCTAGATCATATTGACCGGTTGCCTTGTCGTATTGTGTACGAGCATCGCCGAACTGTGTATTAGCATTTGCTAAAGCAGTGCCCGCTAAACCATATTGAGTTGCGCCAGCGTTCTGACCTGCAGCCGCAGCCGCAGCTTGTAAGTCAGCTTGTGTCATAGCTTTGTCATAGCCACTAGCTGCTTTCGTCATAAATGGTTGGTAATTATTTTTGTTTGCTTTGAAGAAAGCTTCGCCCTGATCTGCAAAATCACCAGCGTTTTTTAAATATTCAGCATAAGAACCTAAACCGCCTGGTCCTGTTGCAATGTCTTGAGCGTCCTTCTGTAACGTATCCATGCCTGCTGTGTAATAATCATTAGCAGCAGTTCCCATGTAGTTAGCAGGATCGGCATAGAAACCAGCATTCGCTAAATCAAAAAGGGGATTACCGGCATCATCTACTGCACCGGTTATGGCAGCCGTAAAGTCTTCACCAAAACTTTCGACATAACCCGGAGGTAGTGTTCTAGTTACTTGTGTACTCATTTAAGCCATTGCCTCCATTTGTTCCATCATTTGGTACATTTGTTTTGCAGCGTTTCTAGGATCACCTGAACCGCCATTCATTTTATCTAAGCCACGCATAGCGTCAGCTGTCAATACAAATTCGTTTTTAGATAACATTGCAGGAACGTCATCAGCTTTTTCTGGACCGCCCATAGGTATAAATCCTCCTGAGTTTCTATAATCTAGTTCCATGCCTTGAGGCACACCTGGAGCTACTTCCATAATACCACCCATGTTTTTATGTATACGACCACCGTCTTTTTTGCCATATATTTCTTCGTATATTTTTACCATTTCTGGATCTTTGTATCTTAAATATCTAGGATCATTATATCTACGGCCACCATATCTTTCATAACTATCAAAGAACTCCCTATATATTGAATCGCGTTCTTGTTTGTTTTTAAATTCAGTTTCCCTTATTGCTTTTTCAGCAGCTTGCATAGTCCCTGGTACAGCTAATACAGTAATTGTTTGTATTTGATCTATAAAATCTAAATCTTTAAAGTTAGCTAAAAACTTAGCATCACCCATACCTAGTGTTTGTTGTAAGTCATCTAAACCTGGAGCAACATAATCAGTAGCCCCTTCTGTAAGGGTTTGTAATGCTGTTCTATTGCCTTCAAAAGCGTCAAAAGCAGGGCTGGTTTTAAAGTATTTGTCTACGTCTTCTGGTTTCATACTTTTTAAAACTCTTTCTCTATTATCGTAACTGTCTGTAGCGATACCTTGATCTTTAAAATATTTTTCACCATCTGCTGTAAGGTCTAAACTAGGTTTTGCTGCTATAGCATCAACCCCTTCTCTTAATTGTTTGTCCATAGCATAATCTTTTAGCTTTGGATCAAAGTTAGGATTTTGAATTTTTAATATTTCTCTAACTGCATCTGATCGTTTCATGCCAGCGGCTACTTTTGGATCAACAAGTGCTTCTAATGCATCGGCTGGACTTTCTAAAAAACGATCTACACCAGCAGGTAAACCATTTTTTTGGATATCAGCAATAACATTGTCTGGTAAAGTGTTCCCAGCAAATAGGTTGTCACCAAATGCACCGGTTGATTGAAACATAGATCGTTTAGGATCAAGACCACGAGCAAGAGTGTCACCAAAACCAGTTCCCATTGGATTAGCATTAGGGAAAAACAGATTCTTAGCTCCTCCAGACATACGTTGGCCTAATGTTCCTGATCCAGTTAACTTACCAGCATCAGCAGGATTATAGTTTGCTCTAATTTCTCTAGCCGTTGCAGTGCTTCCTGCACCGTGTACCGCTAAAGCTGCAAGCGGATCTAATTGTCCTTCATTCATTTTTGCAGAACCAAGTTGTGCAAAAGCATGCGCCGCATAAGGACCAATAATAGGTGTTAAAATAGGGGCTAAGAAACTTGCATAAGGTGCTAGTTCTTTTGGCATCAGCTTATCAGCTGCGCTATTCATAAAATCTGTTATTTCGTTTGGAATAATCTTATCCATGATTCCGCCAAGAAACTTACCTTGTCTAATCCCTTGTCTAAGTTGTTCGTGTGCGTTTACAATACCCATTAATTATTCTCCGGAGATTGATCCCATGGGAGGCATCTCAATTATTTTAATATGTGTGTCTATGGCTTTGTGAACGGACCATGGTTGGCCACACTCGGAGCAGGTGCCGATTGCCTGTTCTTCTGAATCTACCTCATTTCCACAGTTTTTGCAATAGATTCTCTGGTAAACTTCTGGCTGTATTAATGGTATTTCTTTACCATCAACCGATTGCACACCCAGCGTTTTAGCGTCTTGAACTTTCCTCACTGTTTAATTTCCAATACAGAAACGGTTACGTGTAAGGCATTATTCTGGTTGCTTTGTACTTTTAAAATATCGCTGTCTTCTAGAACCAGAGGTTGCCTCAAAACTTCTTCATCGTGATATCCGGACAACCCAGCATTACCTACTGTCATAGTAATATCTTTTAAAATATTAACTGTTTGGTTTGCCGAAGCATCAAATAAAGTAACATTAACAACGGACGTAATAATAGGTGTACACAAAATAGACTTGACTAATGTTTGCACTGGTTTCTGTGGTGGTATTGTTGAGTCATCAGCAGTTGGACAAGTGTAGATAGTAAAATCTTGGTTTTGTGTAGTAACGATTGTTGTGGTGCTTTTAAAAGTGTCTGACATTAAGCTATTCCTCCAGAAGACATAAACCACGTACGAGCGGTAAGCTCTTCTTTTAAGTCTTGTTGAAATGTAAAGTTTAGTTGATTAATTATATTTTCTAATTCTCTAATTAAAATATCCTGTTGAGAACGATCGTATTTATCAGTTGGTAAAGGTAATCTTGTTACGTTTATTCTTGCCATTATCTTCTCCCGTCTGGTCTAATGTCTAATCTTAGTGTTCCAAAACGTACATTAGCATTTGCTGCATTAGTGTCTATTTTTAAATTAGCTTGTCTACCTCGACCACGAACTGAAAATTGATTAGTGGTTGCACCTACTGTAGATGTAAATGTTCTAACTGCAGTAGTTGCTGGATAGTTTGAAAAAGTTATAGTTATATCAGCAGTACCTGTTTGATTTTTAAAATCAGGTATAACTCTTGAACAATGAAACAAGTCTTCACCATCTGCAATATCAAAATCACCTGAGGTAATAGAAGAAGGCATAGCATTACCAGCAGCATTAAATCCATCTTCATGAGCCCATAAATAAGCAGCGCCATTTGTTACACCTTGTACAGTACCTTGTGTTGGTTTTAAAGTTGGCACGTATTCTGTTGCGTACGGGTTAGCATAAATACCTCGGTCCATCCAAGAAGTTCTTGTAAAACCGTCATTAGTATACCAAACATTTTCTAAATAATTATATGTTACCGAAGCGTTTAAAACAGCAGATCCATTAGTTGGATAAAACCATGTTACTTCGTTAAAGTCTGTGTTTACTGCAGCAGTAACTTGTTGTTGTGTGGTTGTATCAATGTCATCAAATACAAAATCTTGCACCGTACAATCTAGTTTTTTAATTGCACCATCAAACATGTAGAACGCTGTTTGCGACATCCAAAATGTTTGACCGTTAACATCAACCACAGAACCTGGTGACACTGCGCCACAGTTTGCACCGATCTGATTTAAACCAAATATAAAAGGCGGACCAATGTTGTTTAGTGCGTGTAGTGCCGTATCTGTCCATACAAGAATAGATCCCCTTGATCTGGCAGCAGATACAATCTTAGAACCATCTTGTATTCTAAACGAACCAGCAGTGTTAGTACTAGCTGGTGCCCACAAACTTGGATTCTCTTGTGAAGAAAATCTAAGAAATAAATCGTCTTGTGTATTCGTTTGACCTACCGTTGTTTCTGTTCCAAATAAAAATATATGTCTGTCAGGAGAGGACACTAATAAAAACTTTGACGCTGTTGGCGATGTTGACACCAAAGCTGCGGGCGTAGCAACCCCTGCAGATAAATCCCATTTGTATAAAGCACCGTCGTTTCTAATTGCTAACAAGTCTTCACCAAACGTATCAAAAGACCAATACGTTGCATCTAATACTAACGTTGATGATGAACGCGGTGTTCCCCACGCTCCTTGATTCCAAGTCCCTGTACCCCAACCTAAACCATACGAAGATGTTGCAGTACCGTTTGTTATGTCATAAGTAAAAGTAGCATTACCAACACTAGGTGTTCCGGTTGCGTTTGCAGTTGCCGCTGGGTTAGTAACTTGGATAGTATATGTGTTTGCATCTGGCACAGTTAATATTTCAAATTCTTTGTCATTTAAAACAAGAGTGTTAACAGCGTTACCTAAGCTTGATATTTTTACAAAGTCTCCAACAATAGCACCATGTGAAGCATCTGTTACTGTCACCGTTGCTGAATTGTTTGCTGTAGTAAAAGCATTAGAACGAACTTGTGTTCTTCTAACGGGTGTAATATCGTAAGCTAATCCTTCTGAATAGACATACAATTTTCTATCGGTACCTATTGCTACAAAACGAATGCCTGCAAGAGACACCCACCCTTTTATAGCTCTTGGTACTCCAATTAAAGATGTAGAAAGAACAGATGTCCAACCACCAATTTTTTCTGGTAGCCCTGAACGGAAACGCATATTAGTAGAATCAACCCAACGACCTTCAGCGCCGTATTGAGTAACTTGTTTATCTATTCCTGGTCTAAATTGTATTTTTGATAAAGCCATAATTATACAAAAAATGTAATACTTACACTAGTTCCTTCTGTTCCTAAAAAATTTGTTACCGGTGCACCAAAATCAAATTGCACTGGGAAATTTCCAAATATGTTCTCACTGGTTGCTATGCTCACATTACTATCTCCAGCTACAAAAGTATACTCATTATTAGTACTGTTGTTTTTAAAGACTACCTTTTTAAATTGGGTATTTCTATTAACATTACTTGCACCAGTGCTATCATAAGCCATACCCATATTTAAAGTATTGGTAGTATTAGTCCATTGAATTTGATTACATGTTCTAATTACATTGTTTTCATCAGTCCATCGTGGATACGAATATAGTTTCAACGTAAAACGAGCGTTTTGTCCTGGATAAGCAGCGTTAGAAGCATCAAATTCAGCAGTTTCATACCAACCATCTCCAGGTGAAGTCCAAGCCGAACCACCATCTCCATGAACATATACTCGATCCATAAATTGTCTAAAAAAATTACTTGTTACATTGCCAGCCAAAGGAGCGGTGCCTAAAAAAGTTCCTCCTGAGTTAGTGTAAAACCTCCAGTTGTTTTGTAAAAAATTGTTTTGATTCCCTGATCTAAAATTAAGTGCAGCGGTGTCTTTCATATAAATCGGAGTACCATTTTGTTTATTTATACTTGCACCGGCAATATATAAATCTTGTCGAGTACCTCCGGATCCAGTTGAAACAGTTACATTTAGTTTTCTAGTAATCCAAGCCCACCCTTGAACATTTTGTATTGTTGGACTAACACTAGGCTGAGTTATGTTCCAAAACAATTGATGCATTTCTTGACTGGTATTAGTTACAGAATCTGTCCATGTAGTTGTACCTGTAATTGAGTTACCAGGAGTCATATTTGATTGAATCATAAACTTAGGGTTATTGGTAGCTTCACCATAAGCAGAATCGGGAGTACCAGGATAAGGTTGAAACTGTCCCAAAAGTGTTAAGTTTTGACTATCTCCTGGTCTTAGTACGCCAGAACCAATGCCAAGCCCCATACCTGTGTTTGTAGTTATTAGTGAGTCATCACCAGTTAACATTCCAAAAGGAATTATTTGTCTTGACCACCCATAAACTGATTGGGAAACGCTTGCATCATATCCTTTTGTTACAACCATTGTGGCTTTATGGACTTGTGTTGCTGCTGAATAAAATTGTCGCCAGGTACCGTTGTCGTTTACATACCCTTCATCAATAGTACGATAACTACCACCATCGTGAACTGATAAAGATTCATTAATCTCTCGCCATGTGCCATTGTCGTTTACGTATAACGGCATTACGAATACTTATACCAGACATCCCCGTTAGATCCACCGGAAGGATTATTAGTTGATACTGTTGCTTTGTATCCCCCTCGTGCATTAGCTACGGTGCCTGTTGTTAAAGCTGATGCATTTAAATTAGTTAAGGCGCTACCGTTAAGTGCTGGCAAAGTACCAGACAATCTAGCCATTGGTAAAGTACCTGACGAAGCATTACTTGCGTTTAAGTTTGTAAGATTTTGACCATTACCATTTACATTTCCGCTTGAAGTTACATTACCTGTGGCAACCAATTCTCCTGCAATGTTCACACCACCACTAGTGGTAGAAAAACGTAAACTATTATTATGGTATGCATTAAAAGCACCTGTTGATGAAGCATTGAACATGTTTAATGTATTGCCGTCATCTCTAGCGACAATGCTGTCAGAATTTAAATTTAAATTACCTGTAGAATTTTTTATGTAAGAATTAGAACTGTCGTGATAAAGATCTAAATCTGTTGCACCACCTGTACCAATATACAAATGTACGTTGTCATTTAATGTTACGTTGCCAGTAAAAGTACCACCGGTTGCACCAAACTTAGCATCTAATTGTGTTTGGATATCTGACGTAGTGCCATCTAAATGTTGAAACTCTGTATTGGTAACACTACCATCAGCAATGTTTGGTGATTGTATTGCAGTGATTGCATTACCAACAAAACTATATTTAACTGCTTCGTATGTTGCCATTATGATATCCTTTGCATTAAACCCATGATGGAATAGTAATAAGTATATGAGCCTCCACCTTGACCACCAGTAGCAGAACCAGCAAACAGAGGATCAATTACTCGCCATACGCCTGTCTTACTAGTGGAACTACCTGATGTTTGTTGACTTATACCCATAAAACCTTTGGTATTACCCATTTGATAACTAGGAGATGATTTTTCTACTCTACTTAATGAATTGTCATAATCAGCTATTATAAAAATACCACTAGTATAAGTGCTTGGGGTAACTTCAGTACCGGCACTTAAAGTAAGGCTACCAGTTGAACTACCGCCACTACGTTTAAGCATAAAAGGCATAATACTTCCTACAGCAGTAGAACTACTAGGCACTGTTTCTATTCCAGTTAAAGCAGAACCATCAATTGCAGGTAAAGCTCCTGTTAGTTTACTTGAGGTTAAAGTTGATATTCTAGCATCAGCAACTGTGCCTGATGAAATGTTTGATCCGTTTAAAGATGTTAAACCAGAACCATTACCAGATACATTACTAACAGAAATACTAGAAGGTAGCCTTGCATTAGCCAGCGTTCCCGAAGCTACATTAGAAGCGTTGATACTAGTTATTGAACCACCGTTCAATGCTGCATAGGTACCTATTAAATTAGCTGCGTTTAATGACGTTAACGCTGTTCCAACCAATGCTGGCAAAGTGCCACCACTTGTTATGTTAGCCGCAGCTAAAGCAGATAAGTTGGCACCAATTCCACTAAAACTTGTTGCTGTTAAAGCTCCTGTTACCGTGGCTCCTGTATTACTAGTTTCTATTTTTTTTGCTCCGCCAAAGAATAACTCAGCCGCACCGTTTGCGGTGTAAGTAGCCATGTCATTACCACTAGCGTCTTCTATAGTAATAGAGTTTCCTTTAACAAAACCAACAGTACCATTACTAGTAATAATTAAATCATTACCATTACCAACGTTAAAATCAACGTTGTCCGCTAAAGTTACATCACCGGTAAACGTGCCACCGGTTGCACCAAACTTAGAATTAAGTTGTGTTTGAATTGATGATGTTGCATCTACAGTTTGAAACTCTGTATTAGTTACAGAACCATCAGCAATAGTTGGTGACGGTATTGATGCGGAATCAATATTGGCACCTGTAAATTGATAGCGTACACTTTCGTAAGTTGCCATTATTTATTTCCCCGTTAATTTCCAACCCGGATCTGCCGCTCCTGTATAAACAATCGTGAACGCCGCGTTGTTTGTATTTACTGTTCCATTTGCTGTTGCACCAAATATTTTATTTGAACCACCAGCGTTTAAAGTTAAAGGGTTGCTTGCAAACGTTCCGTTTCTATCTAAAAACGATATCTCATCACCTACAGCTAAATTAGTAGTTGGTAAAGTTATAGTACACGCTTGACTAGATGTATTAACCATAATTTTATCTCCAACATAAGCTGTTGCTGTTGCTGTTGATATTGTACGCCAAACGTTTTGTGATTGATCTAGATCGTGCCATGTGTTAGCAGAACCGTCTGTAACTACACCTGTGTTAGCTGCTGCAAGTAAAACTTTTCTTAACGGTTGCACAACATGTGTTGCACCGCTTCCTCCAAGTCTCATTGTAATTGTATATTGATTTGAATTGTTAATAACAAAAAACATTTTTTGTAAAGCTTGACATTGTATAATAGTATTTTGACCAGCATTAATTGTGTTAAGTGCAAATTGTCTTTGTTGGTTATTTGCTGCAGGTACACCACCATCAGCAGAAGTTAATACTACAGTTGCCGCTGCTCCTGATAAATTTAATGTATAAACTCCAGCGATTGCGTCTTCTATAGTGTTTGTTAAAGTATTATTAGTTGTAGTACCCCACGAGTTTGATTGTTCTCCTGGATTAATAAGCTCTATGCCTAATCTATTTGAATAACTTGATGCCATATTTTATCCTATACCGGCGTCCATGAGCCGCCTGAACCTGTTGTATCATCTACAGGAGTCCACGAGTTTGCTGGCGCACCTGGTACGTCAGTCCATGTGTCTCCTGAGTTAGTTGTATCATCAACATCGGTCCATGTAAAGACTGCAATTGAACCTAATTCAGCAGTTAAAGGTAAACTAGATAACACAACAGTTGTCTCTATTGCTACTTGACCAACGGCTGTAGTTGCAGATAATTGTGTTGCAAAAGCTCTACTTTCACCTGTAACTTGTCCTAACGACATTGTTGTGCTTAAACCTGTTAAAGCCACGTCTGCGTTTAGTAACAATGATTCTTGTCCTAATGTCATTGTTGTAGATAAACCAGTTAGTAGAATAGCTGTTTCCGCTACTACTTGTCCTAACGCTGTCGACACACTAACTCCAGTAACTTCATGTGTTTTATTTATTACTACTATTTCGTCGCCTAAAGCTGTTTGTGCACTAACTCCAGTAGAATTTATATCTGCATTACCAACGGCAACAACTTGACCTACCGCTGATGTTGTCGGTGAAAGTGTGCTTTGTGTAACAGTAGTACCTGCAGAAATAGTTTCATTACCTAGTGCTACTGCTGCACTAACTCCAGTTACTTCGTGAGTTTTATTAATAATTAATGATTCATTTCCTAAAATTACTTGCGGATTTAATCCAGTTGCAGGTATGTCTAACGCGCCAACAACTTGACCTACCGCTGACGTTGTTGAAACACCTGATTGTACTAAATTAGAATCAGCACTAACAGTTTCATTACCAAGTGTTGCTGGTACTGTTAAACCAGAAGGTAACGCTATCATCTCTAAAGAAACTTGACCTAATGCTAATGTAATTGATTGTGTCGGTACATTGTGTAAATTTTCTACAGAATAATCTGGTCCACCAATAGTAAGACTAACACCAGATACTGAAATGTTTGCATCAGGTTTAACTGGTGAACTAGCAAAGGCCTGTCCCGCAAAACTGGCTAATGAGTTATCCATTATTTATCCTTTTTCTTGTCGTCTAATTCTTTAATTGCTTCAATTAATAAAGGAACAAGTTTTTCATACCAAACACTTTTGTATTCAGAATTAAAAGGTGCTTCAGTAACTACTTCAGGTAAAACATTTTCTACTTCTTGAGCACTCACACCTACTTGACGTTTGTCGTTATCATATCCAAATTGTTTTGCTAATTCATTTTCTTTAAAATAGTAACCTGTCAAAGCTTTTACCTTATCTAGTGCAGACTCAATCGGTCCTTCAAAATCTTTTAGACGCGAGTCACTGTAGTAAGCTGTAATATTATTGGTCGCTCGTATTTCCCCAGCGGTTCCTGATCCTGCTGTATTTACACCTAAACTATTTACTTGCGCATTAGAGTTTGTAGAAAAACCACCTGTAGGACCAGTTGGGCCGGTAGGACCTGTAGGACCTGTGCCACCACTCGGACCTGTTGGTCCGTTTGGACCTGTCGGACCTGTCGGACCTGGACCACCTGTAGGACCTGTACCACCCGCTGGACCTGTCGGTCCGTCTGGACCTTCTGGACCTGTACCACCTGCTGGTCCACTTGGACCTGTACCACCCGCTGGACCTGTCGGGCCTGTAGGACCGGTTGCACCGGCT
>JACLAA010005880.1_pt1 | contig 11776 bp, 9 predicted proteins | sample 8027891 | NCBI WGS metagenome assembly JACLAA01 (sample SAMN15724900, study PRJNA655200) | protist metagenome | isolation source: fluorescence activated cell sorting (FACS) single amplified genomes of... | place: Spain: Blaines Bay Microbial Observatory, Mediterranean Sea | collected 2016-01-19 | reverse complement strand
GTGCTCCGACGTCGCCGGCGACGGACCCCAGTGGTCGACGGTGTCGAGGCAGACCTGGTGAAGGCGAACCCGCCCGACAAGCGCCTTGGGCACGGACCAAGTGCCGGTGCAGTCGAACGTCTCGATCGCGCACCGGGCCGGTGTCAGGCGCGCAATCTCCGCCTCGAAGACGAAGTTCCCCGAACTGCCGACCGAGATAAATACGCAGGGCCGTGGCTGCGCGATGAGCGCGTCGAGCGCGCAGACGTGCTTCTCGCTGTGGGACCCGGGCTCGCCGAGGATCCGGAGCTTGCCCCTCGGGCACACGAACGGCACCACGGGCGCGGCGTCGAAGCCGACGGCGTGGTGGTCAACCGTCGAGACGCAGTTGCCGAGGCGCTTATGGCCGCCCGCGATGCGGTACTCTAGACCGCCCACGCGACAGCGACGCACGCCGGCGAACCGCCGGTCGAAGTGCGACGCGCGCCACCGGTCGTAGGCAGCCGCCGCGGCGTCGACCTCGACGAGGAGCCGTGTTGTTGGGCAGGCGGTGCCATCTCCCACCGCGAGTGGCCAAACACGGTCGACTCGTAGCGGCTCAAAGTCGGCGAGCCCTGGAAATTCGGGGACCAGCGCCGAGAGGCAGCCTTCAAACCGGTACACGCGGGTGAAGCGACGGAAGTGTTCGACGAAAAAATCTCGGATCGACGACACGTCATGCCCGAAGCCGACGCCGGGCGCGCCGTGTCCAGTCCAATGCGACCTGTGCCGGCCCTGTGAGTCATATACTGCCGGGTCCGGGTCCACCACCTTGTAGTGCAGGTAAGCCGGGCCCGTCAGGCGACAGGGTGTAAGGCCGGCGGGTACAGTTCCCTGTCGTGCCGTCGAGTTCGCAACATAGTCGCGACCGTCGTCGAGGAACAGTCGCGCCTCCAACTTCACGAGTTCGCCCGGCGCGTCCGTGTGGAAATGCTGAAAGAGCGTCTGCACCGGTTGGCGCCTGGACCTTATGTAGCGCTCATACTCCGAAGGGTGGGGCACGACCTGCGGCGCGTACCACGAGACGACCTGACAGCGGGGCATCAAACCCGCTTCCATGCGCGTGTCCGCAGCGCGTGCCACCAATTCCGGCTCGTGGTACCAGAATTCGTCCGCGTGCGCCACCATCACCCAGCGCCCGACGCCCCAGCGCTCGCGGAGCGCGCGGAGCGGCCAGTACCGCACCGCCTGGTCCGAATGCGAGACCAGTGGCGCCGCGAGCTCATCCTCGCGGTGGTACGTGATGTTGGCGCCGCAGCGCGTCACGTACGCTTCAATCACCGACTGCGTCTCCGTCCCACGCGATGAGTCAAACACGGCGAGCCCGGCCAGCGAACCCATGTTATGCTCCAGCCACTCTGCCATCACCTTCGCGTCGTCTTTCGTTGCCATCAGCCCAATCACCCGGGAACGGAGGAAGCGTCGCCCGCAGCCTGCCGCAGCTGCATTGACCGCGATGCACCAGAAGAGCACGAACGTCCTGGTAGTGCTGCCCATGTTGAATCCGTGTGGGATTCGACGTGTGGGCCCGGCAGAAATTGACGCTCGAGTAGAGTTACAGCCGACGGACTGCCGGCTGGCGTCAAGGTTGAGAGAGAGAAACCCTCTAGCCCTTCCTACCCTAGATAGGCTAGATATGTATCTCCCACTCTCTAAGTTTGAGTCTATACGCTGGGTGTCTACCGACGCTACAGTGTAAACCAGTTTATAATAGTAAAACACTCTCGTAGTTGGCTTGGCCCACTACTCAACGTTACAGAGACCAACTAGGAAAAATGTGCAGCGAAGCGGAACATTTTGACGAGGAGGAAGACACCATTAACGCACGTATGAACGGAGCGAAGCGGAGTGTATTTTTTGTTTTTATCGAGTTTTCTGATAAATTCGGAACGGAGTGAAGAATTGGAAGAAAATGGAGATGAAAAAAAAAATCATACGTGCGTTAATGGTGTGTATAAACTGCCAGTGGTTTACACTGTAGCGTCAACCACCTTACTCAAATTTAGAGAGTGGGAGATACATATCTAGGGTAGGAAGGGCTAGAGGGTTCCTTTCTCTATTGTACCGTAGGTATGCTACCGTAGGAACGCAGCGGTACCGTAGGTACCTACGGTACCAGCTTGTACCGGTACCGACTGCCAGCGGGATCATCTTGGCTGCCCGCGCAAGATGAGGCAGAACTGCTCCTTCGCGCTTTTCGCCACCTTCGGCCGCCTGCCCGCCGCAGCAGCGCCTGGCAAAGCCACGAAAAATCTCTGCGCGGCCGCGGTCGTCCTGCCGTTCAACGCAACGCGACCCTTTGACGCCGCCGGCCGCGCGAGCCTGGCCCGGAACCCGACCTGCACCGCGCGCTTCGGCGAGATCCGCACCGTCCGCGGGCGCCCGCGCGAGCGGCTGACCGTCGGCTACAGCTACTACTGCGACGTGCACCACTTGGAGCACAATGTGCGTCTCTGGAACACATTCCCTGCCGTTATTCTCGACCACGTCCACTTCTTGATCGTCGATGACGGGTCTCCGGACGAAGCGCGAGCGGCGCCCGTCGTCGCTCGCAACGTGGAAGCAGCGAGCGGGTCTCCGGCGTCCCGCTCAGATTGGCGCTTTGGGCGAGCCCCATCCCCAACGCAGGCGTCACGGTCGTCGAGATCGAACAGGACCTCGCGTGGAACATTGGGGGCGCTCGGAATTTGCTCTTCGCGGTGGCACCGACCGATGTGATCTTTGTCATGGATATGGATACTTTCGCCCCATGGGAGCTCCTCGAATGGGCGATGGGGCAACTCGAGCCGGTGCGCGAGAGCTGCTTGGTCATCAACGCATTTCGGCGACTCGCGCCCCGATGCCCGCTCCCGTGCCCGCATCCGGCCGTCATGCTCTTAACGAAGCTGAGCTACTGGCATATCGCCGGCTGCGATGAAGATCTCGTTGGCCGTTATGGGGGCACCGACCCCCTGTTCAGGCACAAGACCTCGGTCATGAGATCGTGCACCACGACTCATGCCAAAAACTTGGGCGATATGCCGTTTCTCCAGGTCATCAAGCGTAATATAGGACCACGCAAGACCAAAGCAAATGGAAACAAGAAGATTGGGCTCGTCGCAGCAAAAATTAACGGCACGCGCCCGTGGGCGACGAGTGTTCTCCGCTTCTCGTGGTACGTAGCGTTCTCTACCGTACTGGCTTCGGCTTCGGTCCCGGCTCCGACTCCAGTTCTGGCCCCGGCTCCGACCAAAGCGACGTCCGGTACCCCTTTGCTTCGCAGAGGCGTGGTCTCATGGTGGAGACGCTGGATAACCAGGCGACTGAGGTCATAGGTGAATCCCTGCATTTGTGTATAGCATTTATTGCAAAGAAGAGTTCACTCATTGTTACTGTGTTTCGTGTTGATCGGGATCTCCCCAAGGCCGGAGCCCGGTTAACTCTTTGGAGTAACATTCTTCCTTACCTTCCCTTAGCTCTAATTAGAATGACTCGGAATTAGCCTGCGACGCTTAAGACTCCTTAGGGTAGTGGTTGGGGTACCCCCCCCTAGTAGGAGCCTAGTAGGGGGCATAGTAGGGTGGGGCGGACCACCTGGCAAACCTCTCCCAGGAGCTATACCAGCCGGCACGTGCCCGGAGCCGGTATTTCCCAATATCCCGTATCTTCTTGCTTATCCAAGTGGATCAAGCCCGGCGCTAAGTAGCCGCCGTAAAAACACCGGGGTGAACCTAAAGTAAGTTCACCGTGACTTTAGCGGATTGGCCTTTCCTCGGTCTACTCTTGACCTCGAGATCCTGTGGCTTGTACAGGGGGGTGGACCAGGGTGTGAGAATCCATCCTCACACTCACACCTAGGCGTCTGACGCGTCCTCACACTCACCTCTAAGCGCAAAATCTTACACCTGGACGCCTGTAAATTCGGGTTTTTAGCGATTTTTTGCCTAAAATCCGCTAAATTTAGCCTCAAAAGTGCGGAGAAAGCCGCCACGCGTGATTGGCAGGCCACTGCAGAGCCTGGAAGACAACATGGCCGGAAATACAGTTATTTGCGACGCCTTACACTAAAAAAAAATTCAGGCGCCCGCTCGAAATCACACTCACGTCTGAGGTCCGCGACCGGTCTCACACTCACACTTACACCTCCAAACGGGTCTCACACTCACATCTAACACCCTGGTCCACCCCCTTTGTACCTGGAGCGATGCAAGCTGTAAGTGCCCGGGCAGCCCGAAAGTCAGCGCACAACGTGTCACAGCCACGGCGTGCGGACAGAACACCCGCTGCTGCCGTGGTGACGAACGGGCAGGCCAGCTCGCGCGAGCACGCTCTTTGGGCCCAGGATGCGCTCGACAATGTTGATGCTGTGGGTGACGTCGACGTCGGGGACGACCATCTGCTCGACTGTGCGCGATTTGTGGGAGCGCGGTGAGCTGAGCACGCTCGCATTTGACGAGGTGATGAGGCTGGACCCCTGCCGCACCAACGTTTCGACATCATTCTCGCCTACGAGCAGTTCTCGACGGTCTCTAAAGTATTGGGGAAAATCAAATAGTAAGCAAAGTCCAGCCAAAACGGATCCGACCAAAGCGTGGGCGTTCAAGCTGCTGGGCGCGCGCGCGGCCGAACTGGACGGCGAGTGGTCGCAAATGCAAACGCCGACGCTGGCCAACTTCGACGTCCCGCAGTATCATTTGGCGTTCCAGGCCCTGTGGCTCGGTCTCACACGCACCCTGTTCACGGCGCGGATCCTCCCCGTCGACCCCGCCGGCGGCAAGCACCGGAACCATCGCTGGACCATCGCGCGGTACTACATCGACAAGGCGCTGCGCGCGCCCGAGGTCAAGGCCCTCGGCGACGGCAAGGTCTGCGCCGAGGTCGGGGACAAGCACTTCCTCCACACGTACTTCCCGACCTGTGCGGAGATGCTCGCGGTCGACCTCAAGGATCCGAAGGCCGACGTCTTAGTCGACCTCGTCCATCCGGACTGGACCGACCCACGGATCAAACAGGCACACTTCGACCTCCTCGTCGTTGGCGAGGTCATGGAACACATCGACCGGGTCGACGTCGCGCTCGCCACGTTGGTTCGCCTCCTCAAGCCGGGCGGCACCATCGTGTGGACTACGCCGTTTCTCATGCAGTACCACGCCAATCCCGGGGACGAGAATCGCTACTCGCCGACCCGCGTCAACGCCCTGTTCGACCGCGCCGGCCTGGACACGGTGAAGTCCGACGGCGTCGGCAACTGGCTCGCCGTCACGCTCTACCTCGCCGGCTTCGGAACCGACGAAACACACTCCTCCGAGCTCGACGCTCCCGATCGCGACGGATCCCGACCGTACTGGATCGACGTCATCGCCGTCGGCCGTAAGCGCACCTCGTCGTTGGATTCACGCGCAATGCCGACCGCTGAAACCCCGGCTCTCTCGTTAGAGGCTGCGCTGCGTCGCGTCCAGCCCGGTAGCAACAGGCGCGCCTGGAAATCCATGGTCGCCCCTGCCAAGTTGCAGCATCTCTACGAATCTGTGCTGCACAATATTTCCGTGGCGGAGCACCCTGTTGATGGTGCCTTTGTTGAGTGTGGTGTGTGGCGGGGTGGGGCCACCATGATGATGTTGTACGCGGAATTTGCAGCCCTCTTCCGCGATGGCAGCCGCCCCCATCGAGATGTCTGGCTCTTTGACACGTTTGAGGGTATGCCTGTGCCCGGCAAAAGGGACGGTAGTCGTGCCGCTCGTCGCTGGGACAACGTGCAAGCATCTATTGCAAACAACAGCGCTGCGCGGGAACGGACTGCTGGCTGGAGTGCTGAGGACATGGCCACTGGTGGCGATGGGGGAGAATACGTCGATACCAGCGGCCAGGTGCGATGGAATTATGGGCCCATCGACATCGTACGAAAGAACATAGAGAGCACGACATATCCGTCCGAGCGTGTCCGCTACATCAAGGGAAAGGTCGAGGACACGCTCACGAGCCCCGGCCAGGTACTTCCGCAGAAGATCGCACTGCTCAGGCTCGACACGGACTGGTACAAGTCAGTGCATGAATCAAGTTTCAGGCGCCTTCGATGCGCACCACGACAGTATGTCTACTGCCGTACACCCGCCCAGCCAACGCGGTCGCATTGTTGAAATGACTTTGAGCCCTCGACTCAGCTGGTTTATTTGCACACAGGTACAAGTCGACCAAGACGGAGTTCGAGGTTCTCGTACCGCGGCTGTCCCCTGGCGGGCTGCTAATAGTTGACGACTACTGCGCGTGGCAGGGCGCACGCCAGGCAACAGACGAATTCCTCGCCACGCAAGGCACCAACTTTTTTATCCAGCACATAGGTAAAGGCGACGACGGCGGCCGGCATGGTGTGTGCTTCGCAATCTGGAAAAAACGGTAGCCTCCAGTCCTTTTCCTCGTCCCTGGATAAAAGTAGCATAGGAATTTTTATACTTCATGTCCCTTCCTGACGGATGACACATAAAATATACGAACGGGAGGCATTTCTTGCGAGATTATACTCGGTTTGCCCCCTCGCACGGCAATTGACTGATGAGTACCGCTGTCGCCTGATCATGGGGGACAAGCTACCCCGGGAGATTGAAAACCCGTTGTATCGTTATCTTACTGCTATTTCGAAGCTCCGGTTGGGTATCCTGACCGAGCAGGGAGAAGGCTCTTAGGAGCTTGTTCCTTTTTTAGGTCTTCCTTAATTTATTTATTTATTTATTTATAAGGGCCCCATGCCTTTGCTGGAGTGTTGCTCTTGGGAAGCCGGGGGCGTGGGGCGAAGCTGCCAAGCGGCGTGGTGTGGAGCTCTGCCTCGCCTCCTCAGTCCTAGATTTCTAATTTATTTATTGCTTTGCTTAAAGCTAGGCTGCCTAGCCACCTCGCCAACTTGAACGACGCGGGGCCTGCTTGACCGCACCGCACGCCCGTCCCGCCCCGGCCCTCATACACTGTCTCGCCCCTAGTGTTAGATTTACTTATCATATGATTCACTGGCACGTTTATTTATCTGGACAGGTCCCGGACTCAAGCACCCCTAGAGGGAATATCGCCGGGCAGTCCGCCGCGAAGGACAGCTACATACTGGCGGGCGATGTCGTCAATATCGTGATGAAGCGGCGCGCCGACGACTGCAGCGAAGTAAGCGTAGCGTTCTTTAATGGTGCGGAGCGCGCTCATCAATTCGTCGTCGGTTTTAAAGGGCACGCCACCGAGTCCGACGGCCTCTGGGTGGCCTCCTTCGTCGCGATAGGCGACGGGAAGGCCGACGGCGAGCGCCTCGACGAGCGAGTTGGAGGCTGGCTCGCGCCGCGAGGCGGCGATGAAAATGTCATGTTCGGCGAGCGCCGCAGCAATCTCGGCAGAGGATTGTGGCGGCACAACCGTCACGCAGGGCCGATGGGTAGCAAGGCGAAACTCGCGGCTCCGCGAGCCTATGAACGTGATGTTGAACTCTTCGCAGTCGATGGCGCGCGAAAGTGCGGCGAGCGTGTCGGCGCCCTTGACGAAACCATTGGCGTGCGACGTGGCGATGAGGCGCATCGGGGTGCGCGGCGCCGCGCAGGGCGGCCGCTGCTTGAAGATCGCCGGGTCCGCGGCATTTCGGATGATGACGCGGGGCCGATATCTACTGTCGCCGCCACCGAGACTTCCTGGGTATGTCGTGTCCCAGGCATGCCACGAGAAGAGCGACTGGTGGATGGAAACGTCGGCGTAGAGGCCGTTCATAAGGCGGACGATGCGGTCCTGGCTTTGGTAAGACGAGGTGTTGGCTCTGTTGATAATGTTGGGGCCATCGATGCGATGCGCAACGATAAACGGCTTACGATCTCCCTGCGGAGTCTTTTTTACGAATTTCAGGTAGGCCCGCGCGAAGTCGGCCGTGTTGAAAGTGTGCGCGTTAATGAGAATCGCCGTCGTCTCTTTGGTGATCTTGTTCACCTGGACCTTCTTGATGAGGTCGTCCTGGCGGCGCAGCGCGTTAATGAGCGCTGCGAGGAACTGGTTGCCGCCGCCCCACGGCGCTTCGTGGAAGACGTGCCAAACACTAACGACGAGCCTTTTGGCGCGCGACCGCGCCGCGCGGAGCGCCTCGTATTCGAATTTCCCTGTGCCGGCACCAGGTGGTTTGCGGAGCACGATCTCCCGTTCGGCGGCGACCGTCGCCGCGAGCAGGCCGTCGTCGATGCCGTAGTCGTCGGCGCAGCCGCGGCGAGTTCGCGTCTTTTCGTCCTCGATGGTCGCGTACTGGAGCGTCGTATATCGCGCCTTGAGCGCGGCGACGTCGATTGTGCACCCCTTGGACGACGAAGGTGGGTTGCGCATATATTTGTGGATTGACGTCGCATCGTACCGCACCTCTTCGGGGTGATGTACCATGAGGTACGTCGAGTAGAGCTCGTACTCCGAGAAGGTGGACGCGAGCTGCTTGCATTGGTCCCGCGTCTCGCACGCGCGCTTCCGCGAGGCCCAGTCAAGGACTACGTCGTAGAACGAGGTCGCGTGGTCACGCGCCACGCGCTCGAAGATGCTCGCCAGCATGGCGCGTACGCGGTGCCGCGAAAACACCATCCAATGCGCCACCGCCGTGCGGCCGTTGGCCAGGGCGCAGGGCCATTTGCCGAGGAGGTCGTGCGTCGTCGGGCCGTAGTCGCGAAACCACATCTTGGAATTATTTCCCGCGAAGAACACCGCGCGGAGGACCGGGTCTGCGGACGAATACGTTTTCGTCTGGAGCCTCGCCCTTATATTTCCCTCGGCCCACTCAAGTGGGAAAAATTGGGCAGTCGGCGCGCGGATCGACGCTGCTCGGACGCGCTGGAGCACCTCCAGCTCTTGCAGGAAGATGTTGTCCGAGTCTATCACTACGAAGTGATCGGAGAGGCCGACGTCGATGAGGCTCACGAAGAGTTTGGCGAACTGCTGCGCGAACCATCCGCCGTGGCGCCCGGACGTCGCCAGGTGGGGGTACGCCGCAACCATTTCCACGCCGCTTCGGCCGCTGAGCGCGTGAACGGGAAGGCAGTAGACGTGCGGACCAAGCGACGTGAGGTATCGGCACGACACGTCCGATTCGACCAGGAGATAAATGTTTCGCACGCGGGGTCGTATGTACTTGCGAATAGATTTCAAACGAGCGGCTGTGTTGGTGCTCGTCACCAGGAGCGGCACCACCGCGTCGAACTCAAAATCTTCACCCAGGCTTTCGACCGCAATCGAATCCACGCTTTCCGATCCCAAGTTTATCGCAGTGGCTGTCATGTTCGCTTGGGCCGCCGTTCCCCAGCTCGGACGCCAGTGCGCCTCCCAGCACCTCCGGGATTGCTCGCTGGCTTCTCGCGCCTGAGCTTGGGCCGGACGTGAGCCGCACCGTAACACGTTTCGTGCGGCCGGCAACGCCGGATCCGTGTCCTCGTCGGCCGCCGCACCACATACTGATGCCGACCGCGTGGGCGAGGGCCGGCGGCGGCGGCGCGCAGGCTGGCGGCGCAGCCATGAAGCCGCCGCAGGCACGCCCAGCAGTCTTGCGAGGCTCGCACCGAGCGCGGTGAGGAGCATCGCTGTCCAGCAGACGAGCCTCCGCGGCGCCACAGTGCGGCTGCCCTTCTTCATGTTGCCACTCAACACAATGACATTGTCATGGCAGGACAAATGGCCAAAAAGTCACTTCATTCAATCCCCTGGTTCCAGAGCTCCCGTAGGTCTAGAGGCGCGTATATTATGACTGACTCCCCATGTGGGGTGAGGCGGGTTTCTACGAGTGTGCGCCCTGCCTACCGTGACGCTAGGGAAAATATACTGCTGGGTCTAACTGCTGCCAGTGGGGTAATTGTCTTGGCCTGTTCAAGCTAGGTTGCCATTTACCCGAGGGGTTATTAACCCCAATCGCGGCCCGGGGTCAGTAACCCGGGTAATTACCCGTTAGTACGGGTTATTAACCCCGGGATCTTATAGAGGGGTAGGGGGAGGGGGCCTCGCGGGCCACTGGCGCGGGCCTGGGCCGCGCCGGGCCACATGACTTGGTACTTGCCTTGGCGCACCTGTACGTATCCAAAAGCTCAACAGGCTGCTTGCGCCCATCCGCTCGTCCGGAGGGGTCTTTCGCTAATCTCACTAAACGGGTTTAGTCGAAAACCCGTCGGGTTATTGAGCGGGTTATTAACCCCGGATCCCCTCCGAGGGGTAATTATAGGTTAATAACGGGTAATTAACAGGTAAGTGGCAACCTAGGCCTGTTGGACCGTCCGGACGCCGCCCGCTTAACTTGAATCATGGAACTTAGTTCCCCTCAGTACCCTCTCAGGGCCCCTGGGCCACCGGGGCCTGGGGCTTAGCACTAGCACCGTCGGCAACTAGGCTACCGCCCTATTCTTTCTGGTCGGATGTGGCGAGGACGGGCCGACCTCGTCCAGAGCTGGAGGCCCACGAAGAGGCCGAGGCACATGCAAAGAACGAGGAGGCCCGGGTGTGTCTCGTGCTGAAACGTTGCTGGTGAGGACGCGGCGGCTTCCACTGTCCCTCGTGTTTTGACGATGTACCAGCTTGGATTACGAGTTTTTGTGAGGACCAAGTCGTGCCATGAAATACCCTCCGAAGCCAATGATTCTGCTGTGAAGTCCTCTAGTGTGTGGTGCACCGCTAGGTTCAGCCCCGGATTCTGCTCAACAAGCCACTCGTGGACAGCACGGACCACCCCAACCTGGGTCTTGGCACGACGAAACGTTCCACTTGCATCCGGATGCGTGTAGACGCCGCATGCGGGCACGTCCTTGCACCCTATGCAGGCATGCGGGACGTGCTCGCCGTGAGTGCAGTAGTCGTGACCGGCGAGAACACCACCAACACGGACCTTAGGCCAATAGTCAACCATCTCTTGCTTCACATTGGCATAGTCATGCGCCCCGTCGAGATAGATGAAGTCAAAGCTCGCGTTGGGTAGCGCGAGCGCGCGCGCGTCGGATGATAGCATCTCGAGGAACGTGAGTTCTACGTTCGCATCGAGGCCTCGCGCGGCCCAGGATAATGATCCAGCGGCTGGTGGTTCGAGGCGATGCCGCAGGTCCCTCGGCGGGTACGGCTCGACCATGGTCCATCGCCACGGGCCGTCGCGCCCGGCGTTGTCCCGGAGAAAATGCTCGGAGAAGCGGCCGCCCGCGACGCCCACCTCCATTCCATTCGTAAACCCCCCGTCTCTAAATAACCGCGAGAAGAACGCGCGCTGCGGGTGTGCTTCCAGGTAAGCGAGGATTTCATGCTCCGTCCACTTGCCAGCGGCCGTCCACTTGCCAGCGGCCGTCGAGGTGATAACAAAAAGCAATTCGCTGCGCGAGAGCCTCATTGGTTGGCGCGGGTTCGGGCAGCCGGCGGCTTGCCCAGCCGACTAAGACAATCCGGCTTGATCAACCCTGGTAATTACGAGTAGGCTTACACGGTTTTTGGCGCCCCAATAGTGTTGTGCCTGCCCATATAATATAAAGGATACCAGTATGGTCGATGTGGTCGAAGGGGGGGTGGGGACCAAACTATGGAATCCCTAAGGTTAATAGTAACACTAGCCCCTTACCAAGTCTAATGCCAAGGTAGATAGCACCGTACTAACGAGATAGTAATTGTTGTACTGCGTTCTGGGGTGACTCGGAACCTAAAGTAAGTTCACTTTAACTGACCCCGGGCAGCGATTGGGATTAATAACCCCTCAGGCTCGGGTAAGTGCCAACCTAGCTGCCAACCAGGGTCACACAAGGGGACGGCAGTGGGACGGCCCGGGCCCCGG
>JACLAA010004571.1_pt1 | contig 11776 bp, 7 predicted proteins | sample 8027891 | NCBI WGS metagenome assembly JACLAA01 (sample SAMN15724900, study PRJNA655200) | protist metagenome | isolation source: fluorescence activated cell sorting (FACS) single amplified genomes of... | place: Spain: Blaines Bay Microbial Observatory, Mediterranean Sea | collected 2016-01-19 | reverse complement strand
AGGACCATCTCTCTCTCTCGGGACAGACATGTCTTTGAACGCCTCCTCCACCTCTTCCACCTCCTCGTTGGCGGATGCGTTACTTCTGGCGAAAAAAGTCGGCTTGCGCGACCAGTCGTCGTTTTCGTTCGTTCGTTTACTGCGGAGTTGTCGTACCGAAATAGGTGATGATGAAATGCAAAAACAACAACACGATGATGCGAGTGGGAGGATGAAACTCTTCGAGTGCGTGGAACTCGTCGATGCAGCGGCACATTCAGTGAAAAGCAGGAGCGGTGTGATGAATACTGCGAAAACGAAAAAGAAGAATGCGAAAGACTTATTTGTCGATGAAGAAAACGACGACGACGTAATTGACGAGAGGCATAAAGTGCGGAAACTAAATACTTTTGGAGATGATACAGAAAGACAGAGGATGATGGAGAAGGATTTTTGCCTCTACGCGGGCGGCGCGGTGGAAAGTTTAGATTGGTTGGACGACGATATCATCGACGAGGGAGAAAAGTCTGCTTCTTTGTCTTCCTCTCGAGCGTTTTTGGCGGTGGAAGCGAGAGAGGATTCAAAGAACGCGCGCGTGAAGATAAAAGACGCGTTCACGAGGAAAGGTGAATTTGGCGTGGTGCAAGTGTATCGGTGCGCTTCTTCTTCTTCTTCGAGTCCAATGAAAATGCATTTGGAGTGTTTAATCGAACACGACGGTGGGTTCGCGCATTGCGTGAGATGGTTGCCGAACTTGCCGATGAAGAAGAAAGTGAAGGAGAAGAAGAAGGAAAGGGACAAAGAAAAGACGACGACGATAAACAAGAAGAAGGAGAGTAAAGTCGACGCGGAGAATGAGGTGGAAATAAAAGTAGAATACGAAATAGAAGCGTCGCGGTCGGTGCCCGACGCGAAAGTGAACAATCTGAAGATGAAAGATATCGAAGACGCGAGGAAAGATATTTTAGGATACTTGGCCGCGTGTTTAGCCGACGGCTCGGTGCAAGTGTGGGGCGGTACCAATACGGGCGTATGAAGTGGACGTGATGCGTCAAGGCGCAGGAGATGACGATGATGGTGATGATATTGACGACGGTCAAGGGTTTTGGGAACGGTGCGTGCGATTTTCTTCGGCACCGGTTGCGCGGAATCTATCGATAGCTGAGTGTTTGGACGACGTCATGTTTCCTGATGACGATACTAACTCACGAGAAGAAAGGGGTAGAAGAGTTAAAATCGAGGGAATTGAAATTGATGAAGCGAAACCAGTTGGTGTGTTATGGAATGCGTTATCCGCACCGGATGGGTTTATGCACATCGTAGTAATTAAAAATAGGAACATAACAAAGTAGACCAAGCGGGAACCTTGGTAGAACGTAGTACAAATCAACGTAGAAAGAGCATCGTCATCATTTTCAGTACCATGGTACCATGTAGCAATCATTTATTTCAAATTGATTCTTCTCCTTCTTCTTCTTCTTCTTCTTCCTCATCATCATCATGATCCAAAGGGTTCCTTGTGAAGCCACTTATCCATCTCGTCGCTTTGTATATCGCAAATCTTGTCCAAATACGCTCTCTCGAGCGATTGGACTCGGACGAACCCATTCACAAATCCAGAGGCGATCCAAACCGTGTTACCTGTCCTGTTCACGCGAACTTCGTGACACTCCAATCCTTTCCTCATGCGAAATCCTTCCTCGTCATCATCTTCTTGAGCCTCTCCACCTTCTTTTTTCAGAACGATATCGTCGTCTCCAGGCGTGCGAAATTCTACGAATCTTTCCTTCTTGACGCGTACCTCTCTCATTCCTCCGATTTGCTCAAACGCCGACCAACCGCCTTGAGCTTTCCACAACGTGTCTTTATTCTTGGACTCTTTCATCCGGTATCGCTGCACAGAAGCAGAAACAACGCCAGAATTTGATCCTACGACGACAAACGAGCACTTGTTGCGTGAATCTCGAGTTCCAAAAATGCGCGAATCGATGGACCAAGGCATACCGCCAGATTTTTTCGTATAATCGATGGCGTCTTTGCTCGTGGCGTTTTTTAATATCCTTGAGAATGTCATCCGCGGCGGGTAACTTTATACCGACTGTTCCTCCATATCTAACTTCTTGTTCGTCATCCTCCCAGCATATGAGACCATCGTATTGTCGTAACAAAAACTTACCGTTAAAACCGACGGTTCCGTCGCAACCGTAAATGTACGCGCCTTTCGGAAGCCACGCGACGGAGCGAATATCGTCCATCCATTTCTCGATTTGAAAAGATTCCGGGAGTACCGAGCGCGAACGCAAATCAATCACGTTCGCCTTAGAAACTTTATGAGCAGCTACGGCGATAAAATTTGCGGACGCGAGCCTTTTACGTTTGATGTCGTCTTCGACGCTCTTTTCGTCCTCTCTGTTTTCGTCTTCGTCTTCTAACGGCGCGAATTCTAAGTCGCGTATTGGTCCCGCTTCTTCCATGGTGACCGTAATCGTTGGCACGTGCGCGAAGTGCTTCTCGTTACTACTCTTGCTATAACTTACGTTATTTTCGATGTCATATTGCATGCATCGATGAATATCAAACACGCAGACGCTTCCGTCTACGGTTCCGACTGCCAATCGACCGGGTGCGCCTTGACTCCACGACAAACTCAACCCGCCGCGCAGTGGATTTTTTGTCACCAACGCGCCTCTAAATATGCACACGTTCTCCGCTTTCAACACTGTTATATTGGTTTCTTTCTTTGTCTACTTTGCATTACTATTACGACGCATGAGGAGAGCTTCTCGTCTTCGTCTTCTCAAAAGTCTCGGTGGTGGTAAAGAAGACAAAGCATTAGGAGGAGGAAGTTTGGGATCATTTTCGTTCGTATTCTTTCGTCAGCAAACAACGCCCTTTAAAGGGTTTTTGAGTCGTTCGTTAAGAACAACAACATCAAATGCTCGCGATGATGATGATGTAAAAAATCCCCTAAGAAGAAGAGGAGCACACGAGGAGGAGGGAGTGGTGGTTGGATTGGAAATACACCTCCAACTGACCTCGTTGAAAACAAAGTTATTCTCCCCTGGTTCTGTTTTAAGAGTAGATGGTGGTTCTGCAAGTGGTTCTCCTGTCGTCCACGCGTTCGATAGAGCGGAACCTGGCACGTTACCGTCTCGAGTGAACGAATCTGCGGTGCAGTGCGCGTTGAAACTCGCGACGGCGTTACACGCGACGTGCGAGAAAGTCTCCGAGTTTGATAGGAAACACTATTTCTACGGAGATTTACCGCACGGGTATCAGATCACGCAACACCGGAAACCGATTTTGACCGGTGGGAGGATTAACGAAAACGTGAGGGTGGAGCGGGTGCAACTGGAGATGGATACTGGGAAGACTTTGTCTTCTTTGTCTTCTTCTTCCGAAAAGTCTTCGAAGAACAACCGGGTTGTCGTCGATTTATCCAGAGCTGGAGCGACGTTGTTGGAAATAGTGACCAAACCGGATATCAGAAGCGAAGAGCACGCGGTAGAAACGGTTTCTGATGTTATTCAGATGGCGAGATATTTAGAAATTTCAGACGCAAACATGGAAGACGGATCGATTCGGGTGGACGTGAACGTGTCGGTGAGAAGAAGAAACGACCCCGACAGTAACGATGATGATGCTACATCTAAAACTACTAGTGTATCATCAGAACGCACGGAAATTAAAAATCTGAACAGTTTACGGTCGATTCGAAACGCAATCAAGTACGAAAAGGAGAGACACGGTAGGTATTTAGACGGCGTCGTCGGCGCGGAGAAAGTTGAGCGAGAAACGCGGTCGTGGGACGAAAAGTTGAACAAAACGATCGTTTTGCGATCGAAAGAATCTCTGTTGGATTATCGATTCATGAGAGAACCAGACGTTTTGCCCATCGTATTAACGGACGAGGAAATTGAGCTCGCGAGAAATTCGGTTCGAGAAATGCCGAAAGCGGCGCTGGAGAGGTTGAAAAACCTCGGCGTTTCCGATGAGCACGCGAAGTTTCTCTCTTTGCATCCGTCCTCGGTGAAATATTTTGACGATATCGTATCTCTGTGCGTCATTGATGCCTCCGTCTTTCCTTCTCTATCAAACGAGGACGCGAAGAGCGTCGCAAATTTTGTGTGCGTTGAAATTGTCGGCGCGTTGCGAGACGCCGGGGTGGGTACCAAAGGGAAACCACCGTTTTTAGGCATTGAATCGAAAACGAATTTACACCCCGAGCGCGTGCGCGACGTGTTGAAGTCGCTGAGAGTGCGCAAAACTATTTCGGGTCGCATGGCGAAGGACGTGATTAAATTATTAGCTCGAAACGATTCGCGTTCGATCGATGAAATCCTCGAGCAAGAGCTCGGCGGATCGCTCATACAGAACAACAACGATAGCGGGAAAGAGAATCCAACGAAAGAAAAATCCATCGGAAGCGCAGACGAAGAAGGCGAGCAAAATTTAGACGCGACGTGCCAAAGCGTCGTCCAAGACCTCGCGGAAGAACGCGAAGCGATAAAGAAAAATCCGAAAGTCTTTGGCGCTTTCGTCGGCGAAGTCATGAAACGCACGCGAGGCAGAGCCGACCCAAAACAAGTCTCCGCGACGCTTAGAAAACTGTTAGACGAATATTAATGAAGTAGCTACTCCTATTAGAATTGTATACTATCATAATTTAAAACTCGAGTCCGCACAGATGATATATTTCCTCGTAGATAGAACGCTTCTTCAACAGCCAGCCTCGAATGCTTTCTTCGCCTCCACCGAAACTGGATCGTCCCCCACGTACACGTCCAACAAAGCCTTGGCTAACTCGTAACTCTTAAACGCGATCTCTGTCCTGGAGGACAAAGAACTCTTCATGACCATCGCCACCTCCCCGCCGGTTTCGAGAAACGTAAACGAAATTTGAGCGCCCTTCTCGAGTTTGCCTCCTTTGCCCAGACCATCGCGAATCATCTCCATTTCTTCCAAAGCTCGCTCCTCGCACTCTTCTGAATACTCCGCGGTTGTTGTCATGAAGTTTCCTTCGTCGTCTTCTCTCGTCGCCATGTCCGTCGCGATCCGCGATATTCTCGGCACCAAAGCCTCCTCCAACGCCTTGAAGAAATCTTTCTCGTTTACGCTCATGTTCAGTTTGATTACAATCTCCTTCTCGAAGTTTCCGTTCAAGAGTAACAACCCCTCGTCGTCATTTATTGCGTCCTTCTTAATGCTATTCATTTTCGTCTCGTCCGCGTAGAATCCAACCGCGTACACTTTGACATTCAATATCGCGATTTTCTTTTCTCGAACACCGACGCCGAGGAGTTTCAGAGCGTTTGACGTCTCCGGAAATCGGATTTTGGTTTGAGGTTCGATCACGATGCTCGCCGAACTCTTGGTGAGTATTCGATGACGATGACGATGACTCCGCGGTGATGCTGTTTTTGACGCGCGTCGCCTGTCGATATTCGTGATAGGAGTAACAAAGGAGGACGTTTTGGCAAACATATTGATTCTTGCGTGTGTTATCTGTGTGGTTTGCAATGCGACTAAAGATACTCTAAAACGCGTCGTGATCCGACATCACATCATCCTCTCTTCTAACTCCTATATGCTATTATTCAAAACTAACTCTATTCTCTTTCGACTGATTCTTTCAACTGGACGATTTCATCTGGGGTTAAACCTTCGAACGGATCGTCGTCGTCGTCGTCTTCGTCCTCGCTCGGAGGACGAAGAAGCCGCGAGGACGATGCGCCGGGGGCGTCGCCGCCGCCACCATTTTTCCTCAAAGCACCAAAACTATTCTTCTCTTGCCTGAACGCTTCCAACGCTCTCTTCTCTCTCTTTTCCTTTACTACTCTTTTCTTCTCCTCTTTCTTTTTCGCGCTTTGCATTGCAAAGTTGCCGAAATACGCGAAGAGACAGAAGACGCAAAGGACGAAAATGCCATTTTCAGCTCTCGAAAACGTTCGATTTTTGTGTGTTTCTACATCCACTTCCACGTGTGCGAAGAGCGGCGAGGACCATTTTTTAACGTCTCGTTCCGCGATTTCTTCCGCTTTTCTTCGTCTTTCTTTATTGTCTTCGTCTTTATTGGTGGATATCGATCTTCTACCGCGCAAAAACGGCGACGACAAAGCTGATGCATTAGGTAAAGAAAGCGGGGAAAAAATCATCATCATCTCTGTCTTCTCTGTAGTCACCATCGTCGTCGTCAACAGCAACGCTCTGTGCAGAACTGATGATCCTCGAGTATTACGACGAAGGAGAGAAGAGAGCATTGTTCTTTCTGATTCCAAATTCACCTACTATATTTATCTCTAACGGATGCTGCTCTGTTTTGTGCGGATGTTGCGTTGCGTACTTTTCGAGTTCTGCTCGAGTTCTCGTTCGAGTTCTGATTCTAAATTCACCTATTCTATTTTATCTATAACGGATGATGATGCTCTCTGTTTTGTGCGGATGTTGCTTTGCTTATACTTTTCGATAAGCGCACTATAATAATAGCTTTTTCGCGTTCTCGTCTTTGACGTCGTTCTCGTCCTCGTCTTTCGCAGTAGTAGTATAACTCGTATTCGTAGCATGTTCGCTCTCTAAAACTTCCACGATGGTATCGACCAACCCTTCGGATTCGCGAACGACGTTCAAACCTGGATCGGCAATCTTCCGCAGCAAGACGTCTTCCAACTCTTCGCGCAAGGATTTGAACAAAACGGCGACTCTCGGCGCCGCGCGGAACTTAATCCAGTTGTCGCAGCTCGCGCGGAACTTTTCGTGCTCGACTTTGATTTTACCTCCGAAGAGGAGCAACGGGAACGCACCGATGGCGGTGGCGTCGCGGATGTAAGTTTTGCCGGTTTTCATGATTTCGTGGTAGAGGAGGTATGGTTTTGAGGAAGACGCATAGCCGGCGCAGACGGAGGACGGGTGCATGTAGACGTCGTCGGATGCGTCTCGTTTCGTTCGGACTTTGACAGTTTGATATGGAAGTTGGACGGATTTGGCCACGTGTAGGTCGTCAGAGATGGCGACGTTAGGGTACAAGCCGCCGCAGACGACCGCGCGAACGAGCGTTTCGTTGGAGGCGTTGCACGAGGCTTCGCGGAGCGCGGCTTCGGTACGTTGACGCCGGTTGGTGGTAGTTACGTCCGTTCGCGCCGCCTGGTGTAAGAAACCCATTTCGTCGAGTAATTCGCAATACTGTTTCCGCACGTCCGCAATCTGCCGCAAACTTACCGCCGATAAGAAGTGCGTGCCGCAATACTTTCTCTCCCCTGAAGCGCCAAATTTTTTCTTCGCCTCGAGCCAACCGGCGAAGGCTTTCACCAACGTCAAGTGATCGCTCGAACCGTCCGGGAGACTCATTTTTTTCTTCGCCGCGTCGGCTTCGTCTCGTTTATTCATCGGTGAAATAAACGGCGATTTGAATCCTACGCACGCGGCAATGGTAAGAATGGGATCTAAAACGCCGAACGCGCACGCATAGACGAGCATTTTGCCGAGTCTCGCGTCCACGGGTAGCCCGCCGAGATGGACTCCTAATGGCGTGACATTTTCGCGATCGTCGATGACGTCGATTTCTTTCAAAGCTGTCATCGCAGAGCTGATGGCCATTTTAGACGGCGGTTCTATGCATTTCGATAGGAAAGCTCTCGGGTCGGTAAATCCCAAGGAGTAAATCTGCAAAACCAACGCGTCCAAAAGCGCGCGGGAAATTTCCGGGATTGCGAAATCCTCCAAAACTTCCGCTTCTGTTTTCGAGGAATACAAGTGGAAACAATAGCCGGGTTTGACTCTTCCGGCTCGACCCCTTCTCTGCTTCGCCGAAGCTCTGGAAACCCACGCGGTTTCCAACGACGACGTGCGCGTCTTCGCGTTGAATCGAGTCTCTCGCACTTTACCGGCGTCGATGACGTACACGCAATCGTCGATTGTAATTGACGTTTCGGCGATGTTCGTGGACATGACAACTTTTCGAACACCCGGCGCCGGTTTCGAAAAAGCTCTTTTTTGCTCCTCCGCGGTCAGCGTGGAATGCAAAGGTACGAGTAAATACCTTGGTGGCGAATTCTTCTTTTTATCGTCGTCGTCGTCGTCCTCGGTTCGAACCGAGCTTGGAGCGCGGTGCTCGCTTTCATATAGCGACGCGCGCAAGCGATCGTGCAACGCTTTAATTTCGCCCATCCCCGGTAGAAAGACTAGAATGGCGCCTTCCTCGTAATCTTCGGCGATGTGCGTGACGAGCTGTTCGATTAAATCCAAGTTCACGCAATTCTCGTCGACAATCTGCAACTGACGCATCGTGCTTTCGTCGTATTCGCGGTAATATTTCCTCGTCTCATCTGTTATTATTGATTCATCGACGAAACTTCCCGCGGCGTCGGCGAGTGCCGCCATTTGCTTTGACCTGCGATTACCTCCACCCAAAGCGCCTTTCTTCTTCGCTTGTTGTCCTGAAATTGAAAATTCAGAGTTTGGTTCGCATACGTACCCGCACGCTTCGATGGCATCTTCCAATCGATACTCTTCCACTGGGAACGTTTTGCCTTGCATCGCGACGCTTGGAATTTCACCAGGGACGACTTGTCTGAAGTAATTCCCAAACAAATCCGCGTCGACAGTCGCGGACATCGCGACTAGATGAAAATCGTCTCGTCGAGATGCCACGTCTCGTAAAATAACGAGAAGGAAATCCGAAAGTGCATCTCTCTCGTGGACTTCATCGACGACGACGTGCGAGATGCCGGTCAAGTTTGGATCTTGTTGTAAACGCCTCAACAGAACGCCCGTCGTGCAAAATAACATTCGCGTCTTGGCGCTCTGTCGAGACTCCAGACGAATTGAATAGCCCACGGTATCACCAATCTGTTCGTCACGTTCGTCCGCGACGCGTTCCGCGACGGCGATGGCGCTGATTCTCCGCGGTTGTGTGATGATGATTGATGTGTTTGCACCGTTTCTTTCGTCGAGTATGGCGTTTTCGTAGATGAACTGCGGCACTTGCGTAGTTTTACCACACCCGGTTGCGCCCGAAATGACGCACGCGCGCGACCGTTTCACGGCTGAAATAACTTCCGATCGAGCCTTTCTCGCCGGTAGGTTTTCGCGAATCTTTTGCATCTGTTTCCACTTCGCGGATGATCTCTTCGCGAGCTCTTTTTCGTGAAGCGCGTTGGATATTTCCTTATCCCGTTTCTCTCTTTCGGCTTTTTCTTGAGCCGAGTCTTTCTTCGCGGCGAGGGAGACTTTATCGACAATAGCCGAAGCGATTTCGTCCATATCTTCTTCATATTCCTCGTTTTCCATCACGTCGTCTGAAGCGGCCTCGCGAGCGTCGTGTTGCGTTTGCTTAATTTTCTTGGCAAGCCACGACGTTTTCTTTATTATTGGTTTCGTCGCCTTTTGTTGCTCTTCTTCTTCTTCTTCTTCCTCTTCTCGTTCCTTTTGTTTCCTCAACATTTCTTCGCGTTTCGCTCTTTCTTTCGCGGCGGCAGCTAAAGCCGCTTCTTCTGCAGCTGCCGCTTCTTCAGCTTTCTTTGCCGCGTTCGGGACGATTTTCTTCTTCTTCTTCTTCTTCAACATCGATACGGCGTTCAAATCGGACGCGGATGACAAATCGACTCGAACCGCGTCTTTAGCGAGTATTTTTCTCTTCTCGTGTTCTCGCTCCCACCGTTCTAATCTCTCGTCCATGGTTTGTGGAACAATTGGAGCTATCGCAGGAACACAAAGGCTCCTCTCTTCTTCCTCCTCTTTCATTTTTTCCTTCTTCATGAGCTCCGCGCAATAGGCGATGCGTTGTAATCGTTCCTTTTCTTTTTCCTCCGCTTCCCTCTCGGTATTTTCTAAGCGAGTGTACGTGCGTTGTATGTGCGCACCACGACCGGTCAATCGAAAAGGAACATCCTCATTCTCTCCGTTGCCATTATTACTCTTGGACGCGACTATCAATCTTGAACCTCGTTTCGCTCGTTTAAACTTACCCGGACATTTTGCTTTCAAAATCGCAAATAGGTGTTCTCTCAACCACGAGCATAAGTCGTAAATCACCGGTTCACCTCGGTTTTCGATAACTTTTGCCGTCGCAATCGACGCGAGAGTAGAATTGATCGCTCTCTTGGCCTCGTTCGGTAAATATGAATGGCGACACTCGCAAATAGCCGGTTCAAACGGGTATCGACTGTTCTCCGGAAAGTAAACGTCAAGCTCGGCGTTTGGGATTTTGATCCTCTCGCTCTCTTCGATGAGTTCCTCGCTGTTTTTCTCGTCGTCGTTTTCTATCGCTATCACTATTGTCCACGTTTCCACGTGGACGTCGTGCGGTCTATCGTTACTAATTTTGAAGTTCTCCTCGCCTTCGATGGATTCCAACGCAGCTTTCTCTTCGCTTCGTAAATCTTGCACGCTTTCGAGTTCTTCTTTGATTACAGCTGTGCTCTCGTGCGGAGGCTGTAAAGACCTCAATAAATCTAAAAACGCGTCTTCCTCTATCCACCCGCTTTTTTCTAAGGCTAACATGGACTCCGCGGTGCCAAATCCAGAGTTTTCGCACCGTTTTGCCATGGCTCTTTGGAATAATTTCACGGTGGGATCGTCCACCATGACTTCCCCGTTGTATTCATTTGATCGATCGACGACGTTGTTTAAATTTCTCGCGTTCACGTGTAAAGGCGTCGGAATAATCTTGCTGTGTTGTCTCTCGGATTTCACATCGAGTAACGCGGCAAACGCAGCCGGCATTTCCTCTCGAGGTACGCTGAGACACAAAAAATCCAACACGTGTGCAAACCGCTTCGTTTGCGACACCTTAATTTTTTGCGCGCGTAAAGCTTGTCTCATTTTCTTCGCTTTCTCGTCCTCCTCGTCCTCTTCTTCTTCCTCTTCCTGTTCATCGTCGCTCAGCTCTTCGGGATGCGCCTCCATCGCTTTCTGCACCCACTTCTCCGAAAACCCCTTCTCCACCGCTCGATCGAATACTCGCCTCTCTCGATTTTTCTTCTCCCTCACCTTTTTCAAGCGTTTCTGCGCTTGCTCGCGTTCTCTTTCCGCCTGCCGAAAGGCCTTCTTCGCGTGTTTCTCGTGTTTCTTAATCAACTCAACCGCGTCCACGCTCGAACTACCCCTGCTCACATCGCCACTCTTGTTACTACTGCTACTCATCAAACCTCTCGGCACGGCGTGTACGCTCGCCTTGGACAAGTCCGCCGCGTTCCGCTCGTCCTCTTCCGCCTTCATTCGATCATCGTGACCGTTCGTCGTCGTCTCCTTTGCTTTCTTCTTCTTTTTCTCTCGCATTTCTCTCACCTGCTTCGCCATTCTCTCTTGCACCGTCTCGTCCGCGTCTAAAGTCGCCACGTCCGACACTGCGTCGTTTATCGTCTTCACCAAAGGCGGCGTCCGTTTCCTCGAAGAAGAAGATGGAATTATACCTAATCCATCCGTCTCGAAATCATCATCCTCTTTCTCATCTCCTCGCCACCCGCGCAACGCAGCCGTCTCGTCGTTTTCATCGTTGTTCGTTTTACTCGATTTATTCTTTGTCTTCTTCATCTCGTCCTCGTTCAAACCCTCATTCATCATCATCTTTACCGCTTTATTCATGATTTCGATGGTGCCTCCTCCTCCTCCTGAGGAAACTGCGCATCCTTTCGTAAACGTCGCTTTCTTCGGCTTTTGCGGCTTCTTGCGACCAATTTCCGGCTTCGTTTGCGAATTCATCGTAAACTCTTCCTTTTTTATCGCGCGATACGAACGGTTCTTCTTTGTATTTTAAAAGTATCGCGCTGATGAATGGAAGAATGATGTTCTGAGGGAAATA
>JACLAA010003892.1_pt1 | contig 11781 bp, 9 predicted proteins | sample 8027891 | NCBI WGS metagenome assembly JACLAA01 (sample SAMN15724900, study PRJNA655200) | protist metagenome | isolation source: fluorescence activated cell sorting (FACS) single amplified genomes of... | place: Spain: Blaines Bay Microbial Observatory, Mediterranean Sea | collected 2016-01-19 | reverse complement strand
TGTGTATCTCTCAACAGTATTCCTACTGTTGTTATTGTTGTTATCACTATTCTATTGTTATTACCTGGATTTATTTCGTCAAATCGATTGACCAGACTCCACCGCTGGACGTGCACATTTCCTGTAAAACTTTCGCCGCGTCGACGTTGATAATTTTCTCGCACGCTTTCAAAACCGAATCTTTCTTAATATTACCGCTCGTAGAAAGCATCAATTCACGAACGATCGCGCGTTTCGTTCGCGTTTCTTCCTTGGACGTGGCGTTGTTAATATTCATCACGCGATGAAAGCCAATAACGTGTCCTCCGATAACAATCAAAGGTTCCGAGGAGATGAGACGCAACAACTCGGGCTCGCGAAGCGCGTGGTATCGGGATTTGCAACGCTTCAAAACGTCTCGGATGTCTGATACAGACGGTAACAATTCAAGTTTCTTCGAGGCGGCAGAAGTAGAACCAAAGCATGGTTTTAGTATCGTTTCGCACGCTCGCCTCGCTGCTTTCCTCGCGTTCTCGTCCACGTCGGGTACTTCCGGACCTTTCTCGAGATATTCAAAAGGCGAGAAGTCTTTCCCTCTCTCGAAAAATCCCAAGATGCGTTCCCATCTGTCCTTCTGTTGCGTGACGACGTCATCGTGTTTTCGCGAGAAGAGATCATCGCGGCTAGGGTAGAACTCAAACAATGTTCCTTGGTTTGCCGGTCCGCGAACTTCTGCGCCGAGTTCGCTCAACGCTTTCTGTCGCAAACTTTGTTCTTCCTTAGTCGCGTAGTGACCGTCGTTCACTGGAATTTTCTTCCCTCGGGAGAAGCTACAAAGGACTGAATCTCGGACGCGTTCGTAGTTCCGGTCGCCGAATGAGCGCAACGCGGAGTTGACAACCCACACGCCGTTTACTAACGACGCTTTCGCGGCCACGGCGGAGAGTAACTCCTTCTCTTTCGTATTTCTAGGCGCGAGCTTTTTGATGCCGGAAAACTTCATGAAGGAAGTTCCAGATCGCGCGAAGAGTTCATCCAAGCGTTCGTCGACCGTTTTGAGTTTCAACACGTCTCGTATTTGGAACTCTTCGTTCACGAAAATGTCGTCGAAATCGCCTGATTTGTCATTCATTAAGCGTTCCTCTTCGTTTTCGTTGTTGTTATCTATCTCGTCGACGTCCATTCTATCGTCGACGTCGTTTTCCTCTGCGTCGTCTTCGTCGCTGTCGATGTCTTCTTCCTCGTCGTTCTCTGAATCTGGTAAGTCTCTTCGAGCGTTACCTCGCTGCGGGCAGATGCTGTCTAAATACTCTTTCGCGCCGACCATTCTATCGCCGCACCAATCCGACGTTTTCTTCGAGAATAAGTCCTCGACGACTATTTTCGTATACTCGCTGGACTTATACGTCGGTTCTAATTCACTCCACGTCTCTTTTTCACGCTCGGAGTTTTGAAACTGGTAGGAATTTTTTCTCCGTTCTTGTTGCCTTTCTGTTTCGTTCGCTTTGATGGAAACGCTCACTGGAACAATTTTAGTAGCAGTAGTAGCCGCCGTCATCGCCCTCTGTCTTTCATTTTCCAACGCGTCTTGCTCCTCTTTCGCGATTCTTCTCTCTTCCTCTTGCACCGTCTCCGTCGCCTCCTCGTGGTTTTCCTTTTCTTGTTTGACTTTTTGTTGGTGTTGCTTTTGAAGCGCTCTCTCCCCGACGATGTGCGTAAACGAGGGACGCATCTGGTGCGTCACGTTCGCCGGCGTCAAAAACAACTCTCCTTTCTCGTTCATCCTGGCCACCAAAATCGATTTCTGACCCTCGTGTTTCTCCCACGACGTTCGTTGTTCCGAGCGCAAGACGACCGTCTCTTCTTCCTCCTCCTCTTCCTCCTCTTCTCCTCCTCTTCCTTTCCTCTGCGTTCGACCGCGGTTCCCGCCGCCCTTCTTCTTCGCGACGACGACGCCGTCGTCCGCGGTCGGCACTTTCATCTCCAACCATCCCGCGACTGGTTTATGCGAGATTCTTTTGCACCTCGCCGTCGCGTACGGTCGGTTTGGAGGTCTCAGCGGGTACGACACGATCGCTTGGTCGATCGTTTTTCTTCGCTTTTTATTGTTCTCTCTCTTGTCATCATCATCATCCTCATCTTCGTCGCCAACAAAATCGTCGTTCTCGGAAAGAAGACGAGGCGTAAAGTACACCGGAATCCTTTTCACGACCCTGTTTTTTCGAAACCAACGCGAAAGGAACGTCGAGAACGCGGAAGAAGAAGAAGAAGAAGAGGAAGGAGTCGCGCGTCAGCGAAAAGAAGTGAATAGAGAGAAAAAAGACAGTTGTTGTGACGGCTGAAAGAAACTTTGAGATGTGATGAGAGGAAGAAAAATACTAAGAGAACAACACAACAAAACAAAAACAACGCACGGGTTCGTATTCTTTTCCACCGCGACAGTCGCGGTGGTCTTTTTTTGCCGCCGCGACTGTTGCTGTTGTTGTCGTTTCGACATGTTTGTGAGAGGATGCGATGAAAGTGAAGCGCCTCCAAAGTCTCTTTTCGTAAGTGCTTTTTTTTTTGCACACTTCAGTTTATTTAGGGTCTTAAACCCTAATCGTCGAAACACCAACACCAGGGAAGCAAAATTGTGCGCGAGGGGCGGCACATATACATTCGAGAGAGACGAACGACTTTTGCGCGGCGAGTATTGACAAAACACACGCACGCGCACAAAACACACACATAACCGAGCATCAACACTACTACTACTCTTTGAAGCGAGTGCTTTTTTCGTCGTAGTATCACACACGTAAAGAGAAAAGAAGAGGAGAAAAGGAAAGGACATTTTTCCCGCGATATATAGAGAAAAGAGAGGCCGCGGACGTACCCTCGAGAGAGAACATCAAATCATGAACACCGAGAACGCGCCTTTATTGGCGACGACGACGACGAGCGCTCTCGAGAGCAGCAACAACAACACCAAAAGAAGGGACGACGACGCGGAAAATGAGCGCCAAGAGAAGAGAAGAACTGTGTTTCGCGCGTCTTCGTCGTTACTTAGCTTGAAACATTTCGGATTTGGATTCGTGTGCACGTGCGCGTTACTCGTCCTCGGATCCGCCGCACTCTCGTCCTCGAGAGCACAAAAAATGACGGTCTCCTCATCGTTAGGCGGGCACAAGGGGTACTCCGCGCCAGCGATTGCCAACGGCGGGGGGAATACCGTCGGGAACTTCAAAGACGTCGCGGCGGGTTTGTTGGGGAACGACCACTACGAATCGCTCGGGAAGAAGCACTTAACCAACGAGGAAGGCGAAATAAAAGGGTTGGTGAAACACGTGAACAAGTTAGTGTCGGCGAGCGGCGGGTCGAAGTTTCGCATCATCACTTTTTGCAACCACCAGTATTGGTTTTTCGCGAACTTGATGATGTTGTCTTTGAAGAACGTCGCGCCCGGGGTGCTTCCGTATTGGACCATCGTCGTCGCCGACGACCAGACCAAGGCGTACATTCAAGAACAAGCGAAGGAGTATCCTATTGATATTTTCGTGGATAAGAGTTTACACGACGCGTTGCACAAAGGGTCGAAGAATGCCGACGCGGACGAGTTGAAGTCGATGTTGAGTTGGAGAAGAGTGCACGCGTTGTATACGTTGGTCAACGCGGATTACACGGCGGTGTTTTTAGAGCCGGACGTGGTGTTTACCGGCAACCCGATGCAAACGATCCACGATCAGTTGTTGGACCACGACGTGGTCGTGTCTTCGGATTACGGATTTAAATCCGCCGCAAAGAAGACGGTCAACACGAAAATGATCATGGCGAAGCCGAGTAAAGAGGCGAAGAAGTTGTTAAACGTGTGGCAAAAAGCCGAGGCGAGTTACCGAGGCGAAGACGCCGAGAGAGGGTTCTTAGAAGAACACGTCATCCCGAAATTGAGCGAATTGTCGGCCAAAATCGGCGTCGCCGACCAAAGCGTCGTCCAAAACTACATCACGCACATCAACAAAAAGAAGGATAAAAACACGGCGTTCTTCGTCACCGGCACCGGATGCCCGGACGTGAATTTCAAGTTGAACTTTTTGAACCAAATTTCTCAACTCGTCATGCCGATTTCTTCCTCGGTCCAAATGACCGTGGATTACGAATCCGTCGCGGAAGGGTGCGACGTGGAAACGAGGAAAAAGATTTTAGGGTTACGACACGACGCCAATTCAGCCGCGTAATCGGTGTTATTCATCTCTCCTCGTCGTTGTAATACAAACAAAAAGAAGAACACATTTCATATTCAATCACACTTAATTGTTATTTAATTGGAGAACGAAAGAAAAAAAATTTGCCAGAGCAAAAAGAAAAAATCCGACTTTTTTCACGAACGAAAATATCAAGGGAACAACGAGACACAATTTCTTTTCTTTACTCGCAGACGTTAAAAGAACAACAACCGCTGCTGTTTCGAGCGCGACTCGCGACGACAACTGCCCGACCTTTTACTCCTCGAGCGGAAAAAGAAGTTTTTACTCTTTGGCTTTTTTCCAAGAAACCGTTCTTTATAGTATCAAAGTCTCCTGAGAAGAGTCTGGAATCTTTTCTGTGTAGAAATTCAAAACGAATTGCACAATTAGAATAAAGGGATCTCTCAACAAATTCTGATATCAACATCATGACACCTTTAATGAAATTCCTCCGCGCGAACGTCCTCGAACTGTCCTACCTGACGGAAAAGAGAACGTTAATTCGCGATTGGCGTTTGGCGTTGCTCTATTACGCGTTGCTTGGTTTAGTCACCGCGTACGTCGTGACGTCTTTGGTCAATGGGAAATCGTACATCATGACGGAAGTGCCCACTGGGGTGGCGTCCGCGTGGGGGAGCGGCGGGGAGGAGTTTTACAAGTTGCAAAAGGAATGGTCGGAAGGAAATCAGTGTACGGAAGCCGGAAGAAAAAAGTACATGTTCAATTATTCCGCGAGTTACGTGTATAACAACGTGAATTGCGGATATTTCAATGCGGCGGAGATGATATCAAAGTTACCGAGCGGGAACGTGATGTTTTTCGCGACGCACGCGCACCAGTCTTTGGTGGCGAGGTACAAAGCGACTGAAGTAGTCGCGGCCGGTGGAGGGAAGACGTATACGTGTCTGAATACGGATATGAGTGGTATTTTTGGGGAAGCTGCACAGCAAGTTGTCGATGGCAGATGCACGCATTTGAAGGAGAATAACTACATCATTCCCGGTATGGAAGGGAGCACGATGTCGTTCGATCACTCGTACGATACAACTTCTGGAGAGTATTCCGGGACGAAACCGAAAACCTACGTTCAAAAGAAAGATTCGGACGTGAATGAGTACGAGTTTGCGCCGGGTCAGTCGGTTAGTTTGACCATGAAGCAGTGGTTGGAATTGGCCGGCGTGGATTTGGACAAACCGTTTGACCAACAACCCGGAAATTTTGAAGGGACGTTGGAAGGGTTGACGGGAGGCGGTGCCGATTATTCAGGAACGGGGACTGCTTTGAACAGTGCTGGAAAGTATCCTTACCCGCGTTTGTCTGGCGTTCGTTTGAACATTTTGGTGCGATATTTCAACTATGATTTGCACAAGAAAGTGCACACGGAAATGGGCGACGACGACGTGTACGCAATCGTAACCGTGTCGCCCGTTCTCGGATGGTTCTCAAAAGGCCAGGAAATTACGTACAGATCAAATCCAACTGATTTGACCGATCCGATTGACGCTGACGACGGTGCACCCGAAGGGTATTACCAAGATATGTACAAGTATGGCATCTTGTTCGACATTCAACAAACCGGTTTGGTCGGTGCGCTGGATCCCGTCTTTATCATTTTAACTTTGACGTCTGGTTTGGTCCTGTTAGGCGTCGCGGGTACCATCGTCAATCTCCTGGCCAAGTTTGGCTTGGGTGACTTGTCCAAAACGTACAAGTCATTCATCCAAGAGGAGTGCGACATTCAATTGGAAGCGGCGAGATACACTGCGCAAAGTATCGTGGCGTCTAGAGCGTTTAAAGTTGCCGACAAAGACGGCGAAGGTCAGTTAGACTTTGCCGAACTCAAGGGAGTTGTCACGTCGTGCTTTTCCGATCAGTTCGCAAGCACAAACAGCAAAAGCAAGTTACAAAAAGAGCTCTTCAGCGACGAAGAAATTCACTCCATGACGCTCTTCTTGATGCGGGCTGCGGATCCTCATCTCGCGGATCGCATCATGGAAGGGAGAGAGAAAAATGTGGCGGAACTCGAGGCATCGACGCTTTCCTTGAACCAGTGGCAAGAACTTTCCACATCGGATTATATCGATCACGACAGTTTGAAGAATATAATCGCGAAAAACAAGGCGATGAAAAGGCTCCAAAAACAATACTCAAACGCGTAAAGTTTCTCTTTTTTAAGAAAGAGAGAGGAGGAGGAGGATGGACTTTCGAATGATTCGGATTATGACTACGATTTATAACTTTTGAATTCAATATTTTATTATTACGAAGCTTCTTCACTACTTTACCGCGGAAGCGTTGCCACGTCCGGGATTGCGGTCGCTTTGGAAACGCCGCCAACGCCTAAGAATGCATTCATTTCGCTCGCACTTTTGATTTGAATGTACTGACTCTCGTCGATCATATCCAACGCTCTCGCTTCCATCGCGCCAATCGCTATAGCTTTCAAAGCTGACATTCTCCAACGCATAGCTTCGCTCGTCGGCTCAAAACAATTTTTCGAGCCTATCAATGCTTCCGTGGAGGACGACATCAAACAGTCTCTCGCGAACCACGCGCGCGTGCCTAAACTTTGCGCCAATCGGTATAAAGCTATCCGTTTTTGGACGTCGTTTTCGTTTCCTCGAATCCCCGGAGTGTTTGCGAGCGCTTTCGCGATGGCTTCAGCCGGAGTACCGCGATACGACGAAGCCGAATAACAACTCAAGCGGAGCTGCTTTTCGAATGTAATAGTACTACCATCTGTTCTGGAGGAAGAAACACTCATGGTAGCGGTACCGTCGACTATTTTAAGCTTTTTGAAGCGCGATTGGAGCAATTGGCTATTCTCCGTCTTCGTCTCTTGCATTATCTCCGCCGGGTAGAAGGACACGTTCGCCAAAGCGTGAATTGAGGCTACGCACGACTTGTAGAACGATCGAGTCGTTAATATGTCCAAAGTGCTTAACATGAGTGCTTGAACTATAGCAAAAGAAGCAGCAGAGGAAGAGGGCGACAACGCAATTGCACAGAAAGTTCCCAACGCGTCCGCGGCAGCGGCGGATTCGTCGCTACTCCGTCTGTTCGAAGACATTGCCGTCGCATTTTCGACGAATATAGACGCGCACGTTTCAAAGGATATCGCATCCTCGGTATTGTCTCTTCGAATATCATTACTGTCAGATGCTGTTAACACTATCACCGCGCTACCGCACACCCTCGCCGCGCACGTTAAACTGGCAATGCGCATCGATCGTTCCTCCTCGCGTTTTTCGTTTTCTTCGTCGTCGTCTTTCTCATTTTTGAAAAGTACCTCTCTCAACTCATCGCTACGAAACACTTTCATCGCTACTCGCCTGTCTCGTTCACACAGCTCTCCCAAACTCTCTAGCGTTACCGCCAAAAGCAACGCGTCTTTACACTTCACGCTTTCGCGCGTGGTGTCCTCGAACGCCTCAATCTCTTTCCTCCTCACAATTTCTTCTTTGTCGTTTCCTTCTCTTTCTTCTCCTTCGGAGTAATCAGAAGACAACGCGGCGAGTGCAGTCAACGCTCGACTTTTCGCCACCGACGACGAGTGCGCGCACTTCCCCGTCGCCGCCATCCCCAAAACCATCTGTTTCACTCGCATCCTCCTTCTTTCGCCGATTTTCCCTCTTTCTCCCACCGCGGCGCACGCCGCCGTCTCCAACGCCGCGAGCACTCTCTCGTCGGAAGTTTCCAACATCCCTTCCAGAACGTCCGGAAGAAGCCGATCGAAAATCTCGTCCGCAGTAGCGCCGCTCTTCGCATCATCATCATCCGCGCTTCTTCCGCTTCTTCTCGCGCAATACTTCATAATCTCCATCAGCGCCACCGCGCACGCTCGACTCGTCAAAGTCGTCGCGTATATATTCTCCTCTTCTCCTTCTTCAAACGCGTCCTGTTTTGTTATTCCTTTCGCGAGCGCACCCAAGACTTCCTCACGAGCGCACCCGCCGCCAAGACTTCCTCTCTCGTCCTCTGCATCATCTGGAAAGAGGAGCAGTTCTATCACGCGGTCGCACTTGCTCATTTTTGCGACGAGTTCGCAGAGTACTTCCAGATTATTCGTATTATTCGTGTTGTTGTTCTCCCCGTTTTCTTCTTCTTTGTCGTCGTCGTCTTCTTCTTCTTCTTCTTCTTCTCTTCTTCGAGGAGCGGGACAACTGTAACTGTTCAGCGCTGTAAGGATGGTTCGGAACGAAAATTTGCGGACTATTTGCACGCAAACATCGTCGGACGGTTGATACGAGACCAAATGCACGTCTCTGGCCAAGTCGAGGAGCGAATCGGGGAGCGCGTTAAGGTGAGAATGAGTGGTCTCGGCGAAAGCGGCGACGGAAGCCATTGACTTTTTTTCCTCTCGATGTTGAGTTTTGCGTGCCTCGGGCACACTTCTTATTTGTGAAGATGTCGACGAACGAACGGCGTGAAGGCGAGAAAAGCGTGCACATGATATACGGTGTTTTTAAGGTAATATTAATTATAAGATTGACACGTGGAAGAATAAGACCTCTCACATTCTTCTTTTACATGACCATGCCGCCGTCGACGTGGATCGTTTGGCCGGTGATATACGCCGCCGCCGGATCCAACGCCAAAAATCTCACCATGCCCGCGATATCTTCCGGCTGACCGTATTTCCCGGCTGGAATTGTCGTCAAGATCTTTGCCTCGATTTCTGGCCCTAACTCTGCAGTCATATCACTCGCAATAAACCCAGGCGCGATGGCGTTGCACTGAATGTTTCTCCCGGCGTATTCTCTCGCGACGGTTTTCGTCAACCCAATCACCCCGGCTTTAGCCGCGGAGTAGTTTGCCTGCCCGGCGTTCCCGGTCACGCCAACCACGGAAGTGATGTTGATAATTCTCCCTTTCACTGGTTTCTTCTTCCCCATGATTTTACACGCCGCTTGCGTACACAAAAACACGCCGGTTAAGTTCAAGTCGATAACCTCTTGCCACTGGGCTAATTTCATGCGCATCATCAGCGTATCTCGGGTAATACCCGCGTTGTTCACCAAAACGTTCACCTCACCGAACGCGTCCACCGCGGCTTTAAACAACGCGTCGACTTCCTCTTGCTTCGCCACGTTCGCTTGCACCGCGATGGCGTCCCCACCGGACGCTTTGATGGTTTTGCACACTTCCTCGGCCGGTCCCGAGCTCGCCGCGTAGTTGACGACAACTCGGCAGCCTTGCGCGCCCAACTGCGTGGCAATAGCCGCGCCGATGCCACGAGAAGCACCAGTCACGACGCACACCGGACCATCCGCCGCCGCTTGGACAGTCATCGCGGACTTTCTGCCGCTGCTGCTGAAATGAAACGGAATCGAGGACGAGGATGGACTCATTTTTTTCCCCTGCATCCCTTGGGAACGCTTCGAGGCTAAGGACGAAGAACACGAGGAACGCGTTTTGGAGACGACGTTGCGTGCGATGTGGTGAGCGGAGGAGGACGTTGCGCGGACAGAAAAAGCCATGATGGTTGTTTCTTCGTATGTGCTGTGCTTTAATGAAGAATTCGTATTTTGGATAAGAGAGAGAAAAGTTCGTCCAAGACTGATTTTTTGTTTTGTGAAGTCAAAAATGTGTTCTTAAATTTCATGGTACAGCTATGTAAGGTAATAAACTCTCCTCTTGTTCGTAGAGCGACGACAACATTTCCATCCATCTCTCTTTCGTGGTGTTTCTTTTCAAATGCGCATCCGCAAACCTCCTCGTTTTTCTTTCTCTCTCTCTCTCTCTCTCTTCTCTCTCTCTCGCAATACAAACTTTCTCTCTCTCTCTTTCGTGTGTGTGTGTGTGTGACTAAAACGCTAAAAATTTTTACTCTCTCTCTCTCTCTTTATTTTAGTACGCTTGTTCGTCGTCGTCGTCTTCGTCGTACTCCTCCTCTTCCACCGACGCGTCTTGGTATTGCTGATACTCGCTGACCAAATCGTTCATGTTCGATTCGGCTTCGGTAAACTCCATCTCGTCCATGCCTTCGCCGGTGTACCAATGCAAAAACGCTTTGCGCCTAAACATGGACGAAAAGTCCTCGCCAACTCTCTTGAACATTTCCTGAATCGCAGTCGTGTTCCCGATAAAAGTGGCGGACATTTTCAAACCTTTCGGTGGGATATCGCAGATGGACGATTTGACGTTGTTCGGGATCCATTCGACAAAGTAGGACGAGTTTTTGTTTTTGACGTTGAAAAGTTGTTCGTCGACTTCTTTGGTCGACATGCGGCCTCGGAATAAAGCAGAGGCGGTGAGGTATCTCCCGTGTCTCGGATCCGCGGCGCACATCATGTTCTTTGCGTCCCACATTTGCGAGGCGAGTTCCGGAACGGACAACGATCTGTATTGTTGCGACCCTCTCGACGTGAGCGGCGCGAAACCAACCATAAAAAAGTGCAATCTCGGGAACGGCACCAAGTTCACCGCTAACTTTCTCAAATCCGCGTTCAATTGACCCGGAAATCGCAAGCAACACGTGATGCCACTCATGACCGCGGAAATCAAATGGTTCAAATCGCCAAAAGTTGGGTTGGTCAATTTCAACGTTCTGAAGCAAATGTCGTACAACGCCTCGTTGTCCAAAACCATGCACTCGTCGGCGTTTTCAACCAACTGGTGGATAGATAACGTCGCGTTATACGGCTCAACGACCGTATCGGAAACCTTCGGCGACGGCACGACCGAAAACGTCAACATCATTCTGTCCGGATACTCTTCGCGAATTTTAGAAATCAACAACGTCCCCATACCCGAACCAGTCCCGCCGCCCAACGAGTGGCACACCTGGAAACCTTGCAAGCAATCGCAACTTTCCGCTTCTTTTCTCACGACGTCCAAAACAGAATCAATCAATTCCGCGCCTTCCGTGTAGTGCCCTTTCGCCCAGTTATTCCCGGCGCCGGTTTGGCCGAAGATGAAGTTATCCGGGCGAAAGATTTGGCCGTACGGGCCGGATCTGACCGAGTCCATCGTCCCGGGTTCCAAATCGAGTAACACCGCTCTCGGAACGTATCGACCTACATAATATATAGTTGTGTGCGATAGAAGAGAGAAAGTGATGATAAATGTCAGCGCATGTGGCATCATTGATATGGATTCGCCAAACGCGACGACGATGCGCGAAATTTTCAAAAATCAAGGGGAACAAAAGAGAGCAACAATTTGGGGAGAAGAAAAACAAAAAATCAGAAACCCACCTCCGGTAGCTTCGTTGTAATACACGTTCACTCGTTCGAGCTGTAAATCCGAATCGCCGGCGTACGTGCCGGTAGAATCGATGCCGTGTTCATCGCAGATGACCTGTTGTTTTTTGATTCAGTGGTGGTTGGGAGAAAGAAAGAAAGAGTGTTCAGCGTCATACAATTGGTCTCGTCCTTTTCAAAACGTTCACCCAACGGGAAGAGAGAAAAATGGAAAATGGCGCTCATCATCATCGTCGAAGGAAAGAAAGGAACAAAGTTGTTTGACTCTCGAAAAGCGTACCTCCCAGAACTTCGCCCCGATTTGGTTACCGCACTGTCCGGCTTGTATGTGGACGATTTCACTGTGATAACATAAAGAGAGAGAGAGAGAGAGAGAG
>JACLAA010002279.1_pt1 | contig 11798 bp, 8 predicted proteins | sample 8027891 | NCBI WGS metagenome assembly JACLAA01 (sample SAMN15724900, study PRJNA655200) | protist metagenome | isolation source: fluorescence activated cell sorting (FACS) single amplified genomes of... | place: Spain: Blaines Bay Microbial Observatory, Mediterranean Sea | collected 2016-01-19 | reverse complement strand
CTGTGGGAAGGACGGGAAGAACGCGACGACGACCAGGACGACGACGACCAGGACGACGTGCGAACTCGTGGTTGGAATCGTCTCGGACGCGGAGATTGCGAGATGCAAAGGCCCACCGGTCGTGCCGGAAGAGGAAAGGGTGAAATGCGTCAAAGCGGTGAAGTGGGTGGACGACGTGATAACGAACGTCCCGTACGAGCTGACGCCGGAGTTCGTGGAGAGGCTGTTTTCGGGTACGCATGTCGCGAGCCGTCGTTTTTTTTTGTACATCTCTTCTCTTCTCTTCTCTTTTCTTTCTTTTCTCACACTCTCTCGGTATGTCTCTCTTTTCACGCCCGCAGATGAGTACGGCATCGATTGTATCGTGCACGGCGACGACCCGTGTTACTTACCGGACGGCACGGACGCGTACGCGATACCGAAGAAATTGGGCAAGTATAGGGAGATTAAACGAACAGAAGGCGTGTCAACGACGGATTTGGTGGCCAGATTATTGGAATTCGCGGATTCGAGCGATGGAAGCAAAGATACAACAAAGAGTAGTAGCGATGGTAATAGCAAAAGGCACGAGTCGAGATTTTGTACGACGGCGTCGAGGATCGCGCAGTTCGCGGCGAAAGTTTCCTATAGCAAAACGTCCAAGATACACACGGAAGACAAACAGAGAAAGAGAAAAGGAAAAGAAGAGAAACGAAAAAACGTGAACGCAAAGGATAATGACACGTGTTGTTACGTTGTCGGCGCGTTCGACGTGTTCAACGCCGGCCACGTCGAACTTCTCGAAGAGTGTTCCGTCGCCGCGGATAAAGTCATCTGCGCGGTAATCGCGGACGAATATTTAACGTCCGACCAAACCAACCAACCACCACCAATGCTCAACCAATCTGAACGCGCCATGTCTGTCATTGCGTGCAGACACTGCGACGATGTCGTCGTCGGCGCGCCGGCTCGAATCACCGACGACATTTGTAAAACATTCAACGTGACCGCGGTCGTCTTTGAAGACGACGCTTCGATCACCGCTCAAGACCGAAAAGTCTGCGAAAAGAACGGTGTCGAAATACTCTCGGTGCGAGAAAAGCACTTTTCTAGGAAGAAAATCACCATCGCGAAACGAGTGCAAGCAAACAGAGCGTTATTCGAAGCGAGACAAAAACGTAAAATGGCGAGCGAAGCCGCGTATTACGAGCAAAAATCGTTCGTCGCCGAAGAGTAGTATGTCGTTTCGAGAGAAGACGATAAAAAGAACAGGCGAAGAACGCGTACACTCGCGCGCGCGAGTGCAGAGCGAGAGAGACCGCAGCACGTGCGCGGCGAGAAGACAGATCGATACCTAGTACTTTGTATTTGTATAGAAACGACTCAACCGTTACTGTTTTCGCCTACTACTCATAATAATAATAAAAACCCTCTCTCTCTCTTCTTCTTCTTCTTTTACTACGGGATCTGTCTGTTATAGGCCACGTCGCTCCCGAGCGCGACTTTCTCCGCTTTCTCCGCTTCCACTTCCGCGAGCGTTGGTGACAGGTAGTGGTCGAACGGCGTTTGTTTCTTTCTTGTCTCTTCGTCCAGGTAGATGTGTTTCATGCTCAGATCCATCGCGCGTTTCAAGCGTTGTTGTCGCATGTCTCGCTCTTCTTGAGAGAGCCGATCGAGCGCTTCTTTGACGTCCAAATTTGCGGTCTCGTCGAGCAAATCGTCGTATCGCAAACCGTACTTCGAGAGCTCGGCACCGACCGCCGAGCGGTAGTATTTGGACATGGCCGAGAGCGGGCCTTCGAAGACCTTTAAGAGGAGGTTCGACATGACTCGCGCGCGTGCTCTCTCTCTCTCTCTCCGTCTCTCTCTCCTCCTCGTCTCTCTCTCTCTCTCGTTCCTTCTTTGAAGAACTTTCCAATCCCCAAAGATAAAACACACACAAAAATGAGTTTAGGGTTTGAATAGGTGTAAATTTAGGGTTTTTGTTTTGGGGATCCTTTTCTTCTTCTTCTTCACAAAAATTCTTCTTTTTCTCTTCTTCTCTCGAGATAATAAAGGGCGATGACGGTGACGTCGTCGCCTCTCCTCGCGGGCGTTTTTTTTGCCCCGGGGACTTCTTATTCTTATTCTTCTTCTTCCGCGTCGTCGTCGTCTTATTCGTCGTTCGTGCCGTCGTCGTCGTCGTCGTCCAAAAGAGAGAAAGAAAGGCGATGTGTAAAGTTTCGGGAAAGGAGGAGGACCTTTTTGTGTAACTGTTTTCCTCCCCGAACGACGAGGGGGAAGCGGAGGACCGCTGCTTTGGCGATGCGACACGAGGATGAGGCGAAAGACGCGAGGGGGCGCGACTTTTGCGAGACTTTGGACGACGACGTTTTGGTCGAGACGCAGGACGGGCTTTTAGGCGAACGAGACGCGCGGTTGTACGCGCGAACGAGACTGGAAGATTTAGAAACGGGTGAGAAAAAGAAGAAGAAGAAGAAGAAGAAGGAGCATGCTTTTTTGCACGACGCGTTGGGGTTTACCTTTCGAGTGGTGAACAAAGGCGAACCGTTGGAGTGCGATTTAGACGCGTTGAACGACGTGTTCGTCTCGGTGAATTTTAGTCGAAGACCGAACGAGAAGCTGTACTTGGCGCTTGAAAAAAGTTATCTGTGTTGCTTCGCCGAGGTGGACGTAGAATACGAAACAAGAGCGTTGGACGTAAATAATAATTCAGTCGAGTCGACGGTCGTGGAGACGAGGAGAGAAATTATTGGGTTTGGAAGGATGACCAGCGATGCGGCATTTGTGGCGACGGTTTGGGATTTAGTCGTCGCGCCACCGTACCAAGGGAAAGGAATCGGGACAGCCATCGTCGAAAGGATGATTGGAAAGGCGAAGGAGAACGCGCCAGGGATGGTGGTTAATCTATGCGCGGTTGAAGATGCCGTGAAAATGTACAAAAGAATTGGTTTTCAGAGAGACGAAAAGGAAATAATTGCGATGCAGTTTAATCCAGAGCTACAAGCGATGCAACATTTTCGGTCGGTTGATTTTAGCATTTAATAAATAGAATTGTAGGTGTTGATTTTTAATAATCATTAGAAAACGCGTGTCCTTCTTGTACCATCATACCCGGTTAAGGCTATACAAATATAATGTTCGTCTCACTCTGAATTCCCTTCGTTCGCCTTCTCCGCTTCGCTCTGATATAACACCAACGCTAATGCCGCCGCCAACGCCGAACTTACCGCAAACTCACCTTTAGCGAGTTCAAAAATAACGATTATGCCAAGCAGCAACTTCAACAAAAAAAACGTCGTGCCTCGTTGCGTCTCCGCCAACGTCTTCTTCATCTTCTCGTCCGTATTCATCGCCTCCTCGTCCGCCATTTTTTTCGTCAACGGATTCACCTCTTTCTCTTTCTTCCTGTCCACATCGATCGCGTTTACCCCCTTTTCTCTTCTGGACGCTCGAGATGTCCCTCTCGCCAACTCTTCGGCCAAGCGTTCCAGCTCTTGCTTCATCGCTTCGTTTCGTTTCTTCGCTACTTCCGACTCCTCCGCCATCTTCTTCAGCTCCGCGTCTAAATCGTTCGCGATGACTCCAAATTCAAGAGAATTCTTATTTTGTAGTAAGTTCATTTCTCGGTCCAATTCTTCTTTCTTCTTCTCGGCCATCTCGTTTAATTTTTCGCGTCCGTCTTCCAGCTTTTGTTCCGCTTCGTCTATTTTCGCTCTCAGTCTCAATTCTCGTTTCAGGACGTCCTCGATATCCTCCGAGTTTTCTTTCGCCGCCGCCGAGGCAAAGATCTCCTCCACGTCTCCGATGGAGAGTTTGTTGATCTCGTCTTCGTAGTCGGAATCGTCTCTCTTCTCCGGCGGGGTCGCTCTTCCCGTCGTCGCGTCGCCTCGTCGTCGTCCTCGTCGTCCTCGTCTTCTTTCGTCAAAGTCGTCGACCATCTGCAAAGGGACACAAAAGCTGCTTTTTTTCGTCCGCATCATCTTTGCGAACGACGACGAAAAACGCGGGCCGCCGCCGCCGCTCATAATCGCGCATCGACGACGAGAGGAGGAACTGCTGGCCAGTGCGGACGACGCCGCGCGAGCGTTACACAGAGAGAGCATTATCGTCCAAAAAACACCGGCGGTAAAGGCTTTATAAAGCGTGTACGAAGAATGAATCCAATTTTTTTTTTTTTCTCTCTCGAAAGCCGCCACTTTTTGGACGATTGTTTTTTTGTCCCACGAAATAATAATCCATCGAATCTTTTTTCCCAAACAAAAAAAAAAGGATAAAAAGAGACCACAAAAAAAAAAGACATCAAAATTATCGACTCTGCACATATATACACACTCCCTTTGCCTGTGCGCACAAACACGGACGCGCTTTGACCACCCGCTTGTTCGAAGCGAGCGCTCTTTTTTTGACGAAAGAGACGAGTTTTTTTTTGTCTCGGGAAGGAGCGAACGAAGAACAGAACAGAGGCGGCGATCTCCAACGACTTTGAAAGCGGCGCGCTTTTTTTTTTGGATTGCGATTTTGGACGAGTTTTTATATCGCATCTCGATTTACATTATACATCATCGCGAGCAGCAGGAGGAGCCGAGGAGGAGGAGGAGGAGAAACCGAACGGAAGAAGAGAAGAAGCATGACGAGAAGCATACTTCAGAGCGCGCTGACGTCCGCGTGCGTCATGGCGTGTGGGGATGTCCTGTGCCAAGTGATCAATCCAAGGAGCAGCGGTCGAGATGTTGAGGAGGCGACCTCTTCGAGGACGCTATCTTCCCCTGCTTCGAGCGTCGGCGGCGGGAGAGAACGAGGTTTCGATGGCATTCAAACAACGATTAAAAACTTAGATTACGAGCGAACTTTGCGATTCTTTACAATTGGGTGTACTCTGCATGGACCGATGTTTCACTACGCGTTGCCGTGGCTACACAGAGTGCAGTTTTGCCGCGTGAAACGCGTCTTCGGGAACTGGCAAAACCACGCGTTGCCGAAAGTAGCGTTAGGCCACGTAACTTTATTTCCAGCGTATACGTCGATGTTTCTCGGGTATCTAGGCGTGTTGGAAGGGTTATCTGTGAAAGAAAACGTGGAGAGGATGGAATCGAGATTGCCGGATTTGTTGATTTACGGCTCCACGATTTGGCCGGTGGCGAATATCGTGAATTTCGCGTACGTGCCATTACATCGGAGGTTGTTATACTTGAACATGATTGGGGTTGGTTGGAATGCGTTCCTGAGCTTCCAGGCATGCAAAGATGACACGGGAAATGACGACAATAATGGTGGAGATAATAAGGAGAGTAAAATTAGAAGTAGATACATAGCGTCCGATTCCACATCTTTCGCCGCGAAAGCGTTGAGCCCGTCTCGGAATTAGAATACAAGTAAACACACAAATGCTACGATAGATAGTCAATTAGCTACATATACTTTGTAAAATACCACCATTGATAGATACGGTGTACTAGAATATGATTACATTTATTACTATTATTATTGCTATTATTCTCTATGTGTATGTGGTCAAATACCCGAACCGTTCCAAGCTTTGATACAAATCCACCTCTCTTTGGAACGGGTGCACCTTCTCTCGCCCTTTCTGTGGCCGTTCCCAATCGTAATAGTGCGGCCTCGAAAACTTACCGAAATAATTCTTACTCTGAAACCCATACATTTCCACTTTTTCGCACATTTTCAACGCCAAAACAACCCCGACTAAGCCACTGGATGGTTTCTCCCCGTGGTTCCCGATCCACGCCCAAGCGTGGCACAACATCTCCGGATCCAACACGAAACTCCTATTTCGCATTTCTTCCGGTCTTTGTTCCAGCTTTTTCACCCAAACTTTCACGTCGCTTCCTCTCGCCGTCGTCAGCCTCAACTCACCTTCCGTACCCTCCGGACCTTTATAATCGACCGCGTTGAGTAAACGCACCGTGGTCTTTTGACCGACGAATTGTTCGTATCCTTGTGTGACCGCTGCGTTGAATCGTATAACCGCTTCATTCTTATCGATATCAAAACCAAATTGCGTTTCGAGTAAAGAACCGGAGTTGCCAACCACCGCGCATGATTTATATCGTTTCTTCTTCTTCTTCTTTTGCACAAAAGCATCCTCGTCGGTATCCTCCGACGCCTTCGTCTCCTCTCCATCCGCGTCGTCCAAATCCATCCCTTCCGTAAACCAATCGTCGTTCGCTAACGCATTCAACAAACCCGTCCCACTTTGCTTCTTCATCTCTTGATACTTGTGCATCTTCACCACGTGCGACCCGCCACACGTGAATTCCAAGTTGGATCTCAATCGTTTCTTCGACAGAGATATCGGCACTCGTTCCTCTAACAGAGAGGAGACTTGACCGATAAATTTCGAATCTTCCGGAGACGCGTTCTTACGCCTTCTCCACGTCTTCCTCGACTCCATCGTCGACGACGTCCCGCTCCTCTCGTCGCTTCTTCGTGCCGTCGTCGTCGCGCTCGGGGGCCCGAACACGACGGTAAAGGAGAGGTTCGAGAAGAGTAACACCAACGTCCACAGCGTGAGAAACCGAACGATTTTATTCGGATGCATCATCATCATCTTCATCGTCATCGTTTTCGGCGACGTTCTTCGAGCCTCCTCCTCCTCCTCCTCCTTCCGCGCGGTATTACCGCGCGAGGGTTGCTTCGAAGAAGAAGAAGAAAAAAACGCCCTCCTCCCATCCTTCACGTCGCGACGCCGCGTCGGCAACATATTATTACGACGATGAAAAGGGGCGTTTTTTATGGCGTCTTTTCTTCGAATGTTTTTGGATTTTTCCCCCCAAAAAAGTTTCCCCAAATAATAATGTGTTCGTGTTCGCGCGCGTAAAAAAGTGCTCCGTTCAAAAATGACCCCCAAAGGAGGAGGAGGAGGAGGACTCTTCCACGGTTCGGGACGACGCGTCGCGAACGAAGCGGTCTCGAGGACGCCCCGTAAAAAGTCTTTGGTCTTTGCGTCGTGGACAGGAAAATCATCACCACTCGATGGGACTAATGCTAACGGTATCGCAATGACTCGAAGAAGAAGAAGAAGAACGCGAGGGAGTGTCGCGTACCGCGTGGTGCGCGCGAAGAAGGCGTCGTCGAATGCAAACGCGAACGAAACGAGCGTATCGATCGATGCTCCCGGGTGGCGTGGGTACGGTACAGGGGGGAGAATCTGGTCGTCGTCGAAAGTTTTGCGCGAGTTTTTGAAAGAGAATGGAGACGTGTTTGTCCTCGACAAAAACGTGGTAGAACTCGGATGCGGGACAGGCGTTGTAGGCATTTACGCGGCAAAACGGGGTCAGACGAGAAGCGTGCTGCTCACAGATGGCGGCTCGGATGCTCTCTTGAAACTTGCGGAAGAAAATGCATCGAAAAATGGCGTCGAGAATATCTCCGTGCATAAGCTCGAGTGGGGCGTCGGGAAAGTCTCGCCGACGCTGAGAGATTGTATGAAGACGAATCCACCCGACCTCATTGTCGGATCGGATTGTACGTACGAGAGGAAAAGCCACGCGGCTTTATGCGATACTATTATTGAATTACTAGGTTTAGCTCGAATAGAACTTAGCACATCCACTCCTCCGCGCGTCCTCCTGGCGCACCAACACCGAACTTTTGCGTCGCTTTTGGGCGGGTACGGCTTTTCCAGCGACGCGTTTGGCGTCGACCCGAATTATGTATCCTTCCTGAGAACGTGTCGAGATAAAGGTTTTCGAGTCGAGGAAGTGAAAAAGGAAAAACTCGCTTGGCACGGATTGAGGAATGTATCCATCGTTGAACTTACGTAGCGTAAAATAGTCACTCGATTACGTGTAGTACCTGTACTACGTATAGTACGTAGTAGTAGTAGTACAAAGTCACTCAGAAACAAAGCAATTTCCCCACACAAATATCTCGTGTCCGTCTCTCCCTGTTTCTCGAGACCGCATTATTCTACGAGCCATGGCCGGACGGGAATCCTTGAGACGTTTATCGTCGAAAGTGTATTCGTGTGTCAACCCGTATTCCATTACGAATCATCCACCCATTCAAAACGTCATCACCCAAAAACGAAGTAAAGCGTCGGCGGCTGCTTTTGAAGATACGAACGACGGAATCCAAACGGAATTAAAGTCCTCCTGCGACGACCGCGTTTCCTCCAACAAAACGATCAACTGGATCGTTCTTGGCATGCCTGGAGTTGGCAAAGGCACGTACGCGAAAATTCTCTCCAAAACTATGGATATTGAACACGTATCGGCCGGTGACTTAGTGCGAGAGGAAATCGCGACGCAATCGGATTTGGGACAAAGAATGCAAAAAATCGTCAACGAAGGCCAACTCTTACCGGATGAAATGGTCGTAGACGCGGTGATTAAGAAGATAACAATGGAAAATACGAAGGCGAGTAAACGCGGCTTCTTATTGGACGGGTTTCCAAGAACTATAAGGCAAGCTGACCGATTGTCGGAAACGGTTCGAGTTGGTGTCGTTCTAAACTTTACGCTCGAAGAGGCGATATTAGTCGAGAAGGCGTGCGCGAGGAGGAAGTGCGGGGAGTGCGGGAAAGGGTATAACGTGGCCGATATCGATTACACGACAAAGGATGGAGTGAGGATAATCATGCCGCCGTTATCGCCTCCAGAGAAGTGCGTGGGGAAGATGACCATGCGAGAGGACGATAAGGAGGAGACGGTAAGAGCGCGGTTGGACGCGTTCAAGAGGCAAAGTTTACCAGTCGAGGATTGGTATAGGAAGAGAGGGAAGTTGAGCGAGTTTGAGATTTTAGGGGGGATACCAGAGACGACGCCGAGATTGATGCGGTTTTGTTTAGAGAAGATGAAGAAGAGTACGCCGTAGCTTTTAAACTAGATTAGTATTTAAAAAAAAAGCGCAACTAAAATCTCTATTGCTATCTTGTTTCTACACTATCCCGACTATTTTTTCTTCGCGTTTGCCTTTGCGACCGCCACGGAAGCTAACGCGACAGCACTGCATGCGGATTTCAATAGTAAACTCACTCGATTGGATTTCTTCGTCTTTTGCTTATTATTCTCGTTATCGATTGATGCGGTGGGTAAAACGTCCACCCCAAACGCCCTCGCCAAATTGGCGCTCGCGACGCTAGCGTAAAACTCACCGTGTTGGTTTGGCAACGTTTTCAATTTATCGATGCTTTCATCAATGTTTGAGAGCACCTCTCTGGCTATGACAGGATCGGCGTTTGCATACGCATCTTTCGCAGGATAGGCGTTTTTCTCCAAGTCGCGAAAGAACGCGTTGAGCGCAACAGACGGAACGGCTGATCCAGATTCGCATCTGTGTGCCCACAAAGCAGGAATGAACAAACAATCGCCCGGTTGGAGAATGACTTCTTGAGCGTTTTCTAACGCGTTCCGAAATCGCGGATATTCTACATCGTTCGTATCAAAATCGTCGATATCGCTCACCATGCTCGAACTGTCCTTCAAATACAAATCGCCAGAGTGCTTCGGCGGGAACAAAACCACACGTTTCGTTCCGCTCAGTTGGATTAAAACGTTATCCATGGCGTCGTAGTGCGTCCATATTTTTACGTTTGGGCTCGAGACTCTCAAAACTACCGAGTGTAAAGCGTTCTCTTTATCGTCCCACAATTCAGATGGGAGCCGAACGTCCCGCGCCAATTCCGGGAATTGCTCGAGCACCATCGCCGGTTCAAATTTCCTCGGATCGGCGCCTAGACTTCGGAGATACAGAAACTCTTTTGATGATGAAGAACATACTTTTTCAAAAAAGTTTTTTCCAACGAGCGATTCGTATTTGAAATTCTTTCTCGCGAAATCAAAATTCGCGCTAGAAGAGACGTGAGCGGAAATTTTTGCATTCGCAAGCGTGGGTGATTTCTCGAGTAAATATTTCGGTGTCCACATTTGCGCGCAGCTTCCGACGTCCATGCCTGTGAAAACGACCGGTTCGCGATTGCGGGTAGCCGTACGGATATCCTCGAGTTTTGGTCGATGTGATCGCAAAACTTTCACGAAACGCGACTTTTCCTTTCTCGTATTTCCATTCGTCATCGAGTCTTTGCGCGTCATCTGGTCACTCCTATTCTTTTTCATCGGCGGCCGTAAAACGATATCGTACACTAAATGCCAAACTCTTGGTGCGTATTTCTTCACGTTTTCAACGTTTTCTACTCGAATGTTCCAATTTGGTTTCATTTCCCGCATCACGGCGAGAATTTCCTCGCCCTTTTTCTCAAAGCCGCCTTCGTCGACGCATTCGTGAACGTGGCATGTGCCGCCTTTCTCCACTTTCAAACAGTCCACGGCGACCGACCAGGCGTCTCGAGAGGTGGGTAACAGACCGAGTAGCACGCGATCTGCAACATTTTTCGGAGCTACTTCTCTGTTATCGCCTTCTAAAACATCGCATCTATTTGCTTCGATGTTGTTCTTCTTCAAATTCCATCGTAAATATTTACACGAGTTCGAGTTCCATTCGCACGCGTAGACGTGCTTCGCGTTTCCGTTTTTCAACAGTTGCAAGGTGTAATATCCAATCCCAGCATATAAATCTACAATTGTTTCGTTTCTCGCGCAAATATCAAACCCCATGCGTTTCTTTTCAGTGCCGTTACCGGAAGAGAACATGACTTTGGAACAATCAAATCCGTACGTCACGCCAAGTTCTTTGTGTTCGACCCATCCATCGTTGTTTCCATACAAAGAAACCGCGCGGGATTCGCGTTTCGGGCCTTGACTCACGGCGTCTTGTCTGAAAATACGTGAAACTTTCAAACACTGCGAGACGTGTTCCCACGGTGGAAAGACTTCCCAGACTTCCCGGTATTGCTCAAAGGCGGATTTCGGGAGGAGTACGAGATCGTCGCCAAGTTTTTCCCACTTTTTCGGCACGTCGGCGCTAATGACCGTTTCGATGAATTTTTCTGTGCACGTGATTCCTCTTTCTTTTTGATTTCTCATCGTGGATGCGATTCGCGACGCCAGCAGAGCGGCTGGAGGTAGAATCTTGTTATGACCATTTTGCGCGTTTGCGGTGAAATTTCCTTCATTAGACGGTGCATCCACGTCCTCGATAATAAATGTGGCCAAGTTTAGCGATATGGCAGAATGTATTGGCGCCGCTGACTGATCTACTACGGTCGCTTTCTTATCCATGAGCTGAACAAACGCGTTCGTCTCAATCACAGGCAGTTTCACGAAACTCTTCTTCGGTGGCAGCGCTTTCGGCTTCTTAACTTTTTTCCTGTCCCCGCCTGTGTTTTCTTTACCTTCATCGTTTCCGTCCGCGACGACAACGAGAGGTTTATTGAGTAAAACGTTTTCATTTTCTGCATTTTTCGTTGACTTTCTCTCCTCCTGTTTCGGATTATCGACGACCAAATGTTTCCTTTTCGCCTCTTCGATGGAAGCGGACACTGATTTTCGACTTTGGTCGAGCCACCCGTTTTGCTTCAACGCGTCCTTACACGTCTTTGCACAAAGCGAATCCACGAGGAACCAGCATTCTTTTGCCGCTTTTTTCGTTGTTCTACTAATACTCGTATTATCATTATTACTCCTCGAAGTCGTGTCAGCAGTAGAAGTGTCGCGAACACCCGTGTTTTTTCTATCCATTCCGCTACAAAACCTCTCTTTGAAGAGAGCAAAAAATCGATCCGCCCGTTCCCAATTCGCCCTCATTTTCTTATTACATTCCTCGACGAGAATCTTCAATCCTTCGTCTCCTAAAAGCATTTCCCCATCTTTTGCCACTAACGCTTCCATCCGAATCGAACAGCGAGCACTCGCCGTAATCCTCCCACTTGCACTCGTACTATTACTTTCATCATTCAC
>JACLAA010001813.1_pt1 | contig 11808 bp, 8 predicted proteins | sample 8027891 | NCBI WGS metagenome assembly JACLAA01 (sample SAMN15724900, study PRJNA655200) | protist metagenome | isolation source: fluorescence activated cell sorting (FACS) single amplified genomes of... | place: Spain: Blaines Bay Microbial Observatory, Mediterranean Sea | collected 2016-01-19 | reverse complement strand
TCCGAGTTCAAGATGAAGGACTTCCGGCTCGAGCAGCGCGTGCTGCTGCACGACCGGCCCTTCGAGCGGTGGACCTTCCGGTTCGGGTTCGTGATGCCGGGGTCGACGAACACGTGGCAGCAGGTCATCGAGGCGGCCGACGAGATGCTGCCCGTCGAGGTGTTGGACGGGAACGTGGTCATCGAGACGTCCTTCTTCGACGGCCAGCAGCTCATCTCGCAGTGCCGCGTGCGCATCTTCTACGACGCCTAATTTTGGTTATTATTCATTCGTTACGCGTGACGCCGTTCTTCTCGAGCTCTCGTCGCAACGCGTCGACGTCGCCCCTTTGAGCGGCTTGGTGTATGGGTTGATCTGGTCGCGCGCGCGTCGTCGCGAGCAGCTCCCGCGCGTCGCCGCGGCCGCCCCGCAACGCCCGCAGCGCGAGCGCGTTCTCGCCGCCGCTGTGGAGGCGGATCATGTTCTCGGCCTTCGCGAGGTCGCGTTCGAACGTGAAGCCAGAATCTGAGCTGAAGTCAAATTTAAAACTCTCTCCTTATCGCCTTTGTCGCGGCTCCTCCCCATCGACAACGTAAAGCGTCTACCCTACGACCACACTAATCAACGAACGCCACTGGTACGATCAATAGGACGGCCAGAGCTGCAAACTTGGTGAGCTAGCGGCCTGTAAGACACTAGCAAAGATACGTATATAGAACACAAAAACGTTAGGTCAGACCGCGAGGTAGTGGTGGAAGAGGTGCAGGTACGGCCAGCCGCCGACGTGGCGGTCGCAGGTCTCGTGGGTCCACGGCGCGTCGAGCGCGACCGCGTCCTCGGCCGGCGCGACCTCTTCAAAATCTAAAAGGTCGTAGGTCATGAGCGCCACCCAGCGCCCGTCGACCCAGTTCTCGTTCGTCAGGCGTCTATACCTCCCCGTCGCCGCGGAGACCCACACGCGGACGCGGTCCAATTCCGGAACTTCGACGCGGTACTCGTCGTGGGGCTCGTCGTCGATCAACGCGCCGCTAGTTTGTTTGGCGGCGCCCTCCGGTATTTTCGGAAGCGGCATGCGCTCGCCGAGGTAGCTCCGCTGACACGAAGGAAACGTGCCGCCCGTCGTGACGTAGTCCTGTTTCGTGTCGTAGCGCCGCGTAAAGTTCTTGCCGGCGTCCAGGCCCTCCATTATATCAGCGCGCGCCCGCTTATTCAGGTAGTCGTAGGCGAGTCTGATGCGTTTTTTCCACGGCGGGTAGGGTTTCGACTTGTCTACTAAATGGGCCGTCGTCTCGACGGTCGCCACGAATTGCAGCGGGAAGGCGGGGACCGCGGCCGACGCCGTGGCGGCCAGCGCGCAGCCAGCGAGGAGGGCGCGCATGGGTTTCGCGTGTTGGGGGCAGCCCTTACAGCCGTCTACTAATGAGGCAGCCTCTGGCGCCGCAGCGATCAAATGCGACACGCTGTTCCGATGCGGGAATCGTTTGGAAAAGCCGAGCCGTTTGGGGGGAGCCAACGAGAGCCCTGGCGTCCGACTTCGATGCGCAGCATAACCCTAGTATGTCTATAGACTCGCTAGATAAAGCCGGACAGCCGAACTGGTGGGCGAGCACTCGCTGTCGTGCTGCATTTGTGCTGCATCTGGTCGTTTTGGAGCCTGCACACAGTGGTACATCAGCCCAACATAGCAATCAGCTGCTGCGCGAGCGAGGAGCCGAAAGCTAGCAGAGAGCAAACACCATGGCCGCACAACACATGGCCGGCGGAGAGATCGTAACATTAGAGATCGGCCCCGGTGGCATCCAAGCTTTAGAACAGCTCTGGGCCGAGGACGTGCAAAGGGACCCCTTCACGGAAGTAAGCGGCCGCCGGCGGACGCTCGTCGTCGACGCGAAGCGCCAGCCGCTGCGAGCTGTGGAGGACGAGGATGAATTGGTGGCGGCGGGCATTGTAGATCCAACACACGTACCGCTGCCGCTCTGGGCCGGCGCCGAGGCGTTGGCTGGATTCAGCCACTTCCGCGCGGGGACGAGGGATGGTGTCCTGGGCGGCGACTGGTGGGAGGCGACGCTCGACCATCTGCGCGGGACGCTGGAGCGCTGCGACCGCGCGCAGGGGTTCGTCGTTACGACGGACGCGGGGGGCTACGCCGGCGTCGCGCACTCTCTTTTAATGTATGCGTCGGAGGAGTGTGGGAGGCGGCCGCGCGTCTGCATACAACACGTCTCAGAAAAGGCCGAGACGGACCTCGCGCGCGCCTCCAAAACGCTGGACGCGGCCGTGGCCCTGCGCGAGCTGCGGCTCGAGAGCGACGTCGTCGCGCCGTGGCGCGAGGATGTGTCCGACATCGCGGCCCTCGCGGCGCGGCCGCTGCGCGGGCGCTGCGGCGCTGTCCTGGATCTCGAGACGTGGGCGCGTTTCGTGAGGGGCCCCGGCGCGGGGAGCGCCGGCGTCGTCGTCGACGCGGCGCTTGGTCCCGAGCCGGAGGGGCCCTTCTCATCGGTATTCTTCGACGGGGAGGCGCACGCGCGCGACGCGGCGCGGCGCGACGGCCTGCGCGTGGTTGACGGGCCCGGCTCAACGAGTGAGCCGGGCCTCTTCTGGACTTCTGTGGATGAAGACGCCGACGACGCCGCGACGGTGGAATCTGAAGGCTGCGCGCGGCTCCGCGCCGCGGGGCCCGGCGCGGCCGACACATTTCGGGACCTCGCGGCCCGCGCCGGCGGCCGCGCGGAGGGCGGCCTCTTCACTTCCACCGCCGGCGCCGCGCGCGCGGCGGCCGAGCGCGCGGGCCTCGACGCGGACTACGTCGACGAGGTCCGTTTGGACCTGCTCGCGGTCGCGGACGACGTGGACCGGTAGTTTTATCTTTACGTTTGTCTTTAGCCTCTACTCTGCAGCCAAATGTGCTCGTCAGGTCCAAGCAGCGTCTCCTCGTCGCGTGTTCGCCCACATGCAACGCGAAAGCGCGAGACGACCGCGCGAAAAATGCTAGTGTCTTACAGGCCGCTAGCTCTTCAGATTTCAACGCCCGGCCGCAAAAACAAGCCTTGTTAGCTGGGGAGCGTCGTCGTGCAGACGCTACAGAAGCGTTACCTTGCACAGACGCACCTCCAGAAGGCAGCCCGGCGGACGTAAACCCAGCAACCGGCAGCCCCGGGGGGCAGCCCCAAACACCGATATGGCCATCCCCTTCCCGCGCCAGGCCTTAGCGTATGGCGAGCCCTTCTACTGGGACGAGCGCTACAACGCGGAACGCGCAAAACACGGCAAGGACCACTGCTTCGAGTGGTACTGCGACCTCGACGACCTCTGGCCGATTTTGGAGATGTACGGCGGTAGTGAGTTGGCGAAGAGTTCGGACCGGTCGCTGATTATTGGCGCGGGGGATTCGAAGCTGGGCGAGCAAATGTTAGAAAGAGGTTTTCATTTTATACAAGCAATAGATTTTTGTAAGACTGTTGTGGATTTCATGGACAAGAGGTACGAGCACCAGCCGCGGTTGCAGTATTCGATAGTCGATGCGCGGAAACTAGATAGGTACCCCACGGACCACTTCCAGTTCATCGTCGACAAAGGGTGTACGGATGCCACATTTTGTTCCTGGAATAGCTATCTGGAAGTCCTAAGGTTGAACCAGGAGGTCTGCCGAGTCCTAGAACCCGGAAGGTTTTTCCTATTGGTGACCTACGGCAGCGCTCCCACGAGGATGCCGCATCTCACGCACGACTCGCTCGCCTGGAAAGTCGAGACGTGCCCCCTGCCGGGCAAGCCCGGCGTCTTTTGTTATGTGTGCACCAAATTACACCCCCACGAACTGTCGAGGGCCCAGCGCGCGTCGCAAGAAGACCGGCGGAAACGGGCTTCCTTCGAAAAACATGAAGAAGTTGATGTAGAGTGGGAGCGGCGGAAGCTCGCGCCGTCCTGCACCACATTTAAAGACAAATATACCAGAGGGCAGGTGCGCACGGTGCGCGTGCGCGACGCCGACATGCTGCTGGAGCAGATCGAGCAGGCGCGCAAGGACGCCGAGGAGCTGTCCATCCAGTCCCAGGAGCAGTCTGGGGATGGGACGGACAAGCGGGCCAGTCGTGCCAGTCGTGAGTTGGCCCGGGCGTCTCGTGGAAGTAGGGACTCCCTCTAAACACTGTTAATGTATCTAGGCCTTGGCCGCCGTCGCCGTGATGACGTCCCAGATGCGCTTGGGCACGGGGATGGCCCCGGCATTCTTGTTCTTCGCGGCGATGGCGTTCGACGAGTCGCCCGGTAAGCGCACTCCTTCCGAATGCGACGCCGCGACGGTCTTGATGATGCTGGCCGCCCGCCCCGCGAAGCCGTCGGCCATCGCGTCGGGGTCGATCGCGATGACGTGGTGGCCCCAGTTCTTCGCCGTCTTCTTGACGTCCTGGCCGAGGACCGCGCCGCCCGCCAACGCCGCGCATAGTAATTCGACCATCAGCGCCACACCCGTGCCCTTGTGGCCCCCGAAGTTCGCGATGGCGCCGCCGCCGCCCCCAATATGAATGTCCTCGACTTTTCTCGTCCAGTTCCCGTTGGCGTCGTAAGCTGACTGGGAAGGAAGCGGCTGGCCCTTGGCCTTGCACGTGAGGACGCCGAACAGCGCGATGGCAGCCGTGCTCATGTCGAAGACGAAGGGACTGCGCCCTTCCACCGGGCAGGCGAAGCATAACGGATTGGTCCCGAAGGACGCCTTCGCGCCGGCCTTGGCCGCGACGAACTCCGGCGAGTTCGCCGTGATGATGACGATGCGCCCTTTCTCGGCGGCACGGGCACCGTAGAAGGCGAGCTGACCCGAGGAGGTGGAAGTGTCATACACCCCTACGGAAGCGACGCCGCCCTTGGCCTTCGCGCAGGCGAGGTCCACAGCTTTGGTGAGGGCGAGCATGCCGGGGCTCTGGTTGCCCTTGATGACGGCACTCGACGCCGTCTCTCTTTCCACGACGGGCTTGCCGGCGCCCGGCGCGGGCGCCATGAGCTCCGGCTTGAACATTTTTACCAAGCCCTGGTTGTTGCCGCAGGCCTCGCTCGACACCATGATCGAGGCCTGGACGCGCGCGCCCTCGTCGTCCCAGCCGACGGCTTTGAGGGCCGCCGTCGTCTTCTCGAGGGCCTCAGCATGGCTCACGCGCACGACCTCCTCTTGCTCCTCCTCTTTTTTGTTTTTGTAGAGATAATAGGCGACGGCCGCGGCCGCAGCTGCTAGGACGACTGGCTTCGACATCGTCTGAATAGATTATTGCAGTCGCTGCGAACAGCACGGCTCGAACGACAGATCTTAGCCACGTGGGGGTGTTATCGCGAGAGGCTTTGGGTGGCCTAGTGTCTTACAGCCGCTAGTGTAGCACATAAATTTAGTCGTGGCGATTGCGTGGGTCCTCGTAGGTATCCAGCCGCGCCGATTCGAGCGCGCGTTTGCGGTAGTCCTCCTCGATCTCGCGCTGCTGCCGCGCGTACCGCTCCGACTCGCGTCGTCGGACCTCCTCCACACGCTTCGCGCCCGCCTCCTCGCGCTCTCGTCGCCGCGCGGCTTCGGCCTCGTAATAATAGTCACTGTGAAAGTACGCGTACCCGCCCGTCAGCGCGGCGCCCACCGCCGCCCCGCCGCAGTAGATGCATCGCTCCGCGGGGCCAGCCGCCTTCGCGCAGCCGCGAATCGTCACCGCGGCGCCCACGGCGCCGCCGACCAACATTCCCGCCTGGACGAGCCGGGCAGCCATGGCTGCTACGGCTGCTGCTGGATTTGCTGATTTATAGAAACACTGACTGTGCAGATCCCACACGTACCGGTTGACAGCGAGACCCGAGTCCCCCGCGAGAGACGAGTGCGCTGCTGTGCCCGATGCCTTCTTCGCGCCTGTAACGCGCACACCGCCGCGAGAGCTGTGGCAGCCGAGTTTTTGGGCCTAGCGGCATGTAAGACACTAGCATGCAGAGCAAACGCGACATGCAGTCGTTTGAGTATCCTTCAGTTCGCTAACGGTCCAAAGAGATCAATGGGACAGGTACTGGGGGCCAAAAATAGAATTTTTTAAATTCGCGGCGACGATGCCGCAACGGACCACCGAGCGCGGGCCATCGGCTCCGGTTCCGTCGATTGTGTATGAAAACTGGGCTGGAGTTGATATAATGTACTATCTGGACGGTAGATGGCGGCGTCAATCGCTGGTGTATTTTGGCGAGCCGGAAGACTCGTCCGCGAATGTCGCGGGCGGTGCCTTCCGGGAGGCGCGAGGGTATATTCCCGGGCCGCTACTCTGAAATAATTGGTCGCGGCGAACAACTAGGATGTACTCTGAATTTGGGCCATTCTTTTGACGCCATCGAGGCGTATGTTTGAAATTGCTAGTGTGTCGATATACGCTAGCTCGGTTTGGCTCTTCTTTGTATACCGTAGGGGCCCGGAGCAGAATAATCTCGCACTTTGGTACATGGGACTACTCAGGGCGCTCGCGCAGCCATCGACGCCATCGACGCGATATATATCACATACTTACCGGGCCGGGAACGCAGCGGAAGAGGGTATGTTCCTCGGCCGCCCCAGTCGCTACGGGGTCGCGTTGCTAGACTTCTTTACACTTACACGACGAACAAAAACAGAGTCACGCTACGGGGTCGGTCCCGGTATACGCAGTGCTCCCGCCGACGCTCCAGCCCGAGAAGTAGTGCTGCGACGGCCGGGAGAAGTCCTCCTTGGTCTCTTCGCCGCGCGACTGCGACGCCCGGAAGTCGTCCTCGAGCGACTGGATTCGTCCTCGCGCGACGGCGTCCTCGAGGTTCCGCTCGCCTACCTGGGCCTTCATGTCGCGCCGCTCGGCCTCCAGTAGTATTGTCTCCGAGACGTAGTTCGCCGCGTAGAGGAAGACGTACAGGGCGACGCCGACGACGGCGTGCGAAACGCCCATCGCGTTCAGGCTCCGCACGAACTTTCGGCAGAGCGTATCATGCACGAGGTCCTGATAGATCGGCGTGACGGCGTCACAGGCCGCGGCCGTCTGCACGGAATCGAGCTGCGCGTCGGCCGCGGCCATGAGCACGCGCAGTTCTTCCAGAGACGCCGCCGGCGCGCACGCGCCCGTCGCGAGGGCCAGCGCGGCCGCGTCGTCCAGAAACGTGATCTCCGCGAGGCTATTGTTCAGCGGCGCCAAGAGCGGGTTCGCGCCGCCGCAGCTCACGTAGTAATCGACGAGCTCCGCGTCTGCGGAACTAATCGCGATGCGCCGGTCCACGAGGTCGCAGAAATTAGAGTCCGGCGCCACGCAAAAGTCCGACACCTTCACGAGCACGCCGAACTCGAACGCCAAGAGGACGGCCAGGCACGCGACGACGAAGCAGGCCCAGCGCGCCGCCCAGTGTTCCAGGAGCCGCGGCGACTTTGTTAATGCGCCGTACGAAGCGCAGGGCAGGATGAGCACCACGAACGCCAGCAACACGAGCAGCGCGATGTCTAGATAGCGCCCCTTCCCTTTGATCCTCGAGCCCAGTTTGTTCGCGTCCGTGGCCGCGTCGGCGGCGATCTCCGCGGCGTCGGCCGCGGCGGCGGCGAAGTCCTCGGACGCGTCCATCACGAGCTTTTCGAAGTCCTGGGAGACGCAGAAGACCTCCTGGGCCGTTTCTAGGGTCCGCGCGCCGATGTCGTCGAGCGACGCCGTCTGCGCGTCGATGGCGTCGAAGGCGTCGCCGAGGTCGTTCACGCCGCCGTGCAAGCTGTGGAGCGTGTTGTCTAATTTTCTTTGCGTAAGTACAGTGAGTACGGCAAACACTACGACGGCTATCACTAACCAAACCACCAACCCGACGCGCTGCGCCCGCGACGCGTCCTTGCCGGTATGGCAGCACTGCCGCTGCTCGGACCCCTCGACGGCGCGCTGGCACCGCCAGCAGGTCTTGCGCGCGTAGACGTAGACCCCGTAGAAGATAAGTAATGCAGCGCAGCACACGAGCACGGAAATGACGACATCAAACGAGATGTACCAGTACTGCTCATCAGCATCAAACGAGCGCGACTCCCGGAGGCGCGGCGTGTCGTGGTATTGGTCGACCAGTTCTATGGGCGTTTGCGTCGGCGCGATCGTCGAGTCGAGGAGCTCGAAGCGTTCCTTCCAGACGCGCATCGTGAGTGAGAGCAGTGCTGCACAACAGTGGCAGCTTTTTTTATGTCAATATGTAACTTGTGCGCGCAAAATCCGTGCTGCGCGCAGCAGCCAGCAACAGCACACGTCAGAGAGCGATGCGCAAGCAGCTATTCGCCCTGCTGGCACCGATGCGAATGTGTCGGCCTCTGCCCAGCATTTGCTGTGAGAAGCCAACCCATGCTCCATCACGGGTCCGGGGCCGTGCTCAAGGCCTTGGACACGTGGAGCGACGCCTCGTTCGAGACGCGTTCGCTCTTGCGAGCTAGCGGCCTGTAAAGACACTAGGAGCATGAAAGCTTGCAAAGCCAAGCCTACCAATCACCCAGCCCGTACCGCATACTTAGTGTGCTACTCCGCAACCACAGCGCGTGCCATGAAGCTCACCCTGCTCTGGATAGCGACCGCGCACGCCCTCGTCCCGCGGCGAGGCGCGTTGCCGACGGCGCCGCGCCGCAGCGGTAGCGCTGCGCCAACGATGATCTGCCCCCTCGCACCGCTCGCACCGGTGTGGCTCGCGGGCAAGGCGATGATCGAGGGCCGCCGCAAATTCTTCCCGGACAGCGAGCCGTGGCCGCGCGCGTGGGAGGAGAGCGACGTGTGGCTCGACAAATCGTTGAATTTTGGGCCGAAGAAGTCGCGCGTGGCCGGCGACACGGCGAAATGCCCGATTCCCGTCGAGGAACGAACGGCAGGGACGCGACCGGCCGCCTCGCAATGAGTCGTCCCTCGCGTCGTTCCCTCTCTCGTAATTGTGTTTTGATGACTTCGGGTTCGTTTGGGTTTTACGGCGCGCGACCTCCTAGTCGCCCCCGCTCCTCCGGGACCCATCCGTCGGGCTAGGATATCTTGCCAAAACGGGTTCATTGCCGACTTGCCTGGAACTGAAAAAAGTGCAGCAGGTGCGCGACGGCGACGCGTGGGCCGCGGCGGCGTGCGCGTTGGCGGCCCTCCTACTCTAGCTCCGGAACCTATCCCCCCCCCTCGTTCGGCACGTCTTTCGCGCTAAGTTGTGTCTCGTTCTAATCCTTTGCACCCGCTTCGCCTTGTCCCGGAAAACAAGCTAGCGGTCAAGACACTCTAGAGCCAAGCATCGAAACACATCGGCGTCGGCCAGCCGGTCGGTCACCGCCTCTAGCAATCCATTGTACAGCGCAACGTGTGTAGCAGCGTCCAGACACGTCGCGAAAGCTGCCAACAGCGCTCGTTGCTGCACCGACGACGCCCGACGCCAAACTCAAAAATTATCAAAAAACATCTCCGAGCGGTTACGCCGGTCGCTGCGGCTTTTAGACTTGAAAAAGTCCGACAACACACCACACAGGCACAAAACCATGGCGGCCAACGGCGAGAAGCAGAAGTTCCTCCTCTACGGCAAGAACGGCTGGATCGGTGGGATGTTGATCGAGCTCATCAAGGCCGCGGGCGACGAAGTCGTCCTCGGCAACGCTCGTTTAGAGAACAGGGAGGCCGTCGCGGCGGAGATCGACGCCGTCAAGCCGACGCGGGTCCTGAACGCGGCCGGCGTCACCGGCCGCCCGAACGTCGACTGGTGCGAGTTCAACAAGCAGACCGTGATTCGCACGAACATCATCGGGTGCCTCAACTTAGCTGATTTGTGCTGGCAGCGCCAGCTCCACTGCACGCTGTACGCGACGGGGTGCATTTTTGAATATGATGATGCTCATCCGTTGGGAGGCGGCGTTTCTACGGCCTTCACGGAGGAGGACCGGGCCAACTTCACGGGTTCGTATTACTCTTTGACCAAGGGCTTCTGCGAGGAGATGCTGCGGGCTTATTTGGACCATCTGACCGTGTTACGCGTGCGCATGCCCATCTCGGACGACCTGTCGCCTAGAAACTTCATCACGAAGATCTCGAAATATGAGAAAGTGGTCAATATTCCGAACTCCATGACGGTCTTGCATGACCTGTTACCGGCTTCTCTAGCTCTCTCGAAGCGCAAGCTGTCCGGCATCTACAACTTCTGCAACCCCGGCGCCATCAGCCACAACGAGTGCCTGGAACTCTACAAGAAGCACGTCGATCCCGACTACACGTATGTACAGCGGCGTCCTCGAATCGCGACCAAATTCGGAAAAAAGACCACTCTGATCAGTCTCTCGTGGACACGACGTGCCTCGACGCCTTCGCGACACACACAAACGGCCGCGTCACGCGAAACCGCCGCAGGTGGACGAACTTCACGCTCGAGGAGCAGGACAAGATCCTCGCGGCCAAGCGCTCGAACAACGAGTTGGACTGCTCGAAGCTGGTCAACGCGCTGCCGGACTTGGAGATCCCGGAGATCCACGTCGCGGTCGACCGCTGCTGCGCGCGCATGAAGAAGAACTTGGACGCCCAGGGCTGGAAGCCGACGCCGCGCGGGTCCTAGGCGTCTTTCCTCTGGGGGCGGCTCCTAAGGTCGTCTCTGTTCATTCTCCTGCCACCTTCGCCTGAAGTCCCCACGGAGGCTGTGGCGGAGGACTTTTGTAGTCGCGGCGCTCGCGGTTTCTCACGACGAGCCCCCGGGAACCCAAAAATTGGTACAGGCACAGTAGGAGGCATATAGACGCGCATGGCACGTACGAGGAGGCCTCTGAGATTTAAAATTACTAGTATGTCTGAGAGCTAGCATTAGTGGTCGTCTGCGTCATTGGTCCAAACGCGAGCGGATACGCTGCCAAACAGCACCCGCAGGCAAGCAGACTCGTGCCCAGTGCACAAAACCTGCTTGCTGACGCGACTGTGCCAGTCGTTAGGAGTCATCGTGCGTGTCGGCAAGACAAAGTACAAAAAAGATCAACAATCCAAAATTACCCGAGGCTGAGCGCAGCTGAGGCCAAACTCAGCCGTCAACAGCTCCAATCAGCAACGGAGGCAAAGAAACGCTGAGACATGGCTCCACCGCGACGAGTCGGCGCCCTCGCGGCCCTCGTCGCAACGACAAGAGCCCTCCAGGCGCCCTTCCTCGGCCTCGGCGGCAGCCCGGCGGCGCAGTTCGGCAACGCGCCCGCGCTGCCGGTCATCTGGGCGCCGCCGGTCTCTCGACCGACGCGGCGAACATTAAGGAGCCGCGTGACGGAGTTCTGCGCCCGCGGCTGGCTGCGCGAGCAGGTCGCGCGCGGCCGTTTAGCTTATGAGAACCCGACGATCGAGTCGGCCGCGCCCGCGCGCTGCGGCTTCGCGGGCGCCGAGCGCGAGCAGGACGACGTCGTCGGCGTGAAGAAGAGCTGCGCGGAAGTCATCAACATCAAGGCAAATAATGTAGAATGGCTCGGCTACCAGCGCGACGAGCGCGGCGCCAAACTCCGATTAAGGAGTTTGGACGCGGAGCTGACGAACTTGCATCGGCGTGTCTTAACTCGTGGACGCCGCGGCTCCGTGCGCGCGACGCTTACGTTAAGGGGCGACGACGTCGACGCTTCGATATGGCTCCGCAATTTGGTGGATCGCATTGCTACAAAACTACTAAGAGAAGTCGTCGGCGAGGAGGCCGACGCCGGCATCGACTTCGAGACGACGATCACTAAGGACCGGTTGACGGGCGCGCCGCGGTTGCAATTAAACGGTGCCACCAAAAGCAACGTCGGCTTCTCTGCGAGTTTCTTACTGCGAGCCGAGGACGGCGCGCTGACGCTGCGGAGCCCGGAAGTCGAGCTGTCGGGCCGGCCGACCTTCC
>JACLAA010005879.1_pt1 | contig 11835 bp, 8 predicted proteins | sample 8027891 | NCBI WGS metagenome assembly JACLAA01 (sample SAMN15724900, study PRJNA655200) | protist metagenome | isolation source: fluorescence activated cell sorting (FACS) single amplified genomes of... | place: Spain: Blaines Bay Microbial Observatory, Mediterranean Sea | collected 2016-01-19 | reverse complement strand
ATCATACTAGACGTGTATTTCCATTGCAGGGGGCGATGGTCACGGTTTGGGTTTAACTTTAAGACTTTTTAAACTTATAAACCAGGGTTAGTAGCCTGAGTAACTTGAAATCATGATAACTACTAGTAACTTGAATCATGAATGATTGATTAATTAAGTAAATCTAAAAAGGAACAACTTGAAGCCTGCCAGTGAGCTCTTACTTAAGAGCCTCAGGCTTCTTCCCGGGCCTCAGGCTGCTCAGTCAGGATACTACTAGTAGTACTACTTCCGAGTCCGAGTCGAGTGCCAGTGCCAGTGACGGTCACGGTCGCTGGCGTCAGTCTGAGGCCCGACCCGGGGCTGCCAGTGGCCAACCTCCGAGTCTGAGCCTGAGTGAACCGTGACCCGGCGGCCGGGCGTGACTCGGACAGCCTGACTCGGAGTCACCGTGACGGTGGCCACGGCAACTTGAATATTTCCATCATGATGTGTGGACACCACTGGGACCGAAATTACAAAGGCGGTGGGTAAGGACGTCTAGAACGACGTCATGTGCGCCCTGCGCTTTAATCCCGTACTAGTGTTAGTACAGATGATAAGTCTGATAAGTCACGGTTGTACCGTAGATACTGTATATACAATTGCTTGTACCTACGCTAGAGCACGTAACGCCCACGCCCAATCACCATGCAAGACGGAGCAAGACCAGGACAGCAAGTTATCGAAATCATCTTGCCAACCTATTCTATGAAACCGGCCGAAGATGAAAAATTCTACCCTTCAAAAATCAGACAAATATGCACCGAGGCGTTAAAGGATGAGCTAGATAATAAAGAGTATTTCGAGGATGGTGCCAAAGACTGGATCATGACCATTGGGAATAAAATCAAAGCTCAGGCGAAGAGCCTCAATTTGCCACGATACAAAGTAATTGTACAAGTCACAATCGGACAAATGAAAGATCAAGGTGTAAGTGTCGCATCAAGGTGCCTCTGGGATCTTCTCTTTGATAATTACACTTCTGTTAATTATACCAACTCTTCCCTATGGGCTAATGCGATGGTTTTTGGATTATATACCGATTGAATTGAGTCATCTGGTTCCACAGCTTAAAGAGGCTAAAAGTGCAGATATGGTATTACTATGGTAATTCACGCCAGTGTATCGTGCGTACTAAACGCAACAGGGCATTTAGAGGTTGCTTGACCCTTGTCCGCTATGCGCATGGGCAGACCGACCTTTTAACTCGAAATGTACCTAAAAATAGAAACCTGCAATGCAGAGCGAAATAGGGAGGTCTATATGTTTCATTTATGAGGGACAGTTTTCTCGAGGACCGGCACATAAGGGATAGAACTCAAACTCGAGGTTGAAGTCAGACTTGCCAGTGAACAAGCACTCATACGAAGAAGTCTTGTCACTGGCCGCCGGTTTGTCACCGTCATTTTCGAGATTTTTAGGGTGTTCAAGTTCAAGTTCCCTCCCCCTGATCATAACAGCATTTATGAGATTTGTTACTCTACTAGTAGCGACACCACATCGGGCCACGAGCACGGGGGGTGACACCAAACCCCAAATTTGCCGTATCTCTATAACTAGACGTCTTGGCCGCCGCCAAATCGAGCCGAGGGGGCCTGGGAACCCCCCTAGGACGTGACTGAAACGGGTAAGCGATACTATTAGGTTTGGAAATTTTAGTGGCCTGCGAAGGTCGCGCCAGTGGCGTTTCGTGCCGCGTCGGCGACCTATCTGGCAGCCCATCGGGTACCCGGCCGCGCCTACGCATCCGCCCCACGCCATAGGTATCCGAGGCCCCCTGGGAGACCAAATTACCAGCATAGAAGCGAGTTTTGATTCTTCGGGCCAGAGGTCCCTGAAATACCCGCACGTTAGGCCCAGAGGCCGCGGGACCACACGCTCTCGCCGCAAAGCAACGCACTGCCAGCCTAGGTGCCAATACGCACTCCCGAGGCCCGCGCTGCCTCCGGCGCCGCTTGGGGCAGCCAACGACGCGCATTTTAAAATGCAGAAACTACTAAAACGCTAAAAAAATCGCGTAAGGCGAAAATGCCCCTTAGCTCGCAGTCACGGTGTCTAGTCTGGATCTGGAGTCTGGTGTCCCCCCCCATATGATACTCACTGGCAGGCTGCCAGTGAGTTTTAAGGACAAGGCGTGCCGGTCATTACAAACAAATGTACTACTGACCTACAGTTCTAGGCAAACCTTTTAGCCTCGATAACAAAAACCGCTCGGTGTGAGCCTTCGCTGTCGTAATGTATTAGAGTCGCGGTCCGGTAAGAGTTTCGTTCTGACAAGTGATTCTCCTCGAAAGATTCCCCAGGATCTTCAAAGAAAAAGGGCAGGCTTGAAGAATATCGCATAAAGCGCCCCCGGGTCCGTCTTCTATCTGTTATGTCTCCTTGTCAACGCCAACCATGCTATTGGCTCTAAGTAAATGGACGATAGGCACTGCTAATTCATCAGCGAGTGCCTTGGCAAGCCAATTGAATTTGACACAGCTTCGTTGGATATCCAGGCTGGCCGTTATGTGAGACAAAAGTGGATCTGGAGCAAAAAAAATTTCTTTTCCCATGGCCTGGGTCAATAGGGCATCTCGAGGTGCGTAAAGCTGTGACAAGGGGATGACTTTGCACGGAGGTGTGTTACTATCGATTATCTGCGAAGATAAATGAGCTTTTGCGCGTCTAGTACCGAGGAATTGATCGTTTCTGAGGTAAGGCATGTTTGGGTAAAGTGGAAGAAAGTTACCTTCATCACATTGAGATTGAGTTAGATCAGCAACAAGAGAGTCAATGACATGCTTCATCTCAAATGCAATATGCATTGGCGCTTCATCTATTGTATTCAAAGGAGAACTTCTGCACCACCTTTGGATCTTGTTGCTGGCATGCGCATGCTGGTGACTACCAACAAACCCTTCGGGAATATGCTTGTTGATGACATCACTGGCGCACAGAATTCGAGAGACCGCAGTGTCAGCAAAACACTCCCAGGGTAGCACATGAGCTCGCTCGGAGCAGAGAAGTGTGATAAACGACCCGTTCTCATCCTCAAAAGTAGTCAAAGCTGAAAAAAAATTGTGCGGAAGCGCAATCATATGAGCGATGCGCTTGATGATACACCTCCTATGTTCAACTCTATTCATCCTCACCTTCACACGCCGTGTACCTGCAAATGCGCCGACAAGAGAGGCAGAAACCGCGTCGAGACCTTGATTAAATTGACCAAAGGTGATCATGTGGCGCCAACCAAGATGCGGGGCATAGACTATTAAAGAATTGGCAGCGTGGATCGCGTACGCAGCTGGTGCACAACAAAATTTCGCGATTGTGCAATCTGCAGACCAACGGCGTAGACGACGCATCCCAGCAGCGAACTCACGAAGAGCACCACGGTTTCTGCCTTGTAATTCGTAGAGGTTGAGGTTGCCTAGGCGATGGTGGCTCACGTTTGCATGCATTCTCACAAGACACCTCCAACAAGCAAGGGAGTCAAGCACATGGTGTTTATGGTTTCTATGTTGGCTACTGGCATTATGGTAAGTGACAAGAGGCCAGGTCAATCTGCGACGCACATCACGCTCAAAGATAACAAAGATGTCAAAAAGCATGAGATTTTCATCTATCATTGCTCTATCTGCAACCGCAGCAAGAAGACGGAGCAAGCGCTCAAATATCAGTCGCAGATTTGCAAGGACAGTGGAAGCTGCAATAGGAACCAAAGGGACGAACAAACCATCAACGAAGAGTCGCAACAGTATTTCCCGTGCCTCCCACCAGTGGGCGATGGCACTTAAAGGATCATCTTGAATGTATCGCAACTCTGCAACGTTGAGGTAAGCATCGAGAAGAAGAAGAGGTTCACTTATCACTGCGGCAAGTTCCAGTGCATGGTGTGCTGCTACATCAATTTCATCAGCACTCCTTTGTTGTCCCTTTTGTTGCATGGTAGTTTCTGCAAACACTACACCAAGGCTAGCTGAGGCAAAAGCTGCAGCGGCATGTGCGACACCAAAATAGTCGTCGATTGCCTTAAAGCATTCGAGTGCTTGTCGGTACCAACGTGGGGCACCGACCGGATCACAAAAATTGTGAGACCGGGAACAGAGTGACACTTCATTGGTCACGTTTAAATTTATTTTCCTTCTAGTAGATGCATTGACGATGTTTGGTTGGTGTCGGTGGAGTACAGCGCCACAAGAACCATCAACGCATGAAAGTGCTTGTGTCGCCTCAATTTTTATGGCAACCTGCGCCTGACCCTGAAGCTCATAGAGTGCGCCAAGTTCATACAGCCCTTGCACGGATCCAACACGAGAAACTACAGACTCAACAGCAGCAACCGTGGGGCCAAGTGACCTCCATGCCATCTTAGGTTGTCCGCCTAACAACGCTACCTGTGCAAATAATTTACCAAGGTCGACACCTTCTTCACAAGAAGAGACACCCCTCCCCTTAATGGGCATCTCCCACAAGAAGTTTGGTTGGTGAGTTATCGTGGGGCTTGCCAAGCCAGGTAGACGTTGGCGAAGGCGTTGAATTCGCCGGAGAGCAGTGTGCGCACTCACAGCCTTTCCACAAAGAACTTCAGTTTCAGTATAGTGCGATAAACTGGCAATGCGGCGGCGACTTGATGCTGGCCTTGTAGTTAACACCTGCCTTAGGCAATGCGACGCAGAAACGGGGTCACACTGTTTGGCTAGGAGATGAGTAGCAAATGATGCAGCATGCTGTATTGCAATTTCAAATTCCTGTGATGTAGTGTGTGTTATATGTGTTGTACATAGCCGATGGCGTTTGGAAAGAGTAGTGTCAATCTCCAACAAAGCGTTGTTCACAAGTCGAACGTCACATGCGTTAACGTGCTGCTTTACCAGCAGTTCGGTCGTAAATTGGAACTCGTGGATATCTTGCGTCACAATTGAATCCATGGCATGGTGATTTGTTCCCCAACCTGCTATAGGAAATGTATTTTTATTATCTTGCTCACACTCGAAGTGCTGGTACAGGTCCGCAAGGACAAGTTTGCAGTGCGTTGAGCCAGTCCTATCATCACTTTGACGGGCAGCTATGACGCATAATTCACGTCGCAACTTTCTTCTTTCATTCATGTCATTGCGGAGTGCTAAAATTGCCACGCAAATGTCAAGGACTAGAAGTGTGTATGCATATTTTGCTCGTCGGTCAAGTGCTCGTGCAAGAGCTCTGAGTGCTGTATACCCCAGCGAACATGATAGAGTAGAATAAGCTAGTGGACTTGCATGAACCCTTGATCGATTAACATCAAATTGAAGTGCATGAGACGGGAGATCGACCTAGATATAAATTGAGTGCATGGGTTTTTAAAATACATTTGCTCTGGCTCTAGGCTGGCTCTGTGGTTGTGTGTTGGTCTAAAACACACGTTGCCTCGAACAGCAACATTTCAGCAATCCAAATTTCCTGCGTCGCTGCATGGGGACTCCTATGACCGCGCCTGATTTGTTTGCAAACACCCATGGATGAAACGGCATTACGAGAACCATAAACACCTTTGAGATAGCTGAGGCCAAGAGCAAGGGAAGCCTTAGCCCGCGGCAAGCTTGCCGGGGGCAGTGCCGACACAAGAGAAGCCAGTCGTCCTTCAACAAGTCGAGAGGTCGGCGAGGACAATTCACCCCCGCACCCAACAGAACTATTATCGCAATTTGTATCGCAGAATTCCACTTCCAGGCTACGACGTACAGAGACAAAATCAAACTCTGTTTCGTCTAGCATCAAATTTTCTCCGGTTAATGGCGAAAAGCCGATGGCCTCCATTCGCAAATCTGATAGGGCAAGGGCCTCCAGCTCCTCAGCAGCAACAAAGAGAAATTTCCTACGAAGCGTGTTTGCCATGCCAAAAGCTGATGCTATGCCAGACCAAGATAGCGGTGGAAGTGCAGAGCACCAGCAGCCAGTGCGAAACTGTTGGGGCTTTGTTGTTTCACGTCTGGTCCATTTGCAGATAAATCGACGCACTGGACGTACATGGACCTATACTTGCGACAGATCGACTGCTTCAGATAAAAGCCGGACACTGTGCTGCCTACGAGTGCTAGGTGTGCAATTGCCTCGTCGACTGTTAGCCTGCTTCTAGCTCTAAGCACAATGTCGACTATATCATACACCAGCGCTGAAGTGCCGCGGCGAAAAGCAGCAAGATCACTGGCGTCGAGAGAGAGAATGTCTAACAAAAGCGGAATCTCATGACGAGTTGATTTGATGATTTTTGCGGCACACAACTCGTCAAAGCGTTGAACAAAACGGCAGACTAGACGACAGAGGCGTGCACAACACTGGCGGCAACGCAAGTCATCATCCAACGTTGTAGGTCTATTAAGACCATCACCAAAAGTTAATATCCGAAGTGTGGCTGGTTTAGCCATTGTTGCATGTTCCAGACGATGGAGAAGAGCCTTTATTTGTGCCCCACAGTCACGCCAATTCTCGTTGCAGTATGACATTTCTGCTGCGCGCAATGCCTGTTCCAGTGCAGTTTCTTGACTTGGTGAACGCTCTCGCTCTATTGTTTCTGTGACTTTTAGTGGTGAGGGTCGTGCCACAACCGCCGACGTGTAAGAAACTTTAAGGCAAAGGTTTCGCAGCCAAGTGATGGTACATGGCGCTGACTCTGGAGCTCTTGGATACGAGGAGATTGCCGCCATTTCTGCAAATGGAGCATAAGCAACCTTGTTATTTGATTTAGGTTCGGAGACAATATTTTGCAGTTGTGATGATCTCAAAATTGTGCTAATACATCTGTTGAGGTTACGACAGGTTCTGTAATCAGCGGTACGTTGTCGCCGGTAGGAAAGATAGGCTGAAAACAGTGTCGGTTGTTGGGGCATGTACTGTGTGTCTTGCTTATCTTTGAAGATGGTTGCATCCGCAAAAATATGTTCATCAAGGTACTCGAGGAGCGAGTCAACTCGAGGCGACGTGCATGAATGCTCATGGGTGTTTGGTAGGGCTGTACCAGGTAGCGCAGATTTTGGTTCTTCAGTGGAGATTGCAGACAGGGTATTACATAGCGCAAGTTCTGCATCCCAGTCTTCGTTTCCCGCTGGGCTCCCCGAACTACCCGAACCGCCGCGTATTAATTGGCTTGACTCAATCAAGAAATTGTTTGTCAGTTGGTCGGGTTCAAACGAAAAGTCGGCATCCCAGCAGCGTCCTCCCGGGGGGGTCGCCCTGGCCATTGCGATGCGTCAAGCCACCATTCTCAGGAGATTTCTCAGCCAAACATATACCAGGCCTGCGGGAATAGACCCCAAAAAACCGTCAAGCTATCGTAGCACAGGGCTCTGGAGCACGGATGAATTTTAATTCCAATTTTTTCATGCCTCGTCGCGCTCACGCGCCCATAAACACGATGGCAGGGGCAAAGCGGTCCGGCACTCAAGCAAAAGGAGAGCGCGAAACCAGGACCCGAGCTGAGCGAGTCTGGAGGCTACCTACCGGGATGGCTAGTTGTGGTGATGAGGCCCTCTGGTGTGATGAAGGCGCTGCCCCCTAAATCGGGTCTATAGCTAGTGCTGCCGCACTCCGATGGATTAGGGCGCAACTCGAGAACAAGAGGCTTCAGGCCCTTATGTATCCCTGCGCGGAGTTTGGAGAAGCGTGCGTTGCAGGAAGTGGGCTGTTACAGGTGCGAGTTGCCGCTTATTGCCGCCGTTCGGGCCACCGCAGTGTCGGGAATCATCGATTATGACCCCGCGCCGGTCCCCGGGCCCGTGGCTTCTCGCAGGAGCCCCCTCGAAGCTCTCAGTTCATCCTGCGTCGACCTCGATGCGGCCGCCGCGGAGCCGACGATTTCCAGCTTTTCGGGCGCTTGAAGTTGTCCGCGGTGCCCCAGGTGCACCCACCTTTATTTGAGCTGGGCGGTGCCCGCATCGCGTCGGAGAGCGCATCGATTGTGGTGGGCTCAAGAGCGAAATGGCCACTCGCGAAATGTGGTGCTGCCGCGCTCTTTTGTGGCGTCACGGTACCGCCTCGGTTGACCCCTTGGGCTGCCCACGGGCGCATTTTGGCTTCGCACGAGGCGAAAAAAAGTTCGCGTTTATCGAGTTTCACGGGTTTTAGACGCCTTCTCCCCCGGAGCCCGGATGAGCACATTTGGCTGCAGAGTAAACTAAGGCTAAAGATAAATCACTGGCGATTGAGAAGACGAGATTGAAAACCCTTCTCACCCCCCTGACCTGCGCTGGGGAAACCCGCACGTTCTGCGGAGGCGGCACGCACGATAGACTAACCCCTGCGGCGACGCGGTGTGCAGGAACGCCGTCCTAGGGCACCCGGGCGCAAACTGTTCTCCGGGACCGTAAGGACCGAAGCGTGGGTTGCGTGTGGCCCTTGTCGGGAAAATAGATCTCCCTCGACAATTGAAGGCAAGAGAGTTGCGAGGCATAGGGAAATAGAGTGTGTAGCTCCGGACTTCCCCGGCAGCGTAGTGTAGTCGTCTAACGAAATAGTTTCTCCCATATTTGATGGGGTTTGTGACGGGGAATTGCGTCCGTCAATAAAAGTGACTCAGGATGATAATAGTTAGGAGTGAGAGGCGACTTCCCCCTCAACGTCAAAGGTGAGGATCCCTTTGGCTCTATCATAGTGTATATTGATGCCCAGAAAACTGCTCAGTGGCTCGGACTGGGAAATATTCCACCTAGCCTTGAGCTGATCTTCAAATTCCTTGACGAGTGTTGGATCACCACGAGCCGCCAACACGTCTAGGTACCTTTGCGCCGTAAATTCGGGTTTACCCTAATTTCTCGGCGCGGAGGAGTCGTGGTCTGTACTCGACAGGTGCGGTGCGCAGGCCCTGAGGTCCTAGACTCGGAGTTTGCCAGTGGGCGCAGAGCCTAGAGTGAACCACATACCCAGCGGTCCGGCCAACCCTGGGCGGATCATCACTGCCCGCGGCACCGTGACTCAGGCCCGGGGTAGTACATCATCATAGCCGCGGCCACGATCCTCACTGGCACTGGCAAGCCCAGTGCAGGCCATTTACAGTCATCGTGATAGTAGCCTGAGTAGTCCGAGTCGATTGGCCTGGCCCGGGCGCCGGCGCAGCGGCAGCCTCAGGTTGGGCCTGAGCCTGAGCCTGAGCCTATCATGGGCCTCAGTAGCCTGAGCCTGAGGCGGCTAGTAGCGGCCGCGGCCCGGGCCAGTCACGGTAGCCCCGGGCCGGGCCCGGGCCGCCAGTGACTCGGAGTCCCGGCTCGGGCGCGAGTTGCCTGAGAAACCAAGTTGCGGCAACTTGAATTGTTAGCCGGGGTCGTGGGGGCGGCCGGGCCCTATAGTAGTACAGGCTCGTAGGCTGGGTTACCGCAGTATATCATGTACAAGTGACTTCATAGATATATGCGTCTGTAACGGCGTAAGTGCAAAACGACTACATGATCCAAGTTATTGATCAAGACTTAATTTCATCAGCCCTCCAAGAGGGCACACAACTAGTAACGTCAGATGACTCGGGGATTAACGGTGACACTCTTGCTGATATAGCGGCGAAGGCAACCGAGTTACGACTATCGTTTAAGAACGTACTAGAAATCGATAATTTGCAAGGTTTCCACGCTCTAAGGACTTTGTGCTTAGATAATAACATCATTAAGTGCATGAAAAATTTGGATCATTTGGTGAACTTGACCTGGCTTGATCTTTCATTTAATCGCATCTCAAAAGTGACAGGCTTGGACAGGCTGGAGAAGCTAACAGATCTATCATTATTCAATAACATGATATCTGAGGTCAACGGTCTCGGTCGGTGTAAAAACCTGCACTGCTTATCTCTGGGCAACAACAACATCTCCGCTCTTAAAGATATTGTTGAATTGAGATGCTTTCAAAACTTAAGGCTACTTAACTTGGAAGGCAATCCTGTATCAAAAGAGTCCTCGTATCGCATGTGCATACTGGCTTATTTCAGTGAGCTCGCATATCTTGATTACTCCATGGTGACTAGAGCGGAGGTTGTAACGGCACGAGAACAATATCAGGACGAGCTTCTGGATGTGGAAGAGAAGGAAAATCTCCAAGAAGAAAAAAACAGCAGCGAACTCGCCGCTATCAGGCATACACAAAAGCTGGCGGATGCTAATCTGACAGTAGTGCAGATTATATTTGATGATATGTTTGCTGATGATATCGAGATCTTAAAATTGAAGCATTTTCCCGGGGTAAGCAGTATTATGAATTCGTTTCAAAGCGAAGTAGAATCCGCCTCGGATGTGTTTCAACGGGAAGGGTTGGCAAGATATCAACTAAAGAAAAGAGAAGAAAAGCAATTCGAATTCGCACTGCGTCAGTTACGAGCGAAATATGCCAACGAGTCTATTGATCTGGTGACAAAGTTTGGACGTATTAAAAAGAAAACTCTAAAGAGTCTGGCTCTTAAGCAGAATATTGAATCATATGATCTTGACCCACTCCGGGTAGCTCTCAGGAAATTGATTAGTTTATTAAAGGACCTTGAAATGAGGCAAGTTGAACAATGCGAAGAACTAATAGGCGAGTTCGAAACAAAATATTTTGAGGTCAAACAGTCTTGTCTGGAGGGTCAACAAGCTTACTTTAGACGCCTCGAAGATCACGAAACCAATTTCATTCGTATGCTCTCGCTTTTGGTTGGTGAGCTTTTGGACAAAGCAGCCAAGGACGAGTTACCAGGTGACTTGCCATCTGAGATAAGCTCCTTACTGACAGACAGAGATTCGTGCATGAATGCAATCACTGGCTCCCATGACATTCACGTAGGAAAGTTATATCGTCGGGAGGACGAAGCAAAACATAACGAAGGATTATTGTTTAAAGGAACTCTACGGTATTATCGTGATGAGGAACATTTAAGGAGCAGATGTCGAATTTCTGAACTCAACGATTTTGAAGGAGCTTGCTTGAATGAATTCAGCAGGTTGACGAGCGATAGGGACGGTGATGAAAAGGCAGAATGAATTACACTGCCGTGTGCTTGCTACCAATGTAATTGAGTTCTTCGGGCTCAGGCTAGTAATTGATTTCTCCCGGACCGCCCGTCAAGGCCGCGGGTGCGGCAGACGGCCGTGGGCGCGGCAGACCGCCGCGGACAGGGCCCCGTGGTCAACGTTAAACTCGTGGCCGACTGGGATAGGATGTGGGGCGGACGCAGCAGTCGCAGTAAAACTTCAACTTCAACTTGAAATTGAATCTGCGATCGCAGACAGCGGGCGGTGGGCCGGTCGCGAGCGGCGGACGCTATTTCGCGGTCAGGTCGCGGGCGGGACCGAACGGCCGTGGACCTGACAGCCCGGCCAGGGAGCCGGTGGGGCACGTGGTGTACCCGTCTCGCGGTCAAGGTACGGACTCGGTGCGGTCTTTCTGCGAACGGACGCGGCGCAGGGAAGTCGGAGGTCTCACAGGCCCCGTACTAGTCACGGCAGACCAGTAGTAGTGGCCACTTCTAGTGGCTACTAGGAGTGCTACTAGTAGTCCAAGTTTGTCGTTGCGGATATATCAGTAAATAAGTGAATACTCAGGCTACCGTGACTACGGCTAAAACAAAGCGACTCGGAGTCGACGATAGCGCGTGTGTGTGGCCAACTCTCGAGGACCTAGGTCCCACTTGCAGTAATGGAACGGCATCGAGTATATCCTCTCACTCACTCGCACCATAACCCATAGCGAACAGCGCATGTGTACAGAAGGTTTCGCAGCAGAAAGACAATTAAGGCAAATAGAACAGAAAAACGCGCCATGGTCACCCTAGTTGTGGAAGTCAGATATGTTGTGACAAGTTTGTAGTCTGCAGAGACAGACAGCACGCGTGGCGGTGTG
>JACLAA010000149.1_pt1 | contig 11849 bp, 7 predicted proteins | sample 8027891 | NCBI WGS metagenome assembly JACLAA01 (sample SAMN15724900, study PRJNA655200) | protist metagenome | isolation source: fluorescence activated cell sorting (FACS) single amplified genomes of... | place: Spain: Blaines Bay Microbial Observatory, Mediterranean Sea | collected 2016-01-19 | reverse complement strand
GTGTGCGATCACGAACAAGTATCAGAACTCTCGAGATATTGCGTAGAAAACTTTGGTGGGATTGATTTTTGGATCAACAACGCCGGGACGAACGGGTACGAGTACAACGATATCATCGATCAGGATCCGAGCACGATCGAAGAGGTGGTGAAGACGAACGCGCTTGGGACGTTGCTGTGTTGTCGAGAAGCGATGAGAACGATGGCGGCACAGAAGGATGAGAATATTATTGGATATCACATATTTAACATGGAAGGAGCGGGATCGGATGGGATGGAAACGAGAAAATACGCCGCGTATGGATTCACCAAAGCCGGATTGAGCCAACTGACGAAAACGTTAAACAAAGAGATGAGTTCGAACGAAAAGATGAAAGATAAAATGATTAAAGTGCACACGGTCAGTCCAGGGATGGTGTTTACGGATTTAATTTCCAGTGGGAGGTACGCGTTTGGCAAGCAAGGACGAATGTTCGTCAACGCGTTGGCAGAACCGGCCGATGTGGCCGCTTCCGGGGTGGTGAGGAAGATCAAAACTGAGCTCGGGAATTCGCGAGGGAAGAAATCGTTGGCGATTAAACTGTTGACGCCGGATGTCGCGGTGGTGAAATTATTCAATCGATTCGTCAAGCAAATTGGCAAAGATAGGTACTATCCCGAAGAAGACGACGAGTGCGAAGACGTGCGGACGGAATGCATCGTCCCCGGTGAGTCCGTGCAGAGCACGATAGTGCCCGAGGCACAAATGAAATTAGACGACGACGTGCACGAAGAGATTAAAGAGGTTGAAGTCTCGAAAGAAGAAGTTCAAGAGAACTTGAGCCGATAGAAAAACATAATAATGATATAAATGTATGGATGAGTGTGTGGTGGTGTTGGATTTGCGCGCGCGAATAGATGCTGTTGTATGTGTATATGTGTAACTACTTTTTATGAAAACTTTTTTTTTCTTCTTTTTCTTCCCGTCCTCCTCTCTCACTCTGAGCTTGAGCCTTCCGCCGCAAGCGTAAATCTCTCTCTCTTTCTCTCTGTTTACTTCTTTCGCATCTCTTCGTTCATGCACTGCGAACACTTTGGAATGGGCATAGAAGCTATTGGCATGAAGGGCACAAAGCATGTCTTTTCGCATTTTCCACAGTTCCCTTGATACAAGCGCTGGCCAGAAATACTCGAGTGCTTCGTTTTCGTCCATCCCGATCTGGGCTCCACCGGCGGTCGCACATCTTCATCGGCGTCGAGCATCTTCTTAGTACCCATAAATTCACCCAATACAGCACCCGCGGGAGAAATGTCAATCTTCTTCTTCGCCGGCGCGCCAAAATCTCGTTCGCTCTTGCGCATGACAATTTTTCCTTCGTTGTTGAAAAAATTTTCAACCGTGAATAAGCCGCCGCTCTCGATGGTCTCCTTGGCCTCGAGATCGTACCATTTCTTAAACGTCACGACCGCATACATTTGATCCGCCGCGTGTTTAGTCGGCCTGACGGTAACGTCGATAATTTCTCCGAACGGCGCTAACTCTTTTAAAACAATCTCTTCCGCAAGTTTATGCGCGTTCTTTTGGCGCTTCAGGTAGTCCAGTCGATCTTTCTCCGGCATCTCCTTCACGTCTCTGATATCTGAATACGATACGTCCAAACCAGCGGCTTGGTAGACCTCATCTAAGACGTTCTCGGGCAAATTCGGAATGTTCACTTTCGGCCCTTCGTATGTAAACCCTCCAGACGATGGAGCGGTCGCGGCAGAGGTGGCCACGCGAGAGGTTGATGTTTTCTTACCCTTCACCTTTACATCTTCCTCGTCCGGCGCCGCGGCGCGTTTCTTTTGCTGTTGCTGTTGCTTCTTAATCGCACTGCGCGGCTCGATCCATTCGTGCATTTTCGCTTGCTTTGCCGCTGCCGCCACCACGGTGCCATATAAAGGTGGTTTCCCAGTTCCAGGAGTAACTGGAACTAACGCATTCGCGTAGGCCATCTCCGCTCTTCTTTCGCTCGATCGAGCGACATACTCTTCCTCTTCCTCTTCTTCTTCTTCTTCTCTTTCTTTTCTCGCTTCTTCGTCTTCTTCAATCTCAACCGGAGATACCGGAGATCTCTTCGCGCCATACTTGTACGAATACGAAATGTGCTGCCCATCTGGTGTCCCCGGAGACATTGGCCGTTGATCTCGCTTTTTATGCTTCGAAGAGGCGGTGACCGCGACGGCGGCGGCGGCGCGCGAAGTTTGCACGGCTTGCAACTGTTTCAACGTCGCTTCGAATTGCGCGCTGTATTCTTCCGCCCCGCCCGTCGCCGTTCTCGGTCGTTGCAGTTGCGATGACGGTGCTTTCAGGCCGTCTCGACGTAACCATGGCTGATCGACAGAACCGATAATCCGCGCTTCCATGAAGGCGCTTTCTAAAGATTGCAAGCCGATGGCTCGATACGCGCGATTCACGCCGCGCTTTGACTTCATGAACGTACAAATCAAAGCGCAGTTTCCAATTTGAAGAGAAGATGTTCCGGAAGAAGAAGAAGGAACAATTGATGTCGAAGAAGCGCTTTTATCACCATCGCTACTCAAAGCGTTATAGCTTTCGTGATCGATAAATGTCAAAGGAAGGACCATGCGCGTCTCCCCCGGTTGCCGAGGCCCGTATAATCTCGTAAACGTCAAAGCAGCTTGCTTCGGATCCAACTTGCAAATTCTTTCGGCTCGATTGATCGCCTCTTTCGCCGATATTCTTCGCAAATACTGCGAGTTCAAAAGATTCTTCGGCAAAAATGAACTCACCAACGATAAATCGTCCAACTGTTCCCAAAAAGAGGCGTCCACGTCCAACGCGGCGTGCGCGTCGTAGACCAAATCTAAAGGATCGTCGTAAAAGATAGCCGGATCTGGCGCGCGCATCAAAGGCTCGATGTAATTCCACGGCATGTTTGGATCTCTCAATCGATCTTTCGTCACAAACGCGACGAGCTCGTACGGATGTTGTTGATAGCGCTGCGTTTGACCGCTCGCGCCTCCCAAAACCTCTCTCGCTTGCAACACGCAATACAACTCGTTCTTCTCCTTCTTCGTCAACAACCCGGTGTGGAAAGCTACGAACACCGCTCTTCCTTCGTCGGAAAAGCACTGAATGACTCTTCCAATTTCCACTAACCGTAAGAAATACGCGTTCAAATACCCTCTCAACAATCCTAAATACGGCGGCGTAAACGACCGGTCCTTCGCCGCGAGCGACACGTCCCGGCAGTTCCAGTCGTGCCAATCGATCGCATCGGACAGTTCTCTCAGCGACATCGCTCCACCATACGCCTCTCTCGCGTCTGGATCTGGGTGGAACCGCATGTTATATCCTCCTTCTTGTTCCGAGGACGTGTGCACGTCATCGATCGAAGCGAACTCGTTCAACCTCGAAGGCTCTATTTCTTGACTTTCGTGCGAAGGATGATCGATATCCCACCCGGACAAAGCGATACCGTACGGGTTAAAATACGCTCGCATCCCGAGCTCGCCCATGATTTGATTATTCTCCGCGGCTTGCGCGCACCACCCAGCGGCTACCACGTGCGAAAAGAATTGTTGAGACTGTTGTTGCGTCGTCGTCGTCGTCGCCTTCTGTTGCTGTTGTTGCTGCAGTTGCGGCGATGATGACGACTGCGCGTGTTGCTGCCCGGAACCACCACCTTGACCACCACTCAACGAGAGCGAAGAAGGAGAAGAAAGTTTCGTCGAAGATTGTTCCCCTCGTGTGTGTTGCGCCGCGGGGTTTTGCTGCGTCTGCGTTTGCTGAAGCTGAAACGACGAGAGAAAGTCAACTCCGACTTGGTGCTGCAAAATATGCGATTGGTGAGAATAATACGGCGTCGCTGACGCAGGGGAGGATATGTTTGCACCCTCGTACTGACCACGACCACCACCACCACCCGCGCTTTCCTCGGAGGACGCGCTCGTGCTGCTCATCTTTCCCTCTCTCTCTCTCTGGTAAAGTGTCGTCGCTCGAGAAAGCGCGCGCGCCTAAATGTAAAGAAATTGCGCATGTAATTTGCACAAAACCACCTTTTAAAAAAAAACGTTGGAAAAAGAAGTTTGTCCTCTTTTCGAAAACAGTTGAAAAAAGAAAAAAAAAGAAAAAAAAAAAAGAGAGAAGAGACAAAAAGCAGAGAGAAATTGAAATCGAAATCCCTCTTTTTCCTCTTCTTTTCTTATTCTCCTCTCTGTCATGTCTTGTCTGTCTCTCTGTCTGGTTTTTAGAGGCATTTCAGACTCTCTCGTATTTTGCCCCCTTTTGTTTGCAATCGTAACACAAAAGTACTTTCTCCATTAAAAAAGCGCTCTCTCTCTTTCTCTCGCTCTAAACTCTCTCGCTCGCGTTTGCTCGCTCTCTCAGCGGGTACTTCCTCCCACGCTCTCTCTCGCTCTCCTTTTGTTGTTGTTGTTGTTGTTGTTCTCGAGAGTGTTGTTCTTCTTCTTCTTCTTCTCTCATCGATAAAGGAAAGCATTTGTTTGGACATCAGACAACAAAAATCCCCTACTCCTGCGAGAAGAAGAATATCGAAGAGCTGCGCGCTGATAAAGAAGAGAAAGAAGAGATAAAGAAAAGATAACGAAGATGACGTCAACCTCGTACAACACGAATACTAACAACAAAATAAACGAAAACCTCCACGACTCCACGTACGAACCCGTGAACGATAAACTTCTCGGATCCGGCTCGTACGGGTTGACGAAACTCATGAGGGAAAAATCTACGGGCAAACAATACGCGATTAAATACATCGAACGAGGCGATAAGATCACCGAACACGTGAGACGAGAAATTGTGAACCACAGAAACTTGAACCATCCAAACGTGGTGAAATTTAGGCAGTGTTTACTCACGCCGACGCATTTAGCGGTCGCGATGGAAGCCGTCGGCGGAGGCGAACTGTTCAGTTACGTCCAACAGCAAGGGAAGTTTAACGAGTCGCAGGCGAGGTATTTTTTCCAACATCTCATCAGCGGAGTGGAGTATTTACACAACATGAGGATTTCACACAGAGATTTGAAGCTAGAAAACACTCTGGTGGATTTGAACGAGACGCCGACGCTGAAGATTTGCGATTTTGGGTTTAGTAAAGGTGGGTTTGATTCGCAGCCAAAGACGCAAATCGGGACGCCGGCGTACATCGCGCCCGAGGTGTACGCCGGAGTGCAACCGTACGATGGACAGGCAAGTGACGTGTGGGCGTGCGGGGTGTTGTTGTACGTGACGTTGGTTGGGAGATATCCGTTTCAAGATCCGAAAGATCCCGGGAGTAGTCATAAGATGATGCAAAGAGTGTTGAGCGGCACGACGGAGATTCCGAGTTCTTTGAGCGAAGAGTGTAAGGATTTGATGGGGAAGATTTTCGTGACCGATCCGAAAAAGAGAGCGTCGATTGAGGATATTTATATGCACCCGTGGTTTCGGCACGATTTGTCGCCGAATGTGCCGCTTGGAAACACGCAACCCGGGCCTGCAGATGGGGACATGTTGAAGGAGCTGCAATCGCTGGAGGAGATCAACGCCATCGTGGACGCCGCGAAAGTCGCGCCGAAGAAACCAAAAGGTAGTTGGGGGTACGACGATGACGACGACGATGATTGCGATCACATGGGTGGGTCTGGAGATTTAGGCGGGTCGTTGGATGTTGATTATTAAAGAGAATCTATTTAAAAGTAATAAAAATACCTGAGTTGAACGTGCGTTAAAACAGAAGAAATAAATAATCTGGTGATACTCGTGCTCTCTCTCGCTCTCACCCTCGGCACAACCATCGTCGTCTACGCATCGTTAAAATCGGTTCTCCGGTCGACTCGCCAACCACGTCTGAATGCCTGGCAAATTCTCCACGTTTTCAATCACTTTATTCATCTTCGGGCAACTCTCTCTCGCTTTCTCCGCTCTGGCGGCGTCGTCGAACGTTTGCGTCATCGTCACGTACAAAACCACATCCGCCAATGACACTTTATCACCAACCACAAACCCTTCCTCACCATTTTCAATCACTTTTTCTAGTCGTTCGCACCATTTTGTCATGTCTTCGTTGTACCATTTCTCCTTCTTTGCAATCTGGTCGTCGTCCGGCGGCGCGAACGGGTTCCCTCTCACTTTCGCCCACGCGTCTTTAACATCTCTCACGTGCTCTGCAAACGCGTCGATTCTCCAACTCTCCGCCATGTTTTTACCGTACAAACCTAAATCTCTCGCCACGTACCGTTCGATCGTTTTCGATTGTCCCACAGACATCCCAGAGTGTTCTAAAATCGGCAACCTATCCAGATTTTGCTTAAACAACCCGCGTTCTTTATCCAACGGATGTTGCTTTTCAATCGTCGGCTTGTTCTCCACCATGTTAAATTTGTATCTAAAATCCTCGTAATCGCACTCCGCGGCTGCAAATAACGTTCGAATCACCTCCGCCGCGCCTTTCGCGTCGAAGTATCTCAGAACCGCTTTCGTCTTGCGCAACGCGTTCGTTTTGTCTCTTTTGTGCGCTTTGACAATCGCAATCGCGCCGACAAAACCAACCACGAACGCGAACGGTTGCGAAGAGACGACCGCGTTGGAAACGTGTAAGAAATCCGGCGTTTGTGTTGTTGCACCACTATCGATTGCCATTTTCGAGGAGGACGATTGTTGTTTCTTCTTGTTCGAAGCTTTCGGCGCGAGTTGTTCTTTCGCCTTGGCGGCTTCGATTGGAACAACAACGTGAGTCACTTTCTTCTTAAACGACGACGCGTAAAGAAGTTGACGTCCAGAGGATGAAGAAGTATACGCCGAGGAGGCTCTGAAACTCGTCGTCGACGATGCGGATAAGAGTAACGACGACATTTAAAGAGGAGGAAAGTAAAGTGTTTTGTGCGTAATTTTGTGAAGAAGTTTTTATCTTCTTGGACAGTCTAAAACCAAGAAGTCTGCTTTACTTTAATAACTAAAAACTACGTATAAATACTACCTTCTGGAGCGGTGGTACCACCAAAACCCGCGTTGAAGGATTGGTGGTCGTGATGATGATGATCTTCTCCTCCTCCTACTCGTGGTTCTTTCTCCAACGTGTATACTTTTCCTCTGACGAAGACTCGCTTCGTTCTCTGCTCTGATACGAGAGCGCGCAACGCGTTCGCGCTGGCGAAGAGGAAGCCGCAACTCGCCGCCCATGCGTTGAAGTGGCCGTTTTCTTCGCCCGACATTTCCAAAGCGTGCGCGTTTTTTAACCAGACGAGTTTGCTGACGATCCAAGTGATCGTTGCGCTCATGACGCGCGCGGCGGAGTCGCGGTTGGAGTAGTCGAAGGTGGCGAGGCTGATCGGGAGTAAAGCGCACCACCAGGCGAAGTATTGCGAGGTGATCACCGAGTTGAACGCGACGAACGCGAAGGTTTGCGCGAACATCGCGAAAGGAAGGTCGTACGCGAACGCGATGCCGATGAGGACGGTTAAGCCGTATTGGGTGATTTTGCTCGCCAAGGCGTACGCTTTGGTGAGAGATGTGGAGAGGATGTAGGCGCCGAAATCGGATTCGGCGTCTTCGATGGCGGTGTCCAGGTAAACGCTGAAGAAGTTCGGCGCGAAGTTGTGTCTCGGATCTTTTCGAGAGAAGTGGTACAAGATGGCCTCGTTCAGGTATGCTTGGCCGTATTTCCAGTAGCACGCGAACGTTGAGAACGCGAAAGCGGTGAAGGAGATGCCCGCAAACAAGAGTCGAGCGATGTTGAACAATCCGTTGGCGCCGAATGCACTTTTCGAAGCTAACGCGCGCGCTCTTCGCAGTCGTCTGGTTTCTTTTGTTTCTATCGCCATCGATTGGCGATCGCTATTGTTTTTTGCTGCTACTTTATTTTGTTGTTGCTGTTGCTGCTGCTGTAGCTCTTGATCATCTCCTACTCCGGACGACGGCAATCTTTCTCTTTTACTCTTACACCCGCTTCTCTCCAACTTCGCTCCACTTCCTCCGCCGTAATAGTTCCAATTCACGTGATACTGTACGTCCAGAGCCACAATCAGAGGCACAATGTATATAACAGGATACATCCGAAAATGTACCGCCAACCCAAAACTCACCGCGGAATTCAATATCGTCCCAAACATCAAACTCTTCAACGAGAACAACACTAAAGCGTTCGCGACGGCGTCGCACGACCCTCTCGTGCTAATCGCCATCGTCAGAGGATTAAACAGATACAGCGCGGTCATTTGAATGGTAAAACTCTCCGAACATTTTCGTTTTCGCAAGATTTCGTGCACCAGTTTCCCGCAGTACACGTCGCACAGACTGAACAAAACCTTCCCAAACTCTGCGAACCAGAACACGTTCGGTGTCAACATCCACGCGAGTAAAGGCGTGTACCTGTACGTGTTTCTTTCGTACGGCGATTGGTTGTTGCACACGTATCTCGCGGCATCCGTAAACACGTCGTAATCGACATCCGTGTACCGAACGCCAGAGAAGAACGCCGGGTGCGCGTCTTGGACTCGCCCGAAGAGTACGAGTGCGAGGCGAACGACGAACGCGTAGAGGAAGATGGTTTTGCTCGTCACTGGCGGGAAGAGGAGAGACTTGACGCGAGAGAGGGAGGTGGACATGATGAATTCAGACTCTTCTCTGTTTCTCTCTCACACGCGCGCACGCGCACGCACACACTCTCTCTCGCTCGCTCACTTCCTCGTGTGCGTCTTTATTCGATGTAAGAAATTCGAGCAGTGGAAAAAGTAAAGAAAGAAAGAACGCGGGAGGCTTTTTTAGTTACCGAGCATGTATGTATGTGTGTACCAGGTATATATAATGGTATATATGTTCTTATTAAAATAATACAAGATGTCTGTGTGTGTGTGTGTGTGTTCGCGTGTGGTTATGGTATAAGCATAGATGATCTTCGCCGCTCTTCGCTCTTCGCTCTCGAACCGCAAAGATATTCACTCTTCTCCTCACTTCTTCTTACCACTTCGTAGCTAACTTTTCGGACATTGCGCTCATCGCTATGCAGAAGGTTTGGTAGGCATTCAACGGGTGCGAGTAATCGCACGCCCACACGTTGTGCGCCAATTTACCAAACAACATGACTACTTCGTCTTCGTTGTTGTCTCGGACCAACTGGAAGTTCCTCTTACTCGGGATCTTTACGCGGCCGCCGTACTTGTAGCAGAAATGCCACTGCCCGTCAAACATTCTATACTCCGGGACCTTGGACATTAATAATCGCATGTGTCTCATATCTCTCATCGCTTCCCACTTTTCCAATCGCGCTTTTCCATTCTTGTCTTGTTTGTATAAGGTTGGGACGAGGCACGTCATCTTTCGGTAGCTTCCGCCCAGAGTAAAAATAGTCGGTTCGTACACGATCGCCGTGACGACTCTGCGCTCATACTCCTCCTCGACCTCGTCGCTTTTCTTCTCGCCTTGGTCGTACGCGGTAAATCGAGAGCCTAAAAAGTTCCCTGACATTTTCCCGAGGTAATCTTCCCCTTCCGCTTTAAAGTTCGTGCACGTCGAAAAGATGTATCTCTTACCAATTTTCACTTTCGCTAACGTTTGCTCCTCTTGGCAGCACATGACCAATTTATCGTATTTTCCTTGCTCGTCGTGAACGTAATATTTATAAATCGGATACTTTTTGCTCTTGGTGTCGTCGACGACGATGAAACCTTTGATGATGCCCAACTCTTGCGGAGGCGGCAATCGTCGCATGGTATCCACGTCGAAACCTTTCACCAACGCGTCTCTAATCATCATGTCCATCGTCGGGTTCGCTTTCGCGTTTTGCTTCGCTTTCTGCGCGGCTCTCTTCGACGTTGCCTTCGCTAAAACCTCCCTGGCGATTTGTTCGTTCACCGTCGGGTCCTCGCTGTCCTCGGGCGGTTTGTATTTCGAATTCTCCTTGAACTGCTCGCGGAACTTTTTCTTCTCTTCGGCGGTAAAGTCGTCCGACATGGCCGCGTTAAGCGCAGCCATCGCCTCGCTCGTTTGGAACGGATTGTTGTTGTTATTACTGGTGGTAGTATTCGGAGGCGGTCCGTCCACCGACGGGCGCCTTCGGAACGGATTTTGAAACAATCCAGCCACGCCTCCTCGCTTCTCTTGCTGCGACGACTGCGAACTCTTATCGCTCATGTTCTCTTCTTCGTCCATCAACCCCGGATCGGCTTTCACCGCTTTCCCTTTCCCTTTCTTCATTTTCGCGGCGTCGAACGCTTCGTCCGCGTCGTCGTATTTCGAACTTTGCGCGGATTTCGCGGACATAATCGACCGGGATTGCGATTGCGATCTCGCATCGTCGGCGGACTGAAAATCGGACTCGGAGGCTTCCGAGTTGCTCGCGGAATTTTTCCGTCCTCCGAACATTCTTCTTCTTCTTATCGTAGTGTTTATATATATACTCGAAAGCGCGCGCGCGTTTAATAAAGTGTTCTGTGTTTATGTGTGTGAGTGTGCACTCTTCTTCTCGGAAAGATCAAACGGAGGAGTTTAAGAGGAATAATAGAGTATTCGTCGTTTAAACGATTACTTGCGCGTCCGTGTGGTGATCTCTTCTTTTTGTTTTTTTTGTTCTTTCTTGCTGGCGAAAAATCGCTGTAAAAAGGAGCGATTTTGTCTCTCTAACGTTGGAACATGATGATACGAAACGTCGGGAACATCAGAGTTTTTGATATTTTAATAAGATTACTCTCTACCCCAATACTACAACGTGTCTATATCCTCTGTTTTTACTAATAATAAAAAACTATTTCATTTTATTCGCAAAGCTTGGAGTAAACGAACTCGAGCTTCGATTTTCTTTTCCTCGTTTTCGCGATTTATTTTCGTCGTCGTCGTCGCGCGTTGTTGTTGTTGTTGTTGTTGAGAGCGATGTTGTTTTGGTACGGTCAAAGAGGAGGCGCTCTTCGCGGTGACGGCTTCGAGTTGGCGCAAGCGCCGCTCTTGCGTTTCGAGCTTTTCGCGTAAAGCGAAGAGCTCTTGTTCTTTTTGGTCTTCGGCGTCGTCGCTGTTGTTTACTTTCTTTGGTTTACCGCTACTTCTACTTTGCTTTTTCCGTTCCAAGGCGGCTGCGTTTTGCTGCATTTTGATAAACTCGGCTTGTAATCGAACCGACTCGTACGACTCCTCCCGAGGAGCCGGAGGCGTTTTCAAATCGATCAAGTTTCGTTTCTTTTCTGGAGGCGTGTCCTCGAACGTCATCAACCACGGGGAGAGGAGGTGATCTTGTTGTTGTGGTTGTGGTTGTGGTTGTTGTCTTCGTCGAACGTTTACCCTTCTTTCTTCTTCTTCTTCTTCTTCTTCTTCTACTACTATTCCGTTTCCTACGTTTGCTCTGAGAGGCGATTTCGCCGCCTTCTCGATGAGCGCGGTTACGCGTGGGGACGTTTTCACAGATCCACCCGGCGTAAACGCTTCTTGTTCTTCCTTAAAGGAGTACTTTTTTTGATGTTGCGGAGGTAACGGCGAGTCTGGAGAGTATTGCGTGTAATCCGAATCTTTTCCCGGCGTCGAAAATGTTGAGGACGGCGATCCATTCGGCGCGTCGTCCTCTTCTTCCTCCTCCTCCTCCTCTTCTTGATCTTTTTCTTCGTCGTTCACGACTGGAAAATCTTCTTCTGTTTCATCGAGCAATAACACGTCTTCTCTCGTCTTCACTTCCAAAAAATTCTCGAAATCTTTCTTCATCTCCAACAATTTCTCGCACTCTTTCGCCAACGCTCGTCTCTTTTGATCCAACAACTGGCAATTCTTCCTCTCTATTCGCGTCTTTTCGTTCGCGTTTTTCATTGCCGTCGTCGCCTCTTCGGCTTGTCTTTCCGCCTCTCTCACTTCGTCTACAAACTGTGCCTTCCACATCTTCTCCTCCTCCA
>JACLAA010003891.1_pt1 | contig 11856 bp, 9 predicted proteins | sample 8027891 | NCBI WGS metagenome assembly JACLAA01 (sample SAMN15724900, study PRJNA655200) | protist metagenome | isolation source: fluorescence activated cell sorting (FACS) single amplified genomes of... | place: Spain: Blaines Bay Microbial Observatory, Mediterranean Sea | collected 2016-01-19 | reverse complement strand
ACGCCTTCCGAGTCGTAATCCAAATCCACCTCGTCGATATCTTCGTACTCGTCTAAGTCGGACGTTGGCCTCTTCTTCTTCTTAATCTTCTTCTCACCCCCATCCTCCCCATCTGCATCCTCCTCCTCTTCGTCGTCGTCTTCGTCGAACAAATCCATCGCCTTCTTCGTTTGCCGCAACTCCTCCGTCGTCTTCAACGCGTAATCGTCATCCTCGTCGTCCGGATCATCGCGGTCTCTCAAATCGTTCCGATCGAACGCGTCTTCTTCCTCTTCGTTTTCCTCCTCGTCCTCGTCCTCGTATTCCGCCAATATCTCTTCATCCGTCAACTCCGTGTGTTGTGCTTCGTCCTCTTCCTCCTCCAACACGTCTTCACCGCTCGCTAACCGTTTCGCGCGGCGTTTATCCGCCCGTCTCGCGCGAAGCTTTCCCACGCGCACTCGCACTTTCTCTCGCTTCTCGAGTAAGCGTTTTTCTGCGCGTTTGCGTTCTTTATCTTCGTATTCGTCGTCGTCTGCATCGTCGTCGTCGCGCTCCTCGAATCCTCCACCAACGTCCCAGGTTTCGAACTCCTCCAAGTCGTCGATGGGGAGACCCGAGCGGGAGAGGAGTTTACGAGTCCTTATTGCCGTCGTCGTCCTTATCCTCCCCGTATTTCTGGTGGCAACACCACCGACGACGACGTCTCCTCCTTCTCCTCCTTCGTCGTCCGTGTCGACGGCAAAACCAAAACTCGACGACGAACTCGAAACCATCGAGGCAAAGCAAAGAAGCGCGACGACGATACGCACAAAGCTCAGCATTGGTACGATACCGCCGTCACTAAAATTCGTCCGTGTGTCTTTTCGAAGCCTTTTTGTTCGGTATCAGCGCTCGCCTCGCTTCATCCACGCGCGTGTTCGAGTTATGCGGACAAAACGAAATGTCTGAGTCAGCAAAAGAAGGGGATTTCCCCCATAAAACGCCACATATCTATCGCGCGTGTCTACAAACAAACACAACACTTTCGAAGCCGCTAAAGAAGCCAAAGGAGAGCGGAGGAAGAGAGGGTTCATTCTTTCGTCTCAGCAGTATTCGAGCAGCAGTAGCAGCGGCAATATATCTTTCCAAAATTCATATCTCATGAGCAGTTTTGCAATCTTTCCCGGGAATGCGAGAGTTATGACTGCATCATCTGCGACGCAATCATCATCATCTGCGGGGGTATCCTCGAGAAGAGCGTTTTATCGTCTTGAGCATCGTCATCGTCATCGCGCGAAGAGGAGGAAAAGGAGAGTGTTTGCAAAAGCGGAAGAAGAATCGTTCTTCGAGAAGTTGAATCCATTCAAGAAGAAGGAGAATGCATTAACCACCACCGAACGAGAACAACAGATGAATATGAATAACAGAAAGAATAAAAAGAACGAACTGATTAACTCGACGCAGCGAGAACAACTCTTCGGGAAAGGTTTAATGGGGCGAGTAGCGACTGGTGTGATTAACAATCTCGCGGGTCAACTCGCGGAAGGGATGTCCGAGATGCGAACGAACGTAGAGGACGCGTACGAAATCGCGAGGAGTAAGTGCGAAAAGGACGGGAAGTTGAGAGAAGCTTTAGGCGGCGAGGACGTAATCGTTGGACCGGTGACGACGCAAATGAGCAACTCGATGAACGTCAACGGGAAAAGGACGGACGTGACGAGGATTGGGATGATCGCTTCGTCCTCGAGCGGTAACAAAGTAGCCTCGATCGCAGTCACCATGGAATCGGTCACGACCGGGAAGAAAAACGTCACCGTCGTCGCCACTTTAAGAAACGGAGAAAGTTTTGAAGTCGACGGCGTCGGGGGAGGAGGGGTTGGTCGAAACGTCGACGTCGTGATTGACGCAAACGGGACGAATACTAGAAACGACGACGACGAGGATTTCTTCGAAGGAGGGGAAATCATCGAGGCATCCTTCGACGACGCCTCCTCGTCATCATCCGGGAACGATAACGGAAACGACGAATAATAACAATACTATTAATTACGAATGCGAGTAGTTGTTAAGTTGAAAGTGTTCTTTCGTGCACAGCGTACATCTTACGTTGTTTTTCCTTCTCTTTACCACACAAAAATTCCCCTCAGTTCCACAAGAAGACACACACAATTATTATTATTTAATACAAAATGCCTAAAGCGCGCAAATCGACGCGCGGTAACGCGAATACTTCCGACGCCATGGACGCCGAAGGCCACGAGGAGGTAAGTATTCTTTTTGTTTGCTTTTGTTTGCTTTCGTATTCTTTCTCGAGCTCTTTTGTTCACTTCTTTACGGCAACGAGTTGCCGATTCAATTCATCCAATTCATTCAATCTCGTGCTCTGTCTGACCTGAAACGTTTTATTATCTCTGATGCGATGTTGAAAACACACAACAGCTGGAAGCGACGATGACGGCCGAGGACGACGAGATCTTGAAAATGAAAGAAAAACTGGCGGAAATGGAACGCGAAGCGTCCTCGCTGCGAGAACAAGAGCAAGGGATCGACGGGAAAGCTTTGGACGAAGAAATGGCGAAACATCACCATTCCGACAATAACGGTCAAGGACAGGGTGGAAAACCGCAAAAAACGCCGGAAGAGTTGGAGAAGGAGAAAGCCGAGCGACAAGAGATTGACTCTCGATCGGTGTTCGTCGGCCAAGTGGATTACGGCGCGGAACCTGGGATGCTGGCGGAACACTTTAAGAAGTGCGGGACGGTGAACCGGGTGACTATTTTAACCGATAAGTTTGAAAATCCAAAAGGGTTCGCGTACGTTGAGTTTTTGGAAAAGGACGCGGTGGATGCGGCGGTGTTGCTGGATGGGACCGGGTTGGAGGAGTTCCCGCAGAGGAAGTTGAAAGTGAGCGCGAAGAGAACGAACGTGCCGGGGATGAAGGCTGGCGGGAGAGGCCGGGGAAGAGGGGGAGGACGATTCGGTGGGTTTCCCGGCGGAATGATGATGGTTCCGATGATGATGCCATACGGAAGAGGGAGAGGCAGAGGTGGCAGAGGTGGCAGAGGTGGTGGGCGCGGAAGAGGTGGTGGTGGTGCTCCCGGATCGTCGCCGTATTAGCTTTATAATGAAGTGTACAAAGAAAAGAAGGTTTCGTAGTTTTTAATAAAGAGAACGTATCGTTCCATTCAATAATATTGGTGCTTAACTATATAAATTACCCACTAAACTACTATTAATTTCTCGTAATATTCTTCACTGAGGCGGTGGAAACTGCTGCGGCGGCATGAACGGTTGGCCTTGTTGTAGATGTTGCTGCTGAAACTGTTGTTGTTGCTGCTGTTGCGCCATCATTTGCCAGTATTGCTGCTGCTGCATTTGTTGTTGTTGTTGCATTTGTTGCATCTGCTGCATTTGCAAATACTGATGCTGGTTTTGCATCGCCATGCTTTGCATGCTTTGTCCTCCTCCTCCTCCTCCTCCTCCTCCTCCATGTTGATATCCTTGATGCGGCGCGCCTTGCTGGAACACATGTTGCTGTGCGGAAGCTTGCTGATTACCTTTTGCAAACTTGAAATAAATCGGCTTGTTCGTCGGTAGATTCGGGTCTCTGTTGTCTAAGATGTACTTTTGGTCGAGCAAAGCGATCGTTCGCTCCGCTTCTTCGACCGTTCGAAAGGTGACAAAGCCACTGCCTTTGTGTTTTTTTGTATGGCGGTCGAATAAAATGTGCACGTCGGTTACCTCGCCCAACGCTTCAAACATAGGCGCGACGGCGTTTTTATCAAAACACGCGGGTATGCTCGAGACATAGAGTTTTTCAGACGGAGGTCCATAATGATGTACGTTTGGTGGGTCGAACTGACCCCGTCTCGGTAATTTTTTACCGTTCGAGTACACGGATCGGAGGTACCTGGCGATGACATCGGGCGTAGTCGGTTCCGAAGAAGACGGCGGTTCCACGACCATTCCAGGAGGCATGGCGTCTCGAGAGTCTGACCGTTTCATGTGATCGCCTTCTTGCTTCTTCGCAGGACTCTCCGTTGTCTTAACAACCGGAGTCAATAAAGCCTTGCCGCCTGGACTTTGTTGTTGTTGTTGTTGTTGTTGCGGGTTGATTACTTTTTGCGCCATTTTCTCTAAACTCATTCTCGTCGTTTCGTCTACAATCGTAAAGTCCACCCTTAAAGGCGCGTGATATACCAACGAACCTGGTGGCTGCTTCTCGTTTAAGCTGTCAAAACACAGCTTCGCATCCTCCTCTTTCGCATACGTCGCCAAGAACGAAAAATGCTTCTCCTTTCTAAACGCTTTGAACGATTCAACCTCGCCGAACCGTTCCAGCCACGCCTTGACTAGCTCATCGCTCGCTAATTTCGACGACGCGCCTATCCAAATCTGTTTGGAACTTCTCGTCGTCTCGTCGCACTCCTCCTCGACAAACTTTCGTAAATCCAACTCCACTTCAGTCGCGTTCGACTTCAAGTCTTCCTCCCACGTCGCCCATCTAACTCGCACACCTTTTTCGCACCCGTCCATCACGTACGACCCATTTTCCAACGCAGCTAACGCGCTTTCGGCCGCTTCTTGCGTCTGAAACCTCACGACGCCATTCGAACCAGAGCTAAAAATCTCTCTTACGTCGCCGTACGTCTCAAAGACGCGTCTCACCAGCGCCTCGTCCGCATCCGCCGGAAAATTTTCGTAGCGAATCTCCACTCGTCTCGCGCGCAAACGCTCGTACGCGCCAATCTGCGTTAAATCTACTCGCGGCATCGACGACTTCGCGCTTTTCTCTCTTTTTGCGATCGTATCACCATTTTCCTCCTCCACCTTCGCCTTCTTTGTCTTCTTCGCCGCTCCTTCTTGTTCTTCGGTTGGTTGTGGTTTTGGCGAAAATTTTCCCAACGTGTCCCCCAATTCTGAATTCAATTCTTCTTCTTTCTCGGGAACGGCGGTTTTGTCCTCCTCCTCCTCCTTCTCCTTCTTCTCCTCCGATCGAGCTCGTTTCCTCGCGCCCACTTCCCCTCCCTTCTCTTCGTCTTCCTTCTTCTCCTCCAAAAGATGCGTTTCCAATCTTAACAACAAATCCGCTTTCAATCCGTCCACGGACAAACCTAACGAAACTAAAACGTTTCTCAGCTGCGCGACGGTGAGCTTCTTCCTCGCCGATTCCGTCTCCGGGACTTTCAGTGATGTTAGTTTCTTGCTCTTCTTCGGTGGCATCTTTTTACTGTTTATTGCGTGTTTACTCTCGAGTGAGTGTGTGATACCCGTTTGAAAAGTGTTTGGGGAAATGTGTTTGAGGGGCTACTTGTGAGGAAAATTGGGGGAATGGATGCGAGCGTTCTAAATACGCGCTGCTTGTTTATATAATGTCTAGACACGCGCTATTGTTATTTCTCTGCCACTAATCTCCTCGTGGCACTCCTTTTTGTTTTTCTTCTTCCGTTTCTTCTTTTGGTGGTGAATCGTCGTCGTCGTCTTTGTCGGTTTCGAGACGTTGAAGAAACTTTCGAAAGGCCCCGCCTTCGAAGAACTGTTCCGGGAGGAAAAATTCAACGTTGCAGTTTCGAGCGAAAGCGATATCGGCGTCGGAGTGGTCCTGCGGACGATTCGCCGCGTCGCCGACGTAGAATGTGCTCGTTATTTCGTTTCCTTCTAATTCTTCTTCTTGTATTTTTTCTCTTCGCGAAAGCATCTCTCGCCACATGCCGACGTTTGGTTTGCGGTACCCTTTGACGTCTTTCTCGCCGGATTGCGTCGCCGCGTAAAAGTCAAACTTGGCCTCCCCGAGCTGTTTTTTGTCATCAATTAAAGGTAAGAAAAGAAACGACCACGATCAAAAGTCAGCGCGATGAAAGGAGTAAGAAACGAACAAAAAACGCTCGCGAAGAACGAAGCGAAGACCAAGAAGCGACAACACAAACGCACGTACCTCACCCGCGAAAATCTCAACCCGTTTCCGAATCTGTTCCGCTTTCTTCCCATCCACCGCGCTTTTCACCATCCCTTGATTCGAAAAAATCACAATCTTATACCCATTCTCGTGTAACAAATTCAACGCGGTTCTCACCGATTGGTCTCGAAACGTAAAGTCGTTCTCGTGCGTCATGAACGGTTTCTTGCCGGATTTCGTCTTTTGCAACGTTTCGTCGAGATCAAAACACGCGATTTTGCTCGCATTTTTGTTCGGGCAGGAATGATCCACGCGGAGGAGTAACGAGGCGTGAAGTGCGTGCCATTTTACACACTTCTCGTTCGTCTTTTGCTTCTTCGTCGTCGTCTCGTCTTGGGACGACGAAGCCGTCGCGAATTTTCGAATCAGAAACCGCTCCATGATGATGATGTTCCTCTTACTCCTTCTTCTTCGGTTCGTTATGGATAATATCGATGATTTTGCCGCCGAAGCAGCGAAGCGCAAAGATGGTGACGTCGTCTTGCGCGTGTTTAAAGAGAGATCGCGAGAGTTAAAGTTGTTTGTTTGTTGTTGTTTATTGCGCGCGTATTACATTTGAGGAGATTTTCCAAAGATTCTCCATTATATCCACTCACATCTCTCGCATGAAAACGAGGAACTCCCGCCTTTTCTTTGTGCGATGATGGTGAAGAACAAACGAAGCAAACGTCAAACTCTCTTGCTAAGAGTTTTGTTCGTCCTTTTCGTGGCGGCGTTCGTCTCCGTGCTCCACGACGCGGTGCTCGATGTGATGCAAAAATCGTCCGATTTTGTCTCACTTTCCTTTGGCTTAGGAGGAGCAAAAGACGTGAACCCGAACAGGTTACCGCCTCTGTGCGAGACGAAAACGCTGAGCGTGTTACGCGAGGACCTGTTTAAAGCGAAACCTGGATGGCGGACGCAGTGTTCGGAGAAGTTTAAGAAGCAGATGCAAGTGTCGTCTCGATTTCATTACCAGAGACGGAGAGACGAGGAAGGGAGGGCGATAAAGAAGGTGAAGTTTGAGGAGGTGTTAGTCTCGCTTCCTCCGGTTGGGAAGTTGAAGGAGCTGGAGCAGTACGCGTACGAGGGGAAAGATTTCGGCGCGTTCGATGATACGGATAAAGCGGTAGGCCGGAAAGCGATTTCGATTTTGTTTAGCGGGCGCGACGGGTTCATCGACGAACAGTTGGCGAGGTTTCGGTATTGCCAGATTGTGGTCGTGACTGCGTCGTTTGGCGCGCAGGATACGTTGCACAGACCGATTGGTGCGGATCCGACTCGGTATAAGCAAGATAACGTGTGTTTTGTGGCGTTTGTGGATAAACCGACGATTGAAAAGTTTGGGTACCAGAGCGGGTGTTTCGACGCTTGGAACGTGGTCGAGTATTCACACCCGGGGTTCCCGGACAGTCGAATGAAAGCGAGATTAGTGAAAGCGTTGTTGCCATTTCATTTTCCGGAGAGTAAAGTGACCGTGTGGGTTGATTCAAAGCTAGAGTTGAGCGAAGACGCGACGGCGGTGGTTGATGTCTTGTTGAGAGCGAACACGCACCCGAAGATTACCAGGGTGAAGAGACACGAAAGGCCGTACGAGTTTGACGTGGCGGTGAGTGAGAATCATGTCAGGGAGGATGTGTTTGCGGAGGCGGATAAGTTGACGAAGATGTTTCACGGAGCATTGAGCGTAAACGAGACGTACGATTCGGATCGAAGCCGATGGTTGAGTCAAACCGTGAAAAGGTATAAAGAGGAAGGGTTCCAAGGGAAAGGATTGCCGGATACGGGGTTGTTCATTCGAAGGACGAATGCGATTGGGTTCGAGTTAAGCGCCAGGTGGGCGCACGAAATCTTGCGCTCACCATTCGGAAGAGACCAGATTTCGTTTCCTTACGTCAAGTGGATCATGGAACAGAGAGGATTTGGCGATAGAATTAGAGTGTTTGAGAAGTGTTGGTACGTAGCGGCGGTGAACGAAGTCGGACACGCGTCTCGATCCGGAACGGTTGTTCGACGACGATTGCTTTAGCATTCTTGTATATGTATTAGATACTGGTACTAGGTACCTACCAGGTAGTAGTTATTATTTTTACTATACATACTGGTATCACCCTTCTTTTTCTTCTTCACGTGTGACTAGAGAACGATACCGTTTCGGTCCAAGGCGAAGGCCGGCGGCATAATCGGGAAGAACCTTGATATCCTCGCCTTTCTTGATGTGCCGAGTAGGGACGAGCGCTATGCATTTACCTAGATACGGGCTAAAATACGTGCGGCGTTTAACGTTTGCGTCTCTTGCATTCCGCACGATAGTTGCCTCGCACCCCAACGAGTGTTCTAACTTCCCATCGTATTCAAAAAAGTAGCCTCCGATGGCGACATTTCCCCCGTCGTTCGTCTTCCTCCCCTTCTTTTTCCCTCGACCGTTGCCATCGTCATCGTCATCGTCATCTTCATCTGAGGAAGTTAAATCGTCCAAAACAGTGATTCTTTGCTCTGGAAACCACCTCACTTTACTCGCACCTTTATCGTGTCGAACGAGAGTACCCGTCACTAAAGCCACAAACTCTACCGACTTTGTGTCTTTACCGCTCCATCTCACGTCTTTCCTCGCCACCAACTTACCCTTCACCATCTCCACTATATCCCGCTCCCTCGGATCTCTCTTATCATCCTCAAATACGCATCCTCGAATAGCTGATTTTACCGGCGTGTTCTCTATGTATTCTTTCACACTCTCTCTGCTCAAGCCTTTCTCGAAATACTCCGCCGTATCCTTCAGCAACCTTCCTTCGACGAAAATCCCACGCAACGCCGGTCGATTCGATTCGTCCCAATACTCTAACACACTTTCTTTCGCTAAATTATTCGATTTACTCCTAGTGCTGCTACTCATTGGATACACGTACACGCAACAGCCGTGCATCTTTCCTTCTTTAAACCCTCCGAAAATTTCGCCGCCGTCCCGCGCGCGTTCGTAGCACAGTTTCCCTTCTCTTTTCTTCTCTCTGTAACTGCCGTGGTACACGACCACATTACCATCCTCTTCGTCGATTTCCACCCCGAACTGAATCTCTCCTCTTTTCCACGTTCCCGTTAGCTTCAACCCCTGTCCGTTGGAGAATTCATTTTCATTTCCATCGAACAAATCGTCCTTCCATTCGCCTTTAAACTTCGCGCAGGACGTTTTTGCGTTTTCCTCGAACGGGGAATCCCCTAAAATCAACTCCCCTCTTCCGTGTCGTTTTCCTTCTCGAAAGTGACCTTGATACAGCCCACCTTGGTCGTGGTACAGAACAGACCCGTGTCCGTGAGGTACGTTTGGGTTTTGCTTGGAATATTCGCCGACGTACGCGAACGCGAGTTCCCCGTTCATGCTCTTTGTAGAAATTGGGGGATTGAGTTTTATAGTGGAGTATTAAGAGGGAAGGAGTTTGAGTTCACAACATTTTACGCGAGACGCACATCTCTCTCTCTTTCTCTCTCTCTCTCTCTTTTAAACTTGTTAAAAGTTTAATTCGTCGTAATTGCAAAGCGTGCACGTGTACACTTGTACATTTGTCTCTCGTTTTTCTTTCTTTGAGATTCTTTCCGTCTCACCGTCTTGCTCTCGCCGCTTTTAGTTTGGCCCCGTCATGTCTGGGTCATAATCTTCCGCGGCAGTGATGGTGCCGGTGATTGTTGTTATTTCAAAAGTACCGATGATTGGGGACGGTGCTTCGGCGGTAGCCTCTTCTTCTTCCGTCGTTGGCGGTACTTCTTGTTCTTCTTCTCCGTTTATTACTGGTTGCGGTTCGAGTTCTTCTTGGAGGAGCTTTCGACCGGGAGTCTCTTCGACGATCATCCCGATGTCTTCAATTGGAGCCGGCGCGGGTGCTTCGGCGATAGGTGCTTCTGTCGGCGGAACTGCGATAACTTCGTCCATTATGACGTCACCTTCTTCTTGAAGCAACTTTCTTACCGGCGGAATAACTTCTTCGTCGAGAATCTCTTCGTCGGTCGTGGCAGTCGGCGCCGGCGAAGGCGCCTCGCCTTCGTCCATGGCGCCGTCGCCGGTTGAAGGTAACGGATCCGGCATCCCAGTCATATCCGGCATCATACCCTCCATCATCTGGAGCAACTTTCTCCTCACCGGTGGTAAAATCTCCTCTTCTTCCGTCGTCGTCGCCGGCGCCGGCGCCGGCGCGAACATCTCGTCGTAGATGTCATAGATTTCTCCAAGAATTTCCTCACCACTCGGAACTGGACCGTTCCCGAGTTCTTGCAAAAGCGATCGACGGCGCTTCGCTGGAACCTCTCCTTCTCCTTCAACAACGATCGATTCTTCCTCCATCGTCATCATTGTAGGTGCTGGTGCCGGCGCTGGTGCCATTGCCATCGCGTACTCTTCTCCTATCAGATCTTGCTCTTCGAGAATATCTTCGCTTGGGAACGTTTCTTCTTCTTGGAGAAGTTTTCTTCCTTCAACTCCTTTTAAAAAACCAACCGAAAACAACATCGCCGTCGCGAGGACGAGAAGTGTCATCGCATGGAGCGATTTGCTTTGAGAAGACATTGTGTGGATGATGTCGCTGTTGATGAATGAATGTTGCTGTGATGTGTTTGTTACTTTTGTGAAGTATTTTTTAGATACGAAAAGATCGAGACGAGTCGTCAAAAAATACGAGCACTCGAAAGAAGAGAAAGGGTTTAATAAAAACATGTCTGCGCTGTTTAAAGTGTTCACGTTAGAGCAGCGAGATGTGTTCGAAAAGCACGTGTTACCTAAACTGTGGGAAAGTGAACGAATTATGTTGAGGCAAGTGAATCGAGAGAGTCGAGTGGCGATACAAACAGTTCTCTCAGCGAAAGACTATTTTGGTCTTGGGTTTCCCTTTCGTTTCGTTTCGACGCATATAAACGTAATCATAGAACAAACCCGAAACTTGAAGATGGTTCGCTACGCGCATGAGCATCTTCACCATAAGTTTTCAAAAGGAACCGCAAATGTAGCGGCAACTACCGGCAAGGTTGGGATTTTGAAATACGTCCTCGACAACGGAGCGCCTGTTAGTGTTTATACTTTGCGTATTTTAAATGCTCGATTGAAAAGAGACGAGTGGATCAGGTTGAAGAGGGAGAACGTGTTTATTAGAGATCGTCATATGTGCACGTATTGCGGACGACGATACGCGGGTGACGATTTGAACGTCGACCATATCGTTCCGAAGTCGAAAGGTGGCAAAAGAGAGTGGGCGAATGTAACGACAGCGTGCGCGACATGTAACAAACGCAAAGGCAATGAGTTGATGGAGAATACAGAAGAAATCCGTACGGCTTTGCGGAACCTCTCGATAAATCGTACTGGGTTTTGGGGTTAGAATTGAGGTCTACAAACCGACCCTCGATTTCGAGATAAAACCGCACGCGTTCTTCCTCGGATGCTTCGTCGAGAACAACTTCTCCACTCGAGAACACTTGTGCGAACGCTTGAACTTCTGAATGAGAGACAAAATGAGCAGCCGCGCAGTCAAAATTTACAAAAAGTCAAAACAAATTTCGCAAAACGCCATTCTGTGACCACCACACCTCTTTCACGGATACATACGCTCGTAAAATGCACGCGCACTTCGGTCGCGACAACGCGTGAGTGTTTCTTTCGCAGCATTCTTTCTCGTTTCCTTTTTACTTTTTCTCTCCTCTCTTTCGCCGCGAGAATATAAACGCATTTCCCGAAGCACTAACGGGGAACTATCGCTTTGCTGCTGCGAACACAGAACGGCAATATCGGCGAACGCGTTCGCCTCCGGCGGCGACCAAAACTGCGGCAACGTCATGACCGGCAGAAATACCTCGAGAGTTTTACAAGCGCCCGGTGGGACGCAAAGTTTCACGCTCGGGGAGGAAGAGGGGGAGGCGTATCTCGGAGGGGCGTCCAGATTAGCTGCCCAACCGTCTTTCCCAACTGTTTCCGGGAGACG
>JACLAA010000688.1_pt1 | contig 11858 bp, 5 predicted proteins | sample 8027891 | NCBI WGS metagenome assembly JACLAA01 (sample SAMN15724900, study PRJNA655200) | protist metagenome | isolation source: fluorescence activated cell sorting (FACS) single amplified genomes of... | place: Spain: Blaines Bay Microbial Observatory, Mediterranean Sea | collected 2016-01-19 | reverse complement strand
CTCTATAACTGGCGTCTGGTGCGGGGGCAGGTCGAGATTAGGGGACCTCCTTACCAATTTAGGACGTGAATGAAACGGACGAGCAAAACGATTTAGCCTGGCAATTTCAGTGGCGTTTCGTCTGGCGACCTATCGGGTACCTACTCGCGCTTACGCATCTACCCCACGCCACAGGTACCCGAGCCCTCCATGGAGACCAAATTACCAGCATAGAAGCAAGGTTTTTTACATATCCCGTCGACGGGATATGTTATGCGGCACTCCCCGGCGGTCTCTACCGGACGTCAAATACGGCACTCCTATACGGGACTCAAACTAGGCAGTCGTCAGGCTCAAGCTAAAATTGCCCGCCAACCAGACACCTAGTTTATTTAAGAGAAGGCCAAATAATGCATATTGGAATAATATGAATCCGCGATTTTGTAGGACGTTGGCACGCGTCCAACAAGTCTGTGCAGAGGGCCCCTGCTTCATTTACGCACAAGGTTTTTAGGGTGCTAGAATCCCTTTGCCTAGACTGCGGGCAGAACTTGCACTTGGGAAAATGTCAATACCAAGCTTAAGTTCAAAAGGGTTATTCTCAAGGCTACCATGAATTTTGCTATTAGATAAGTCACAGGTCGCAAGCAACGTTTCTAGTGCAACATACCCAGCAAACTTTTTTTTGGTGGCTGGCGCTAGTGAAGGTGCAGGGACCGCCAGAGCAATACTGAGATTATTGGAACCTCCAGGAGATGCATATTTATCTGAAATTAGTATTTGTCCGCGACAGCTCGAAAAGTCAACAGGATAGATCCTCGCCCTATTAAGTAGATTGCTATTACAGGCAAGGGCTCTGGTGGTGGAGATATTGTCTAGCGGAGCAGATTCGGCATAAAAGATATCGACCTGATCCGCAATGTTGAGCTTTCTTTTTTTGCGCAATTTGTTAACACGATTGCAAAAATCACGCGTGATACCCTGCCTGCGGAGTGCATCGTCCTGCACCGTACAGACAGCTACCGTGAGGCCGCCGTCAGAAGAACTTGTTGCAATGTAACGAGTACTATCTCCGGAGAATGCAGACTTGACAATGAGGTCACCTTTGGAAAAATGAAGGAGTTTACCATCAACGCAGATCATGATACTACCAGTCCTGGAGAAAGAGCGGAGGGAGGCTGAATCAAGGCCTTTGATTGCATCTGCCGCACTACGGACTTGCTTCCCGAGGCGTTTTGCAAGAATGGGTAAATTTGGTAGAGCAGATATTGAGCACCAGGTTTCGACATCACTTGTTAATACAATTTCCCATGTGTTTAGCTCTTCAAGGACATAGGACTCCAGCTCCCCTCGCAGTCCATCTAGCGTTAATGCAGAGTCACACACTATAATGACCCTTTTGACGGGCGTTTTCATTGAGATAGTAGCAGCCTCCCTAGCCCGGCGACCAAGTTCAACAACCTGCTGGAGAAGGCTCATTCCAACTAAGACCTTTCCATCCGCCTTGGGGTTTCCCGCCAGGGGTAGCATTATGTAGTGCACACTATCTGCTTTACCTATTGCATCCTCAGGCAAATTTGCGGTATTAGATGTGAGAAGACGCTTTCGCAGGTGTTGGTATAGGTATTCTGCAAAAAATGGAGTAAATGGTGCCATAATAACGGTCATCTTCAGAAGCACATCATATAGGACTGCCAGTGATGTTAGTGCTGAGTCCTCGCCATCAGTACCCTTGAGGCGAGAACGATTCAGGCGAACATACCAGTTTGTCAGATCACCCAAAAAGCCGACTAGCCTATTGTAGTGTACTCAGCACAGTAGTGCAACGGGAAAGGAAGAGTGTGTGTCAGGATCGGGGAGGGGGGCGCGGACGCAGCCAGAGTACCGCGGCACAACAGTGTATAAGCGATATGTTCTCATCTCCTCGTGAACAAAATGGACAAGACTGTCCAAACTTGCCATGATCCAAACGTCCATAATATTTTGCGATTTTCTTACACGATCGTTGTCTTGCGTAAACTTGTTTCCTGTCGAATTTTTTATTTCCCACCGGCTTGCTTGTTGGGTAAAAAAGCGAAAGGCGTTAAACCAGGGGAGTAGCACATCGCGGAGAACTCCACGTACGCCAGACTCAACAAATTTAATGGTCTCACCTTTCACGACGGGTGAATTAATGAGGTAGAGCCGAAGAGCATCAGCGCCATGTGCGTTGATTACGAGTGTTGGGTCGGGGTAGTTCTTTAGACGCTTTGACATCTTCTTTCCATCTGCTGCAAGAACAAGACCATTTACTATAAGGTTCTTGAATGCTGGCTTATTGAATAGTGCAGTGGAGATGACCATGAGTGTGTAGAACCACCCGCGTGTTTGATCTAATCCCTCTGCAATGAAATCAGCTGGAAACTTCTTCAAAAACTCCTTTTCACTGCACTCAAATGGATAGTGCAACTGTGCGTAAGGCATGGAGCCTGATTCAAACCAACAGTCAAAGACCTCGTCAACACGATGGAGAAATACGCCTGACCGTGATGGCGACGCCACTACCAGGCTGTCCACACTTTCACGATGCAAATCACTCAAGTCCATCGGGATCTGAGACCCATCTGCCAGCTCACATTTTGCGCGTAATTCTGCGACGCAGCCTATAGCCACCATCTCCTTGTGGTCTTCAGATACCCAAAGAGGGATAGGAGTGCCCCAGAAACGATTTCTGGAAATAGCCCAATCTTTAGCGTCAACCAGCCAATTGTGGAACCGCTTCTCTTTCACCTAGTGCGGAGTTTCACCAGTGGATTTATGGCAAATGGCCAAGCGCTTTGTGGACTCTGACAGTTCGCACGGATGCAGGGACCCAGTATGTCTGTTTATTATTCTGTATGAGGTTCTCTCTTATCGTCTCTACAGCGACAAACCACGAGGGGACCGCCTTGTAAATCAGTGGAGTATCTGAGCGCCAGCAGAATGGGTAACTATGTTCATGTGACTCTTTGAGCACGAGTCGGCCCATCTTGTGAAGCAATGAACAAATTGCTGCGTCAGCTAGCTTTACCGGCATGCCCTGTAAATCCCCAGACACTGGCGAGACAAAGCGACCATTGGCGTCAACGGGACAAGGGAGGCTCCTCTCGCCGTTCATTATGACGTCAACGATCTTGTTTCTTACGCAGACCCTATAATCATCTTCGCCAAAAGCAGGAGCCTGGTGCACAATGCCGGTGCCCGCCTCACTTGTTACATACTCATCTGCTATGACTTTGAATGCACAGGAGCGCCGCTCTGCGCTATCATAGAAGTGAAAAAGGGGCTCATACATTCGACCAACGAGTTCAGCACCCTTAAAGGACTTAAGAACCTCATATATCCTTGCTTCATCACCTTGCTGAAACTTCTTCGACCGAAGCGCCGGAAATAGTTGCGTGAGTCGCATCTCCGCGACGATATAGATTTTCTTGTCCGCGACCGAACGGACCTGGACGTAGTTCAAATGTGCATTGACACATAACGCTAGATTTGATGGAAGAGTCCACGGTGTTGTTGTCCATGCTACTAGGCTCACGTTTGGCTCATCCCGTAGCGGGAAGGACACAACAACTGCAATATCGGTCACATCTTTGTAATTTAGACCAGCTTCAAAATTTGACAAAGGCGTGGCGCAAGTTGTTGAATATGGCATGACCTTGTACCCGCGGTATACAAGTCCTTTATCAAAGAGAGTTTTAAATACCCACCAGACCGATTCCATAAAGCTCAAATCCATTGTGCGGTAGTCATTCTCGAAGTCGATCCATCGCCCCAAACGGGTAACAACGGTCTCCCACTCACGTGTGTATCGTTGAACAATACTCCGACAGTGCGAATTATACACCCCAATACCCATTGCTAATACTTCTTCTCGTGAATTGAGGCCCAGAGCCTTATCAATCTCATATTCAACTGGCAGACCATGGCAGTCCCACCCAAAACGACGTGAAACCTTGTGGCCAGTCTGGTGGGCATACCGAGTCACGGTATCTTTAATTGTTCCAGCCAGGATGTGCCCATAATGGGGCAAACCGGTCGCAAAGGGCGGCCCGTCGTAGAAAGTGTACTCTGGCTTTCCTGCACTGAGACTGATACTTGTACGGAAAGCATCTATTTCTTTCCAGTACCTTAAAATCACTTCCTCTTCCTCTGGAAAGTTTAAGCAGGAGTCCAAAACCTATGGACAATGTAAATAAGGAGAAGCTTGATTATCGGACCGAAGTGGTCATCGGCGATGCTTTGCAAATGTAGGTAGTATATATATCTACGTACCGCAACCGGAAGTTTAACGTATCTTGTATTTTTTTTTCTATTGCTATTACCTTGCCGAACGCTGCAGGGCACAATAATCGATATCGGGGCGGGAAATGGTCGCAGCTCGCGGGTTTTAAGTGCCGGTGACCTGAGCCTGAGACTCGGAGCCGCCCCGGGCCCGGGCCGCCGGGCCTACTAGCCTGAGTAAGACCTCGGGCTACAACTTGAAGCCTCCGTCCGACGCCGGTCGCATGCGTACCCGGCCCCCGGGCCCTATCTCACTAGTCCCTATTCCCCCCTAGACATCATCATGGCATGGCATCTGCGATGCAGGGGGAAATAGAGCCTGCCCGGGCCAGTGCCAGTGAGTCACTGAGTGTAGCCTGAGCTTCGGACTTCAAGTTCCCCGGCGGCACTGGCAGCGTAGTGTAGTCATCTAACGAAATAGTTTCTCCCATGTTTGATGGGGTTTGGGACAGGAAAATTGTCCGTCAATAGGAGGCCTGTTCAACTTGAACGGTTTGATCATGGAGTACCCCAGGCCTAGGGTGGGAATAAAGTGAACTCAGGCTTACTTTAGGTTCACCCCGGTGTTTTACGGCGGCTACTTAGCGCCGGGCTTGATCCACTTGGATAAGCAAGAAGATACGGGATATAGGGAAATACCGGCTCCGCCGGGCACCGTGACTGGCACGTGCCGGCCGCTGGTATAGGTGCGGCTGAGAGGCGAGAGTAACGTAGTCATAGTTCCGGCAATAGGGGGCTATGGCGTTGAAGATATATATCTAGGGGACTCGGAGTTTTCACCTCAGGAAGTACTAGTAGCCTTCAAGTTCACTGGCAAGTTGGCCCGGGCGCCGGGTAATACAAGTGCGGGTTGTTGCGATGCATAGGGAAATAGAGTGTGTAGCTCCGGACTTCCCCGGCAGCGTAGTGTAGTCGTCTAACGAAATAGTTTCTCCCATGTTTGATGGGGTTAGGGGGGGGTCGCTTAAAGTTTCTTTCGGTCAGAGAACAAATCACCCAACTCTTTCAAGTTTTCAAGTTCACATAGTCCGAGTCACGCCGTCGGTCCAGGCCCGGGCTCAATGGCCCGGGGTCACGGTCTTGACGGAGTGCTGAAGCTTACTCTCTTGTTAGCCTTAGCCTGCTCTTCCTTTTCCTCTTCAGTGGAAGTGATACCAAGAGTATCAATCGGTGGAGAAGGATCGCCGGGTGCCAGTGCTTCAGGCTAGGCACTCAGGCTCAGGCTGGCACCGTCACGGTGACATCACAGCCTAGTATTTTTTAGCACCCACTCACATCGACAACCCTTAATTCGTACTTTACCTGTATGTATTGCAGCTGGTGAATTATGTGCACGCAATAGTCAAATATGCATCGCCGCGGCACGGGCCAGAGATATCTAGAGTATCTTTCGCATAACGCGCGTCTTTTTAGATGAACATGGAAAATGACTACGCGGATGAGCATCAAGCCTTTGCCGCCAGCCGTAGCACGGATTACGTTTACGAAACGGGGAACAGAGCTGTATTCCATGCTCTTGACAGTCATGCGGAGACTATTGAGGGAGATGTCAAACTACCATTTGTGATCACCGGTGCCGCCGGGTGCGGCAAGAGCGCTTTGTTAGCGAATTGGGTGAGCCTACGCAGAAAGACAAAACACAGAGATGAATTTCTGTTTCAACATTTTGTTGGATGCTCGCCGCAGTCAAAGCAGCTTGCTCATCTCCTTCACCGACTTGAGTCCGCTTTAAAGGAGCACTTTCAGCTAAGGGAAATGGAAATTCCAACGTCCGAGGAACGTCTCAGGTGGTCGCTAAGTCGATTCCTGGCAGCTGCGGGGAAAAAACAATTCCCTGCTCGCATTGTGATAGTCCTTGACGCTGTCAATTGTCTCCTTGGAGAATCTAGCACAGCAAATACATTGCACTGGCTCCCGTCTCAGCTACCTCAGGGAGTGAGAATAATCGTGTCCACAGTTGAACTAGAGCAATTCGGGTCAAGCCCTGACGGGCTATTTGACGAGTCTAGGATGCACAGAACATATACAGAGCTCCGTCGGAGAAAGTGTCCAACGATTCATTTGCAGCCACTGTCTGTTGAGGTTCGCCATCTTATCATAAACAGTTTTCTCGCAGCCAACCAGCAGTCTCTACAATTGCTAAAGCAAGCTCAACAATTCAGAATAGTAACTGCCAAAGCTTCCTCGCAGCCGCTTTTCCTTCGTACCGTTCTCTATGCCTTGCGCCTTGGCGCTGAAATGTCGAATGCGACTATTGATCAGCAGGTTGAGGTCTACCTTGCAGCCGAGGTAACACCAGTGCTGATTGCTCGCGTACTTGAAATGTGTAGCGGTTACGTAGATTCTACATACACAGAAGCCGCAAATAATCTTAGGCGGGTACTTACGGCACTTTATTCGTCCAGACATGGATTGACCGAGATAGAAATGTGGGGGATTGCTCAACTCGCTACAGGCAACCCTCTACCACGTGAACAGTGTGCGTGTATTCGCAGGATTCTGCGTGATTTCACATTTTCAGTGAATGGACTGCGAAGCCTCTCCCATGTAGAATATGCTGCAGTGATTTACAGTGACTATATCCGTAGCCCAGAAGCGCATATTTGTGCTCATCATTTGATGGCCCGTTATTTTGGCAGGCTTTCACCGTGCGATCGCAAACTCGATGCGCTTCCTTATCATTTGGAAGTGAGTGGGAATTGGCATAGGCTACGCGCTGTGCTCGTTGAAGTGAGAATGTTCTGCCTTTGGTGGACACATGCACACAAGCGGGAGTTTTTAAATTTGTGGGCAAGCTTGACTGCTTCCTCCAATTCACACACACCCATACGCAAACTGGTTACAGGAGAGTTTGATGACACCATGCGATGCGCACAACCATCTCGTCCATGTCTTGACCTTGTAGAAGAGTATGTGCGATCAGTTGACGAGTTTAAACTTGCACACACACCATCTGATGATGAACTTGCTGCCGTGATCCTGCAAATTGGTGATTTCATGCTTGAATTTGCCACGCTGTCGTTGGAAGAAGCGGCAGATGTGCCCAAATTCATTCATCCACCAATTCCGAACGACGACTTGGCAAGTCTTGGTGTACCATTTCTTTCAATAGACAAGGATGGTAACTCCATTCTGAACACCCCAGTTGTTGAGTTAATCAGTGAAAAGGGTAACATCAGCGGCAAACTGGGTGTCGTGGACGTGCCAATGAAAGTGAATGAAAAAGTCCCCCTGTGTTCCACCTACTTTTATCACAGGTGGGTGTGGATTCAATTTCCATGGGTGTCTCTGGCAAACTGTGGGGAGCGATTTTTGAAGGGAGTCGCACAACGATCCAATCATCAGGACAAAACTGCTACCACACCCTCAACCAAACTACTCAAGCTAAATCAATTTCTTTGTATGACTCCCGCAAATGCGGCACCGAAGATAAGCAACGATTCGACTGCTCTGGCAAGTACAATGAAGGCAGCTGTTGTAGATCGCAAGTTACCTCAAATATCCTCTGTCAAAATTGACAATATGGCAGATGCATTAGCAAAGCCAACTGCCGAAACTAAGAAGCCCACCAGTAAATCACGACATAAATTTGCGCGAAAAAAAATGTCACCACAAAATCAACAGCGTGGTTTTGTGGATCATTTTGCTAACAAATTGAACCAACTTCGCGAAATCATTAGTTCATACCGCAATGAGTTAGATCAATTAAGGCAAGAGCGAATTGCTGTTAATCGGAGATATGATGGCATTCGTGATGAAGCAAATGAGCTAAGCAAAATGCACTTGTCGACAAGCGGCTTGGAGACTGAGCTCACTAGATTAGTGGAACGACTAGAAAGGACCGAACGTGGTCATAGAATGGCAAAGCTTCTGTATAGGAACTATGAGTGTGTCAAGCTTATGTGCGAACGCCATCCAGCTCATAGCCAAGCACTGATAGACGAGCTCGAGGCAAAGCTGACTCAAGATGACCTATTCATAAAAGAAGTCCAACAGCAGTTGAGAAGCAATATATTTGACTCACATGACTTTGCTGCGAACAATAAAATTCTACATCGTGCAGCCCAGGATTTGACTGGATTGCAGAATGACATGCTAATTCAACGGATACGTCAGCGCGAGCATCTCCAACGCACAGCACGACGAAAACATCTCAATCGTCCCACTGACGGCTTGCTAAGCTCAGATGATTCAAATTCCGGTGTCAAGTCTAGGCGAGACAGTACAAAAGAGCGTCACAACCACACCCAAGGAGTTCTAGCCAAAGATACTGCCCTTGTTGGCAGCCGACCCCAAGAGCTGGCATCATACCTGGAGCTTGAATGGGAGGCCCGTTTAAAGCTTATTCAGAAGCGAACATTGTTGCCCAACCTGAGAGAGTTCTTCTGCAAATTTTATCTGGCCCAGTCGCTCCAGACACAAATGTGCGCATTGCATGATGCTGCTGAACTTCGACAACGAAAAGTAAAATATATGCTGAGCCAATCTGAATTGGAGCTGGAGCAAGTACGTTATGATTCACAATCAATTGTTGGTTCGAGTTCCCGCGAGGCTCGTGATATGCAGCTCCGCCTTGCCAATCAATTAATGCGTCACAAGCATGCCCAGGAGACAGCCCGAATGGCGGAGAGTCTGCATCGAGCAGCTTTTGGGGGTATCAAGCATGTGTGCATTATGCTTGGCATCCCCCCTCCCGATAAAGATACGCCCATAAACGAGATTATACACCAAGTTGAAAGTGTCCTGGAATCGCTGACGGAAGAGAGGGATAGGTCAGCGCAGAAGCTAGCGGGCCACAAGCAAGTTACCCCGGACACTGCGCATAGTAACAAAAAATATTTGCGAACACCAGAGCTAGATGCTGCTCTTGAACACTTCGAAACATCAAAATCATTAATCGCGCATCGCTTGCCAGCCAAAGCATCGTGATTTTGATCGTTTTGACAAGATTTAAGCACTCGCAATTATGGGGTAAGCGCCCACACTACGTAGATATTCTGTCGCTCACGATATTTGGTCGTCATTGGCTAATAAAGACCACCCCAATGAAGGGGCGAGGAAGCCAGATTTCGAGGACTCGGAAAGACCCGGATTGGGGGGAAAGACCCGGATTGCCGCCCACAGCAAATATAAATGCAGCCAAAAGGTCCTTACAAACGAAGGTTAAACAAGTCGATTCCCGCCCCCCAACAAAAGTGGGGGTGGGGCCGTCGGGATTTGACGTTTTGGCAGACCGATACTTGGGGTGGGAATTGAGTAGCATCTTACTTATTTGAATATTCAAGTGTCCAAAAAGTAAGTTTTGGTTTTGGGTCAGACTACCTTTGGTTTTGGGTCAAGGCTGAGGCCGGGAATTAGTACTGCCAGTGGTAACCGTGCGGAGGGAACATTCGCCTCATGAACTTGAACCCCCCAGGCCACCAAGGACACAGTTTGGGGTCTCGCGGGACCATATTCTACCAAGATTTGCCTGTTTCGGCCCGGTTTTTGGACCACCAAGTGACGGGTTTTGCTAAACTTGAATTATTTACCCCGCCAAGCTTCTGCGTGTCGCGTGTCGTGAGCTTAGTGCGCGAAACACGCGACGAGGAGACGCTGTTTGGGCTTACCTGACGAGCACATTTGGCTGCAGAGTAGACTAAGGCCCGGGAGGGTCCGCCATCTTATGTTAGTTTCGAGATTGCGAGCCTTCTGAGTTTCGTGTTTAATATATTAATTTGTGGAGTTTGGTAATTGAATAACGTTTAGTGATGTTTTATAATGATTTAGGTTAGGTTTTAAAACGTCCGGAGGGTTGTTCAATGCCTCTGGACAGTTCCGTTAGACACCACGCAGAGCGTGGGCCCATAACCTGCGATGCATAGGGAAATAGAGTGTGTAGCTCCGGACTTCCCCGGCAGCGTAGTGTAGTCGTCTAACGAAATAGTTTCTCCCATGTTTGATGGGGTTTGTGACGGGGAATTGCGTCCGTCAATAAAAGTGACTCAGGATGATAATAGTTAGGAGTGAGAGGCGACTTCCCCCTACTAAGGGGATATCGGAGCACCCTAGGATGGGAAGTAGCCTAGACGGGTAATACAAGTACGGGTTGTGCTTGGATACGTCTCAGTTGAACCTTGGGATCCTACTAGACGTGTATTTCCATTGCAATTACGGCGATCGCTGCGCGGCTGCCCCACGCGCAGAGAGTTCGCCCGAACTTAGCGGCCAAGGAGGCCTAGGGGGAACTAGTACAACTAAAGTAGGCCCGGCGTGGGCCACACGACAAAACATCATATTCGTGGTGAGCAGAGTACTAGAGCTACACAGCCCGCAAAGCATCGATCCTGGGTCGTCACCCTCTGTTGTCCCTGGTATTATGCCGTGCTGGCGCTGTAGTGACGAGCTGGTGAATGATTCTCGTCATATCAAATTTTTATGGCCAAGATGGGAGCTTTTCGCAGCCGACCGTCAAGGCGACGAAGCTTGCGCGAATCCAAGGAGCGTTCCATGGCTTCCAGGCCAAGTCTTGTGTGTCGGCCTAGCTTAAGCTGTCGTCTGATTTTTTGTAGATGCAGAACTGATTCTCGTAGTCTCAGTCGTCGCTTGGTCATCATATAAGCAAGGACAATGCAGAACGATGTGTGAATTCCAAGGTCACAGTGCACTAATAAAGTCTCCTTGCGCCTACGAGTGAGGTGATGTTAAGGTGGACTGTATTGAGGCTGGGGATGAGATAATGATGGGACTTGACTCGATAGCTTTGTGAATAAATTCTGTACACGTTTTTAGTAATCCAGTAAGAGTGTACCATGCTGCTGCATCCTCCGTAGTCTCTGGCATGTTTATCATGATCTCACATTGTACAATGGCTTTGTTCTCCCCAGGGTCCGATAGCCAGCGAATCTTTGGGTCCTTTTGACCTGTAGTTTAAAGGATGATTTTGTTCCAACAGACGGAGAACCAAACCTCGATCAAAAATAGATAGAACAGATGTAAAGCCTCGGTCTGTTGCAAATTGCGGATATGCGGCTTCTCTTGAGCCAAGCCACAACGCACCGCGATCAAGCCCACCGGGTAAAACACACTGTGCTGGTTCGTTTGAAATGAATTGTTGAATCAAAGTCTGTACCTCGTGCAGCTCGCCCTGTGCAAGAACAATAGGAGTCTTCCCGTCGGCGCTCAGGGCATAGGGTGATGCATGATGTTTGAGAAGAACATCAACAATAGACGGAAGTTTAGCTGAGACAGCATAGTGCAATGGCGTCCACTTCCAGATTTTATCCGGCTGCCATCGCATGGTGTCTTCATCAATTAATTGTAACAGTAGAACGACCATAGCAACTGACCCACTAAGGATGCCATGGATAAAAGCTGAACGACCAGCTCTATCTCGAACATCACACCTAGCACCATTCGCAATAAGCATGGTTGCACCCTCACATTCCCCACGACGACAAGTAGTGACTAGGGGTGTTTCCCAGTTGGCATCACGCACTTCGAGTGTGGCTTTGGCTTCAATGAGGATCTTGATAACACCAAGATGACTATTTGAAGCAGAGTAATGTAATCCAGTACACTGTGTTGTGTCCCGGGCA
>JACLAA010006847.1_pt1 | contig 11884 bp, 10 predicted proteins | sample 8027891 | NCBI WGS metagenome assembly JACLAA01 (sample SAMN15724900, study PRJNA655200) | protist metagenome | isolation source: fluorescence activated cell sorting (FACS) single amplified genomes of... | place: Spain: Blaines Bay Microbial Observatory, Mediterranean Sea | collected 2016-01-19 | reverse complement strand
TCGTCGAACCACCCCCTCGTTCTTCTTTTTCTTCTTCTTCGACTTCCTTCCTGCTACCACCACCCCCAGGAACGAACGCCGGCGCGTTCGCGTTCATGATTTTATATTTGTGTGTGTATTTGTTGCGCTCTGATTGGAATGAGGTGACAGGTCTTCCTTTACTAGAAAAAGTCAAGACTTCTTCCATTATCTTTATTATTATTACCACTGCTACTGCGATGGTTGAGTGAGTAAAAAAGAGTGAGAGATAATATTACATCGAGTTCAAAAGGCGACGACACTATGACGACGCTGATTTTATCATCGTCTTCTCGTTCGTCCTCGCCCCATCATCTTTCCGCGCGTGGATGTTCTAAGAGTAGCATTAGGGGAATTCTTGGAACGAGAAAACATCATCATCGTCGCGGAGGAGCAGCTCCGACCTGGGCTTTAATACCACGAGCGGATGAGAACGAGGAGGAGGAGGAAAAGAAGAAGAATAAGATCGAGCTGCGAGCGGTGAAACCATCAGCTTTTGGTGCGCCGATAAAGAGGAGGAGAGCGAAAAACGCACCGACGAAACGGAAGCCAGAATTGAGCCAAAAGGAAAGGGCGATGTTTACTGCGCTGAACGCGCGTATTTTGGAATGCGCTTCGGCGGAGCAGATTGGAAAGATTTTGGAAGAGGAAGACGTATCGCTGTCCGATGTGAACGTATCTACCATATTTTCTCTTTTAGGGAGGAAGTGTAACTCGAAGAAGAAGAAGAAGACTAAGAAGGATGATGGCGATGATGGTGATGATGATTTGGGCGGATGGAACGCGCTCGCGATTGAGCGACTGATGACGTCGAAGGCGTTTCGGGAAAAGGTGTTGTCGCGGTGCGAAAAAGATGGTTTCTCGAATAGCTCGAGGATTGTATCGACGATATTATGGAGCATAGCGAGAATGAAGCAAGGGAAGGTAGCGTTTGTGGAAAATGGTGGGTTTGAATCGGTCTGGGTGAGTTTAGAGAATGGATTAGAGCGCGTGTGCAAAGAGCAACGCACGCTCTTGTTTGAAAAGATATTTCCGGAATACATGCCCCCGAAATCTTGCGCGAGTATAGTGTGGGCGTATGCAAGCGTAGGAAAAACAGTCATACCCGAACATTTGAGAAATGCCATCGAGTCTATCGTCATAAAGAAGATTAGCGAGTGTAGCGCCGGGGATATCGCCGTTGCGACGTGGGGGTTGACGCGATACGGCGTGGACATTTCCGCAAAGAATCGTAACAAGTATTGGAAGAGCATAAAAGAGCGCTTGCTGGAACCAGAAGTATTTGAGAAAGAGATGCACTTAGAAAATGCAGCGAGATTGGTCTCAGCGAGCGGTGCGGTGAGTAGTGGTTTTTACACTGATTTCGTGGTTGAATTGGCGAGGAAAGCGGCGATGGATATGAGCTATAAGAAGAACGAGGGAAAGATGGGGACGCGCGAATATGGACACGTCGTCGCAATGCTCGTTGGGTTAGCGAGTAGTACTAGTAGCAGCGGTACTACTGATAGCGGCGATGGCGCGAGCAAAAGAGAGAGCGAAGAAGATACCGACAGGGCATTGATGGAAGCGTTGGATCCGATATTTGACGAAATCATCAAAACGCCACAGGCGTTCAAGCCAAAACAGTTGGCGCAGTGTGCGAAGGCGATTACTAGGATTGTATTCTCGCGAGATAAGTCAAATTGGTACAAGGGGCACGATAGTCTACTTGAGAATGTTGGAATCGATATTGGAGATATTGGAGAAGTGCAGAAAATCCAGAATTCTACGCCGAGCGAGGACGAAGAGCGCCTGCGCTCGTCTTCATTTGATGTCGCCATACGAGCTTTGCAAAGTATTTTTCGGGCGTGCACGACAGATGCCAACGTACTCGCACAATTTGAAACGCGAGACTACACGAATTTGCTTTGGGCTGCGATTAAATCGCGCGCGAAAATCCCAGTTGAGTTTCTAGAGCAGTGCGAAGACTACGCGATTGATAATCTGGATGCGCTTAACGAGTTAGATTTGGTATATTTCACGTACAGTTTAGGGAACGCGCAAAATAGCGTGGAGGAGAAGAAGGAGAAAAAAAACTACAACAACGAGACGTATAACCCAACTAGATACCTTGCCTACGCCGTGAGCAGAGCTGAGGAGTTGGCCAAAAATGGTGGCTTTGACGCCAACGTGCACATAGCACCACTTCTCAATTCTTTCGCAAAGAATAAATTTAATCCTGGAATGATGCTCATCGATAAGTGCGAAAAAATCATCCAGAGCGAAAGTTCGGCGCAAGCACTTCGTCCAACCGTTGCTTCACAGATCATGTGGTCGTTTACGAAACTCGAGTACGTCCCGAGCGACGAAACGCTGGAAAAGATTGAAGCCGCATGGCTCAATCCTTCCTCGGACGGACTCAATTTTCGAGACTTTCAGGAAGGATCGTCGTTGCTCATCTGGGCGCACGCAACGCTCGGTAAATTACCGTCTGCTGATCTTTTACTCAAGTTGACGACACCACCTACGAAAAAAGCGGCTTCGTTTTGGACACCCGTCTCGATGTGGATGACTTTTTGGTCGCTTTCGTTACTCTACGCCTGCGTTGCAACCACATCCGAGGGAAAAGCTGTCGTCGAGACTGCCTTGAACAATTTCTGCGAAAAAATAATCTTACCCAACGGTGGTATTCGCGCCGATTCGCTCGATAAGAAAGGCTTGGGTGCGTGCTACGCGTCCATTCTCCTCTTGAAAGGCACTTCTTTACAAATCGCGGCGAAGGAGGCTATGCCGGGAGATTTCGAGAAAGTTGCCAAAAAGCAGTGGATTTTACAAAAGCGCAAAGATTCGCAAACGTCAAAGTTACAGCAACAAGTCGAAGACTCTCTCAGACGACTCAACGTTCAGTTTTTTGAAGAACGTGAACTTGAAGATGGGTTGATGCGCCCCGATTTCTTCATCGAAAGCGCCGCTGTTGAGAATTTCCTCCTCGGTCACCGCAAAACACTATCACCGAACGCAAATCTCACCAAGGACATCGTCCTAGAAGTTGACGGTCCGCACCACTTCGCCATCTCCGCCTCGACCGGTCACAGAACTTTACTCGGTTCCACGGCCATGCGTAACTTCCTCTTGAAAGAACGCTTAGGTTTGCGTCTCGGCGTTATTCTCTTCGATGAGTGGGGTCAGTTACAAAGTTCATCGGAACGAGACGAATACGTCGAGAACATTCTCTTAGAAACGAGCGGCGGCGCGTAAATGTGCCATATATAATGTGCCATGTAGGTGTTTGTAGGAATTGTAATTGTAATTGTTTCATAGATGGCGTCGCGAAAAAATGTGTGCTCTTTTTCTCTTTTGTCTTCGCATATTTTTGAATTCGAAATTCAAGCACACGACGTACTCCACAAAAAAAAAAAGACGAGCGCGAGGCGCGATGTCCTCGAAGGAGTCGGGGGCAGAGCGCTCGGCGGAGGGATACTACTATTGCAAAGTATGTCAACAGACGTTTTTCGGTACTTATGCGGTCGATTCTCGCTGCGCGAACACCCGAAAGTGTGCCGGTGAAGTGCGCAAGTGTGCCGGTGTTCTGGAGGCGATTGCGTCGCCGAAGGAATTGTCGCGCTCTTTGGAGAAGAGATTTTGTGGAGAGAGACTCGCGAGGAGTGGAGATCCGTTTGAGATTTGGAAGCTCGTGACGGAATGCAAGGATATCTTCGTAACGCACGTGATCCCGCGTTTGACGAGTCAGGATTTGAAGTTCTTTCATCAAGTGAATCGAGCGTCGAGGGAGGTCGTCAAAGAGGCGAATGCGATGGAGAAACTGAAAGAAAAGTTTCAAATACGCGAGTTGACATCAGTTGCGAGCTTAAGGTGGGCTTTTAATCGTTTCGATGGCAAAGAGGAGGACTTTTTTGCCAGCGTAGCAATGAGTGGCAATTTGTCGTTCGTTCGATGGTGTCGAAAATTTATGAAGTGGGATTACCGAGTGTGTACATACGCGGCGTCTCGAGGCGATATTGCGATGCTGAAGTATGCACGATCGAGGAAGAATCCAAACACAGGGAACAAAGTCTGCGAGATGAAGGGACATGGTGCTTGTGCTTGTAACGCAGCCGCAGATATTGGTTCACTGGAATGTTTGAAGTTTGCGTTCCAGGAGAAATGCGGCTGCTCTGGTAACTGTCAAAATAGAGACAATGTCCTTGATTTCACAGCTCGCCGAGGACACCTCGAACTCCTCAAATGGGCTAAAGAAGAGGCGAAGTTAGATTGGCCGGAAGGCGAGAGCGATGATGACGAACCGGATTTACTTAGTTTTACATCATGCAAAGCTGCTGCTCTTGGCGGTCACCTCGATTGTCTCAAGTATTGTCGAGAGAAAGGGTGTGCATGAGGGCTATGGGTGATGGAAAGTGCAGCGTTTTCGGGATCATTAGATTGTCTGCGCTACGCATGCGAAAATGGGGCGTCATGGTCATTTTTCGATTTTGATGAGGGATCTGAAATTTTTGATGACGGGGATGAGTTTTGGTATGGCGTTACGCAATATGCAGCCGCTATGGGATGGCTAGATATTGTTTAGTACTGTTTCGAGCATGGTGCCCCGTGGTCGACCTTCACGTGCAAATACGCTGCTAAAAACAATCACTTGGCTATGCTGCGCTACGCACTCGCAAATGGTGCATCGTTTGCACAAGATTATGACTGGGACGATATCTCCGAGGATTGGTTAGGTGTTGGATCACACTGTGCCAAAATGGGAAACCGGGAGATGATGGAGCTCGCTCATCAATCGGGCGCGGAATGGGGATCGCTGACGACAGCGTATGCGATAAAAAATAACCACTTTGACTGCTTACAATATGCATTTGAACATGGTGCAGAACAAGCCGATCCAGGAGGATTTAGCATGTGGGAAGTAGAGGATGATTATTCTTGTGATATCGGCAATGCGGCCAAGAATGGCAACTTTGCAATGCTAAAGTATATCGTCGAAGTAATGAAGCGGGAAATATGTGACAGAGATTTTTACGACGAAGGAGACACGGAGGAATGTGATGCCGCAGAAAGTGGCTCTCTGGAGTGCTTGAAGTACATCCATTCTCTTCTCGAAGCGAAAGGATACCCATTTCTAGGAAGAGCGTGCATTGATGCTGCCAGATACGGTCATCTCAGTTGCCTGCAATATGTCGTAGAAAACGCGGAGATGACGTTGAAGGAAGGCGCAGAGATACTTTCCGAAGCGTGTGTAGTAGCGAAAAGACTCAAACGTTATACATGCCTCGAATACTTAAGGTCTCTACTTAAGCACGATTGATCTCCCAGTCGAACCAAAAACACGATTGCTTTCAGAGAAAACAAAATTACATAGAAACGTACATTAGCTTTACAAAAGAGAGAGACATACGCACGCACATCTGCTACACTAAATCTCTAGGTGAGCCTATCAATGACCGATTTTTTCTGATCGCCTTTTTCTCCTCCTCCTCCTCCTCCTTTTTCCTGCTGCCGCTGCTCTTTGTTACTATCGTTCTTATCCCCCTGTTTCTTCTTTTGCATTCTTCTCTTTTGCTTCTTGGTTGGCTTACCTTGCCCGTGCTGCGATTGTTGCTTCTGTTGCTGATTCATCGGCTGCATGTTCTGTTGCTGTTGCCTCAAACTACCGTTCGTAAACTTCTCTCTATTCCGTTTCTTATTCTGTTTCTTCTGTTGTTGTTGTTGTTGTTGTTGCTTCTGCTGCCGTTTTACGTTCTTCCCCCATGCCGGCATCAACTTTGGCCACTTATTCACGGTCGATGTCGTCGTTGGCTTCTCCCCCTCTTCTTCTACCTTCTTCTCTTCCTCTTCCTCTGGCGGCGGCGGCGTCTCGATCCTCTCCATCCCCAACAACCCGTCCTCTTCCTTCCTCCTCTCCTCTTCCTCTGCCTCCTTCCCAGCCTCCTCAAATTTCTGCACGTGATATTCGCACTCGTCCAAAACCAAGCTCTCGAAGCACTCCTTCTCTCGCCATCGCTCGATGTTCCTTCGCACCCTCTCCAACTGCTCCGTCCGACACTCGCATATCTTTTCCACCAACACTGAAATCTCAATCGCAAATCTCTGTCGGTATAAGCTCGCAATTTTTTCATTCTCGTGCATAACCAACGAGCTAATCACGTACATCATGGATGGCCTGTATTTCGGTTTCATCGTTTGCGAGTATTTTGAAACGATGTTGACGATTGATTTGTATCTTTTGGAAGCGTCGTTGATTGCTAAATCCGTCAGCGAATCCAATTGGTCTTTGAACCCGGACTTTAAGGTTTTAATTTGGTGTATGAAGTTGCGTTCCCAGTGCATATCATCACCTGGCCCCGCAGAGGATGATGGTGCCATGTCGTGTAGTCGTCGCTCGGTCATTTTATGCGTTTGTGTGTCTTGCGTGTAGAGTAGTATAAGGTTAATCAGTGACTTTTCCGCGTAAATCAAGTGACGAAAAGGATGAATTCGTGGGAAAACAACACCACAAATTTAACCGCTTTTGTGTGATAAAACACTACTCCACTACTGCGACCGCGTTTTATCTCCTCTCTAGATGATGAAGCGAGCAAAAGAAACGACTCGACCGTGGCCATAATAATGAAATCTTCTCCTTCTCGTAAAAGTGATTGCGACGGCGTTTGATGTTTGAAGAAGCAAAAACAAGAATAACGAACAGCTACTCCGGATGGCAACCAGAACCGGACCGGGATTTCGTCAAAGAAGTACTCTTAAAAGAGTGCGAAGAGAATCCAAATTCGTTTCGAGAGGAAATTATCAACACGAGGACGCCGTGTAGACTCATCGGAGGGTTTAAGGAGACAGAATTTGAGTGCCTCTCCAGTTGGTCGAACGCGTATTTGCGAGAGAAGTGCCGAGAGGAAACGGAGACGGTCATTGTTGAGGTTAAAGAAGATGACGACGATGTTGAAGAAGACAAAGAAGAAGAAGGGGAGGAAAGAAGAAGCGAATTCGGGAAAGGCACTCGAGAGCGAATGCAATTCGCAGATTTCATGACTGCGTTTGAACGAGGCGACCACTCGAAATATCTCTCCGCCAGCAACGGCGAACGGTTCGATAAGTGCGACGGACGACCGGAGATATTATCCGTACCTTTAAAGAGTTTAGTAAACCCGTTTATGCTCTTTGGGAATGAATTGAGAAGGAAGCAATGGAGCAACGAAAAGCGCGAGCGGGATTTGACCGCGTTGGACGGGGAAGGTAAAGTGCCGCTGCGACCGAAACTCATGGGCTGGTCGGCAGTTTCAACCGTGAATATGTGGATGGGAAGAGGCACGAGAGGAGAAACGAGCAGTGGTTTACATCACGATTTCCACGATAACTTGTACGTCCTAGCGAGAGGGTTTAAGCGGTTCGAGTTGTACGCGCCGAGCGAGTGCGAGAAGATGTATTTGAAAGGACGAGCGACTCGCGTGTGCGAGAACGGGATGATTTGTTACGACGACGAGACGCCGAGTTACGGGAAGGATTTTGATGCGGCGAAAGAGAGAGTGGAGAGAGAGCAAAAAAGGTTGGAGAAGCAGTGGGCGATAGAGAGAGGTGAAGTGAAAAAGGAAAAAGAGAAGAAGGAGGAGGAAGAGGAGGAGGAGGAGGACGACGAAGATTTCGAGTTTGACGAAGACACGTTCGTGGACGATTACGTTGACTCGGATGAAGGAGAAGAAGAAGAAGAAGAAGAAGAAGAAGAAGAGAAGGATAAAACCGCGAACAACAAGCGCCAAAAAACATATGAAAGAGGAAAGAAAAGAGCGTCAAAACCTCTCCCGAAAAGTTTTAGCACGGTGGATAGATCAAACCTCGATCGGTTTCCAAAGTTCAAGCAGGCGAAAAAGTTGACGTGCGAACTCAAAGCTGGGGAGATGTTGTACTTACCCGCCGGATGGTTCCACGAAGTGTTTTCCTCCGAAAAGAACGTGTTTCAAACCAAAGAAGGGTACGAAGGCCACATGGCTTTGAATTACTGGTTTCAACCGCACAGCAAAGAAGGCGTGGAAGTTGAAGGCCCGCATGGAGTCTCGTTAGAGACGCCGCCGAGTCGAAGAATGATTTGGGAACGCGACTTTGAGATTTGGCTGAATAGACAGAAATGGTATGAACCTCCGGAGATGGAAAAGTACGATTACGACATTCTGTCCGATACCGATAGCGATCCGATGGAACAGGAAAGAAGTAGAAAATTGAAAGAATGGATGGCAAAAAACGAGGAACAGGTGAAGAAGGAGAAGAATAGGTAGAGAGAACAATACGAGAGCAAAAATACATGATGTAAAAATATTAGATTCAAGACGCCGGCTCCTCCTCCATCTGCGGAGGCACCAAATACTCTAAATTCCGATCGATGTCGTAATGGTACTTCATTTGCCTCTCGTCGTAACGAAACTCCTTCTGCGCGTCCGAGGTCAAACAATCTCGAACTTTAATCCATAATTCCGCGCTTTTACTCTTATCCAAACTCCCAGAACCTTCGCTATTCTTTCTATAATACTCCGCCGCTTCCTCGAACGCCTCTTTGCTCTCGCGTTCCATCTCGCTCGTAAAAGTCGGCACCTCGTGCGCCGGTAAAGGCGTTTCCGGTCCTTTCACGTTGTGAAAAATCACCACCGCTCTTAAACTTATCCAAGGTCCGTATTTCCTGTTCACGGACATGTGCGTTGCCTCGTGTAAAATCGCCATCCCGCTAATCTTCGCCATTTTTTGTATCGCCAACGAACTGTCCGTCTGATATCTCGCGGTTACAAAATCGGCGATACAAATCGAGTCGATTTTTTTCTTCACGTAGAAATCCAGCGGATTCTTCTCCTCTCGCGGCATTAAATCTTCTTTACCGACGTTCGCTTTGTAATAGTCTTCGAATATCGGCCACAATCGTTTGGTGTTGCCGATGACGACGCACAAACAATCTTCCGGGGCGTCCGTGATTTTAATGGAAGAATTTTTAGCATCGTTCGTATCAAAAAGCGCGTTGTACTGGTCCAATCGAAACGGAGCGACGAGATCGAACCCGTCGTTTTTTAGCGCCAATTTCACGTTTTCACACACGTCGTGCCATTTCACCATATCTTTCTATCGCTGTTTTGTCAACAACCGAGCGCGCGTGTGTGTGTTTTGAATGATAATAATGTACAAGTAAAATGAAGTAAATTTGTTTGCACACTGCTGAGTACTAAAAAAAATCTCCTTCTCCTTCGCCTCTTTCACTGCATGTCGTCCATGGCCAAATCGTCGAAAGAAGCCGCGTAGCCTCTGGACGAGTAGTTCAACGGCGGCGTCGGCGTCATTTGAGACGAACGCATTCTCACTCCGACGTGTTCTTGTTCGTCTTCGTCTTCGTAAAAGCTTTGGTCTCTTTTGATTTTACTCGCGCACGAAAAGAACAAGATCCGTTTCAGTTTCTTGTTGTAAAAGAAATAGTTGAAATTCCACAAACTCCCGTCGCCATCGAACGGGTCGCCGTCGTTTATGGCGGCGTACGAATACACGTCCACGTCTTGTAACTCAATCGCGCTGTTTATGCACCTCCACAGTTCATCCGAAAACGGTAAACTGCCTCCGCTGCCGCTCGCGCCGTATAACCGAGTTTGATCGTACACTTTACCCACGTCGTACAACATCTGATCGATTTCTTCTTTACACTCCGGAACGCCAACTTCTTTGCTAAAGTTATTCGGTCGCAAATTCGAGAAATCGTGATCTGGATACGCTTGATTTAACGTCAAGATTAAATAAATCAGCGTCTTTCTCGAGTGCGAATCCGTCAAAGGTCCAACCGGCGACGTCGAGTACAAGTTCGGCGACGAGCTGAGCTCTTCCACCACGTCGGTTTCAATCGCGCCAAAGTTTTTCTTATCTTGACCCGCGAGTTTGCCTGTTTTATAGTAGTATTCATATAGAAGGAGGAGAGCAAGCAGCGGTGGTAAGTATGATGGAGAGAGAGTGAGTAAAAAATGTGCCCCGCGCGTCTCTCATCTCATCATCAAGGGTGCCCACGTCCTTTCCAAAGTGGAAGCTGAAAAAAGGAATAAAAAATGACGAACAAAGGTTACGAACGCAAAGCAGACAAAGTATGAATACTAATAAAACGTACACGAATAATTCTCCAACTGTCCGGTGACTTCGTGGTCGCCTAAGTTCACGTGGGATAAGAAGTTGTTCAGTTGCGCCAACTCTCGGTCTTCCAAGAATTTCATTCTTTTCGTATCTCTTTATCAGATAACGGTCCGTTATAACCAATTGGATATGAATGTCTCTTTTAAAACTGTATCCGCAGAACTTCTTCTCTGCGCATTGTTGTATTTTTCTCTCGACGATGGGATATCGCGCGCTTCTTTACTTCTTCTGGTTGCTGCGCGGTGGTGTATAAGTTGCAGCACTCGTTTACGTCGTTTCTTTTACCGCGTCTTTTGCGAGAATAATAATGAAGATAAATGTCTTTTGTCTCTCGCCCAACAGACCAACACAAACAGCGACTTTAAAAATTACGACGTGGCAGCTTTTTTACTTTTTTTAGGAGTCCATTCATAATTTGAAAAAGCAGTTTCAACTCGATTGAGAGCATTTGCCGCTTTCTGTGGTCGCACACAACTCTTCCTTGTTGTTATCACTCGCCTGCCTCACAATAATAATAATAAACGACGACGATAACACACCACCACCACGATGGAGATGAAGAATCACGCGGGAAATCAGCAAGACAAGAACATGAAAGAGTCTTCTAATTCTTCCTCTGAGTTGGAGAAGAAAGAAGCGGCGGCGTTATACGCGAAGATTGTGTTCGGGATAATAGCCTACGCCTCGTGTTCATCCATGATGCTCATCATAAACAAACTCGCGGTGACGTTTTTACCGGCACCGTCGGTGGTTTTGTTTTGCCAGTTGCTCACCTCCGCGGTGGCGATTAAGTTAATGCACGAAGGCGGGTTGGTGGAATCGGACCCGTTGATCGCGGAGAAAGTGAAACCGTTCATGTTAGTCGCGATTGCGTTTTTAGGGGCGTTGTATACCAACGTGAAAACGCTGCAATACGCGAACGTGGAGACGTTCATCGTGTTTCGATCGTCGACGCCGATTTTGATCGCGTTCTTGGATTACGTTTTTTTAGGGAGACAGTTACCGAATATGCGAAGTTGGTTGTCGCTGATGGCGATATTGATGGGCGCGATCGCGTACGTGTTTACGGATTCGAACTTTGAAGTGAAGGCGTACACGTGGGTGATGGCGTGGTTCGTCGTGTTCGCGTTTGATCAGGTGTACATTAAGTTCGCGGTGGATAACGTCAAGCTGACTCCGTGGGGGAGAAGTTACTACACCAACTTATTGGCGGTAGTGCCGGTGTTTTTGTTAGGCGTGGTGACGAGAGAGCACGAGATTTTAACCGACTTTGAGTGGTCGACGGCTTCGATTTTCGCGTTGAGCGCGTCGTGCGTCGCGGGGGTTTTGATGTCGTACTCGCAGTTTTTGTTGAGAGGGTTGATTTCAGCGACAAGTTTTACCGTGGTTGGAACGATGTGTAAGATTGGGACTGTGATTATCAATTGCATGATTTGGGATAAACATGCGAGCATGGAAGGGTTGATTGCGTTATTCATTTGTATTTTTTCCGGATTGTTTTACCAACAATCACCGCTGCGGAATCCGATTCCAACGCACACGCGGAATTAAACGATACAAATACCCGAATAATATCGATGATGATTATAACGATGACCACGATGTGACGTCGGGGCGGGTTGCGTTGGCTCTCATTCTCATTACTATTCTTAATACTATGCTTATTCTTAATACAAACACATATGCACAAACCGACTAACAGACTAGCGACTGGAGGAAAATTTGGCGTTCCCTCGAG
>JACLAA010005248.1_pt1 | contig 11887 bp, 5 predicted proteins | sample 8027891 | NCBI WGS metagenome assembly JACLAA01 (sample SAMN15724900, study PRJNA655200) | protist metagenome | isolation source: fluorescence activated cell sorting (FACS) single amplified genomes of... | place: Spain: Blaines Bay Microbial Observatory, Mediterranean Sea | collected 2016-01-19 | reverse complement strand
GCACGTTTTTCCAGAAGCATTTTGCGGCCGTCCCTGGTATCGTGAGATGCTGCCAGGACGTACTTAAGTCTCGGCAGCGCGTCATCGACGCCGTCGACGCGGCCCTTCAGCGCGGCGACGCGGCGTTTGTCGATCGTACGAACGTCAATAAGGAGCAGCGAGCGCACTGGGTGCGTCTCGCAAAACGTCACGGCGCGCGGTGCGTCGCGCTCGAGTTCCGGACGCCGGCGGACCTCTGCGCGCAGCGCTGCGAGGCGCGCGAGCACCACGAGGGCGGCGTCGACCGCACGAACCGCGAGTGTCGGAGAATTGTACGAATCATGAGCGACGAGTTCCGGCCGATCCGGAAAAACGAGGGCTTCGAACATGTGTACTGTATTGATGAGGACTACTCCCCGGCGAAGACGGTCGCGGCGATCAAGGGCATGATCCCGTACCGGCCCGGCGCGACGAGCGTCGACCCCGCGGCGCCGGCCTTCGTCCCGGGCGCGCCGCCGCCGTCGAACCCGACGTGGGTGCATTCTTCGAGGTTCGTGCCGCCTCCAGCGGCACAACAGGCGCCGCGGTGGGCGCCGCCGGCGCAATCGTCGGAAGATGCCGATCTAGCAAGGGCGCTCGCGGCGTCGCGCGCTGACATGCATGCCGCGCGGCCGCCGCCGGTTTCTTCGTCGGAGGACGCCGATCTCGCGCGAGCCCTCGCCGCAAGCCGCGCCGAGAGCTACGCCCCGTCCTACGTGCAGTCCACCGCCGACCTCGTGGACGACGACGCCGACGACGACTTCGACCTGCGCCGCGCGCTGGCCGCGTCGCTCGCCGACACGCGGCCGGCGACCTCCTACTACGCGCCGCCGCCCGCCCCGCCAACAACGCGGCCGGCGGCCTCCTACTACGCGCCGCCGCCTCCCGCCGGCCCCCGCGGCGAGGCCGAGGTCTTGTTGCGCGAGATGGGCATCTCGCCGCACCTCGCGGACCTCTTCGTGCAGCAGGAGATCAGCCGCGACGTCGCCCAGGCGGTCGAGCGCGCCGACCTTGAGGGGCTCCTGTCGGAGCCCGACATCCAGAAGTTCCTACGCTGGCAGCGCGTGCACTAGCTCGTGTCGAGCACATGCGTCGATGACGTGCACCGCGCGCTTCCGGCGGACTAGGTAGTAATTGTTGAAAGTTCTAAAGTTAGTCCGGCATGTCAGCCTGATCAGGTATATCAGCCTGAAACTGCTCCCCGACGCGCGACGAGGGCGCCGGAGGAGCTTGCGGAGGCGGCGGCGGCTGCGGCATATCAGGCTGCGGCGTGTCAGGACTAGGATCGTCGTCCTCCTTCGCATACCCACAATAGCCGTACTTCTTGCAGACCGCGATGTGCTCGACGACGCGCTCCCGCAACGCCTTCATCTCGCGCAGCTTCGCCTCGAGCTCCTCGACCTCGCGCTCGTCCCGGCCCCGCTTCTTCAGCGGGTTCCCGTCCCTCCTACGTTTCCCCGGCGCCGGTCTGTTGGCAGGGTCGTCCTCCCAGGCCGCCTGGGCCCGCTGGCGCCGCACGTCGGCCTGGATCGCGCGCACCATTTGTGGGGTTGGCACGGGCCCGTTCTCGGTCATGGTCCAGGATTGTGGTGGAGGCGCGGGCGCAGGTGCTTCGGCCGGCGGCGTCTCCTCCATACCTACGTGCATCAGAACCACAGAGATAAGAAAGGTGAATCTACACGGCCGTTTTGGCTTCGGTTGTAGCTTGTAAATTCGTTGTTCGTCACTTGCACGAAGGGAGGCCTCAGCTTCTATGGGTGTGTGGAGTAGTAGTGGTCCGCACTGCGGTTCTCGGTGCCGGCTCGCGCGCCTCGCGGCGGTTGAGTCCGTAGGGTTTAAGTCATCGGCCCTCTCTCTCTCGTGCGCTTGATTGGAGGACGCGGGGTCGCACCGTTGCGGCGACGCGCGGCACCGCTGCGGGGGGCCAAAAAGGCGAGGAGTGCTGCTTAGTCGCCTAGCCAAGGCAGACGTTCCAGCAGCGCTGCTGCGGCTGTAAACTGGGTCGACTGCGTCCCTGCTGAGTGGACGGCGGCTGGCTTCACCGCCTAATGAGCCGTGCGGCCGCCAAGGCAAAGACGCTAGCTAGCGTATCGACACACTAGCAAAACAGCCTTATGTGCGTGTCCACACACGTGGCGGGCGCGCTCCCACAAAGAACCCAGCCCGTGCTATCGGTTGCGGACCTCAAAGCTCCCGCTACTCAAAGCTAGCGGTCTGTAAGACACTAGCAAAAGCGGCCCGGAGAGCACCTTGGTGTTAGGGCCAGGACCAGGGGAGACGCCACCCCAGAGCGCCCAAGACCAGTGGGAGGCTGCCCCAGGCGCGCAACGAACGCGTGACCGCAGCAGATAACGGCGCGAAGGCAGCCCCATACAACCCCCCAACACAACACGATGCGACGACGACATCGGTGATGTTGGAGACCGAGGAGGACCTCAAGGTGCGCCTGCGGCGGGAGAGGCAGGAGATCAACGAGAATGTGAAGCGGGAGGCCGCGGAGGCCAAACTGAGACTGCGGAACGAGGCCGAGGACCGGCACGTCACCTTCTCGGACGAGCCGCCGCCCGTCACGAAGAAGCGCCCGACCTACCATTCCGGGCCTTTGGAATCCAAGCACGGGTCCTGGACCATCACCGACAAGGAGCGAAAGGAGTCCAGCTTCTACGAGGAACGACTCAAGGTCCGAGAGGAGCCGAAGGAAGACAAAATTGTTGTGAAAGAGGACTTTACCGGTCATCAGTTTGGCGCGAAACATGACAAGGAGCGGTCGACCGGTTTCGGCGACACGTCGAAAGAAGCCGCGATGCCGATGCATCTGAGGTTGAGGGACAATCGGAGGGGCGCCATGGTGCTGAACAAGCAGGGTGGTAAGTCTCCCTGGCGCGTGTCCTGTGAAGTTGGGGACTTGGAAGGCGAGTGGGAGACGGAACGAGAGTTAAGACTGTCTTCATTAAAGAGAATAAGGAAACGGGACGAGGACGGCAACCTCGAGGAGGGCTACGATGAAGATATATTACCGCACCAGCTCAAGCACGCTAATGAAAGACATAAAGTCAAGGCTACTCATGGCGTTCCAGATAGGACATTGCGTCGCTATAAAGGTGAATGCGACGAAACTTTACAAGGTACGAATGCCAAGAGGAAGAAGTGGAAGCGACTGGAAGCGGCACCTTCGGTGGACCCGATGGAGGTCGGCGACGACGCGGACCACATGCGCGCCATCGCGAAGAAGAAGAAGGATGAGCTCGAAAAAGCGGCCGCGAAGATGAGGGCTCGCGTCGAGGCTTATGAAAATCGCATGATCGACGACGAAGCGGACCAGATTCCAAAACCGGAAGGGATGTTGTCGCTGGAGTTGAAGCAGATGCGCTTGCAGGCCGAGGGCAAGGACTTGTACGGGCGGGAGGCGTATGAATTACAATTCTTATCTATAAGGTGGATCGACAAGAAGATGATCCGCGAACGACAGAAGAAGCGGGAGGCCCAACTGGCTCTACGGGAAAGGTGGAAGAACAGCGTGAAAGTCGACGAGAAGAAGGCCGAGACGTTCCTGGAGAAGGTCAAGAAACGTATCATAAGATTAGTTTTGGGTGAGAAGGCTGTTAGTCGGTCGATGAAGGGCAAGGGCGACCCGGCCTTCGAGAAGCGCATGAAGGTTTTGAATTTAGCTCGTACGTGCTTCATGATCATGGACGCCGACGATAGTGGCACGTTGTCGAGGGATGAAATCCTCACAGCTTTGAAGGAAGATAAGAGAGTCATAGGCTTCATGCGGGAGTGCAAGGAAGCTGTACTAAGGGATTTACTCGACCCGGAGAAAATCGAAGCGAATCTGGAGGAGGTCGACGCCGACAAGAGCGGCGAGATCGACATGGAGGAGTGGATCAACGCGGTCACTTTGTCGCTGAACGCCGAGATGGAGAAGGAGAAGGCGGCGCGGGAACGCGCGGCGGCGGCGCTGGAGGAGGCTTGTGAAGGCGAAGACTTGGACGCCATCGACGCGGCCCTCGCGACGGCGTCGGAGGCGGGCGTGGCCGAGGAGGCGCTCGCGAAAGCTCAGAAGAAGAAGACGACGCTCGAGCGGAAGGCTCGCGGTTCGAGGTTCAGTAGAGGTAGCCGAGCTTCGCGAGCTTCGAAGGATAGCCTGCCGGACGAGGAGAAGTCCGTCCATTCGCAGACGCTGTCCGTGCACGATGGGCCGGACGCGGCGGCGCCGGCGCCTGCGCCGATCGAGGACGAGGCGGCCCCGCCCTCGTCGGCGGCCGGTCGCATGGAACAGGCCGATCAGAGGCCGAAGACGTCGCGCGGGCCCTCGACTCCAAGAAAGAAGCGCGGGTGGTTCGGTCTCGGCAAGAAGGAGACGCCCGTGTCCCCGCCCTCCGCCGCCGTCTCGCCGGAGAAGGCGGGCCCCGCGGCGCCGGCGACGCCGGGCGGGCCCGCCGAGGCGCCGGCTGAGGCGCCGGCCGAGGACCGTGTCGCCGCGGAGGCCGCCGAGCGCCGCGCGGCCAAGGAAAAGGAATACGCCGAGGCCGAGGCCGCGCGCGTCGCGGCCGAGGAGCGCCGCGCCGCGGACGAAGAAATGGCAAAGAAGGTCGCCGCGGAGGAGAAGGCCAAGGATGATGAGGTCGCCGCGCGGGCCGCCAAACCGCAGATCGACGCCATCTTGGCTGATAGAGACACGTCCAAACAACAAAAAATCCTGGCGATCAATCGGTTGGATCTTCCGGTGACCGTGAAACAGAGAGCGATGCAGGCGGCGCAGACGGGCAAAGAATTCAAGATTTAAGACTACTACACATCATTATTTTTTGGGGGACCCATCGCCTTCTCGATCGCCGCGTCGACGACCTCGTCGACCTCATCTTTTTGACCGCGCACCTCGTGCAGGGACCCCCACGAGCCCACGGGCTTCCGCGGGGACGGCTCCTTCATGGCGCCGGCGCCGGTCGCCGCGGTGCCGCCGGGAACGGGGCCCGAGCCGCCGGGCGCGCCAGACTCCGCCGGCCGCCGCCAGTGCCTGCTATTCAACAGCCCCGCCTTCTCATCAAAACGCGAATGGGGGTCCTCAGCAACAACTTCGACGGGGATCTCCGTCGGCCGTCTCTCCTCAATCAAACCTTCGGCCTTCATCTCTTCAATAATTTGGTCATCAATCGAAAAGTATTGAATACCTTTGGGCGGCACCCAGGTCCCCTCGAACAACCTTAGCTTTGGGGGTTTGTCGTTCTCCTTCGCGAGTCGTAACTCTTCACCACACAATATTCTGTCAGAAGTATATGGTTCTTCCATACCACACCATAACAATAGGAGAGAGCACCCGTCACTCCCGGCCTTGACCTGGTGCACACTCCCAATATCATTATGCATATATTCGCCTAACTCAATAGTAGATTCCCTCCAGACCGCCTTTTCGGGGACGTCGCCGCACCGCGTGACCGTTCGATTCCGCTTCTTTTCTGTCAGACCTGAAAGATCTAGCAGAGGTACTTTTGGCTCCTCGTCTTTGCCGAGTGTCGGGACGGTACCACAAAGCCTCAATTCATGCAAGGACCCGCTCAACACGTAGCATAATTCCATCGATACATGACCATGTAATCTAGTTTCGTAGTTAGGCGGCAATATGAGACATTGGACCTGCATGTCGTAGCCGTTCGACTTTCCCGTGGATTCGAACTCGTCCAACGTATCTCCCGTACTTTCCCTTCTGAATCTTTTTTGTAATTCATCTAAGAATGATAAAGGAAAGCCCTGCGGGTCGCTCACGAGTACACCGGACTTGACACAGATATCGTTCACCAATTCCGCAAGGTCGGGCCAGACCAACGAGTCCTCGTCCTTTTGTATTGGATACGGTTTTCCATGAATAATATCGGGCAATTTCCTTAAAGTCTGCGGAGCAGCCAACGAATGGAACTGGAGCGTGCCGCGACTCCATGGCGCTTTATCTCGCTTCGCTCGGGCTTTGTCGGCCAACCGCATGGCGGCCTTCTTGGCCAGTATAGTTTGGGCCAGAGGGTTTATTTTCGAACCCTGGAGCAAGCGAGGCAAGGGCTTCTTCTTCTTCTTCCGGGCCTCGCGGAACGCGTGTTTTAAGTGCTTCGGGATTTCCGGTTGGAGACCTTCCTTGAGCCAGTCCGGGAGCTCCTCTTCGTCCGCATCGATCCCTAGGTCGGAGGCGCGGTCCTCGCACGTGTAGGGCTTCCTTAACTTCTTCACTGGGATGTTTCGTATGATATCGTCTAGTAAGTCCCCCGGTTGCTGCTCTTGGTCCGAGAAGAGGCCGTCCCTCAACCCCTCCTCGAGGAACTGGGCGAGCTCGTTCTCCGTGTTGTCTTCCTTGTGTGGATGTCTTTCTAGCTCGCTCCCGGGACTTAGACTCCGCTGGCCAATCTGTTGGGCGAGTGTGCGGCCTCTTGTCGGCGACCGACCGAGCGTTTCCAGTAACTTTTGGTCCGTGGACTGGGCCTGGAGCTGTGCTTTGAGTTTATCGTTCTCTGCCTTGAGGCGCGCGTTCTCGGCCTGGAGGGCCTCGAGCTGGGAGCTCATAAGGCACTCGGCGGCGTTCGTACACTCAATATCGCTGCCGCACGCCCTTTGTGCGTGAAGAAGGAATCGAAATAATGATGTGAGGCAGCCGCTTGCCCACGACTGCCTTCACCAATGCGCTTTTGCCGGCCGGCGGCAGGCTGCCCACCATGTCAATTTTTTGCGGCCGCCACCGCTGCTGGAGGTCCTCGGAGCGCTGCGGAGCGCTGCGACGAGTCGCGCGCGCCCGCGAGCCGTCGGAAATTGCTCGCTCCGGAGCCCCCGTTGGCGGCGCTGTGGCGCTGTGGCCGCGAAGCTTGGCGTGTAATCACGCCGTCGCAGCAGCCCCCGGCGCCGAGGCAGCCCCAGAAGCTACTGGAGACCGAGGCAGCACCACTCGACACAGCCCGTAACGCGCGGCGGCATATAACGTTACCAAAAGCACCCAGCAAAGATGCCCGGCCCAAGCAAGGCCTGGGACAACTCGTTTGCGTACGGCGCCGGCCGCGACCCGAAGCCTTATAAGAGCGTCCACGTCGGCACGGGCGGCGAGAACGCCAAGTCCGACGCCTGGTTGCAGAAGTCGATGCACAACCTCGAGCGGAAGGGTGCCACGAAGTATAGCAACAACATGTCCGAGAAGGACCGCGAGAAGCTGCTTTCTAGGATGGCGGCCGCCGGTCGGGAGTACAATCGGGGCCACATCACGGAGGCGGCCTACGGGCGCTACGTCACGCAATTGCTCAAGGGGAACAAACGGCAGCAGCTCAAGGACATCCACAACAGTAGGCGGCCCAGCTCGTCGCCTTCTTTGGGTCGCCGAGCTCCCGTGGCCGAAGCAAGGATGGAGCGGCCGCAGTTGGCTGAGTCGTTGCCTCGCAGAACGATACGAGGCTTGGACACGTCCTACGAGCAGAAAGTACGCGCTAGATCGGCTCGGCAGAGGACTAGGGCATTAGCCTGGATGGAGAAAGTCGCGAAAGATGATCAGGACGTCGACGACGAAATTGACGACGCCTTGCCTCTCCGAGAGGGCGCGGAGGATCGAAGCGAGCGGGAGGTTACTGTGTCTAAAGCGCCGCGTTCGACGACTTCGGCTGCTCTGAAGGAAGCTCTCGAAGGGCAGTTCGGAAGGGTTAACAGAGTGGACCCGAATGGACGGGGGCAGTTCTTGGTGAGATTCAAGTCAACAGCTGATGCGAGAAGATGCGCTAACGCTGGTAGGTGCTTGCTGAAGACTCGAGTATTGGCAATCATACCGAGAGACGGCGACCTCCAAGGCGTGAAGAAGATCTGCAGCAAGTTTGGCAGGGTATTGTCGTGTGTCGAAGTGATCGATAACGGGAATCGAGGCGCAGTGGTCACGTTCGAGACGGCGTCAGCGGCTTCAAGAGCCGTCGGCGAGCACCCGATCACGGCGCCGAACGAACTTGATATTAGTGGAATCCCCGCCGGAAGCACGGCCGAGCACGTGTCTTCCGCATTAGGAGGCAAAAGAGATGTCGTGCGAGTAGCATTGGACCCCGACGATCGCTCCAAGGCCATCGCCGTCATCGTGAACCCGACGATCGCGTCAAGGCTAGTAGGCAAAAAACTTGAAATTGGGACCGTGTCCCGAGGCGGTTCGGCTTCCGCCCTGGAACGGGCCCAGTTCCAGGCGTCGAACGGCCGCAATAGAGGCCCCTGGGGCTCGTGCCTCACTGCAAAACCGTACGCGGACAACGCGAACCACAGCTACGGCTGGGACCGCGGCCCGACCAAATGGGACGAGTTCAAAAAAAGAGCAGCGGGCACCTACGACTCCAAGGCGGGCCAGAAGCTGCCCGGGAAAGCTCGCGCCTATACGACGACGAAGCACTACATGTCTTGTGCGCTGCGCAAGACCACGCTCGAGATCGGCTCGCACGACGTCGAGTTGGTCGTTTCCAACTGATTCCCCCCTCCCCTCCGAGTAATTCACATGGAATTCCTTACGAGGTCGATGCGCTTCTGTCGCCATGCTTCATCAGCTTCTTTGCACATTTGTTCGAGGTAGGAGTGGAGCTGCTTCGCGCGCGCCTTGGCGAGCGCCAGACAGGTCGCTAGACTTTCAGGATCCAAACCAACACCACAACTCTGAGAGAAGCACAGCTCGCCGTGGGCGTCCAGACCCGCAATATATAAAGCGGCGGCCGCCGCCTCCTCGTTACAGTCGGGATCCACACAAGCCGTCCGACACGAAGGACCAATCACAACAGGCACGGCGACCGGTAGCCGCGTCAGCGGTAAAGGTAAAGGTACAACAGAATCGACGTCCGCGAGTTGCACCGAATCGCCCGTCCCCGTCGCGACGCGGCACCGCACGTGCTTCAAACACGCCGCCGCGCCGAGCGTCATCGCTTCCAGCGCGTTGCCCCGGTCGATCAGCAGCGACACGTTCAGCGCCACCTGCCAGCACGCCTCGCCGCCGACGACGCACAGCGCTTCCACGTCCAACGCGCCGCCGTCTCTATAGCAGCGTTCCAGGAACCGTCTAGCTTCGTGGACGAGGGTCGGGTCGTCCTCGTCGTCGTCATCTCTAGAACGCGGCGCGCCGTCGACCTTGACCCTCAAACTGCCCTCGTTCGGTCTGTACGTATCCGGCGCGCCGAGGGCGCAGGACGCCCTTGCAATAACGCGCGTGCCTCCCAGAGAGACCTCGGCCGTCGCGGCGTCGTCGCCCCTTTCTAGCTGGACGTCGAGTTCGCGGCCGTCGTGGCCGGCGCGGCCGTCGCGGCGGATGCCTTGCGGGGTTATGACGAAGGCGGCTGGCATGTTGCGCTTGCTGCTGCGTTTTGCTGCTGTGCTTGTGCAGCGACCTGATTCGTGCACGGCGCAGCGTGAAATCAGCTGGGCGCTGTCCACTATCGATGCAGGTATGAAACTTGTGACAAGCGTGCAAATGGCTGCGTGCGGCACGCAGGCACGGCTTGCGACTCGATGCTGCTCGCATGCTAGTGTGTTACAGGACGCTAGCTGTTCGCGGTTTTCAGCTTTCGCGCAAACTAAGCCTCTGCTGCGGCGTTGGAGCTGAGGACCGCTTCGCTGGAGCGCAGATCCAGCCACGTGGCAGCCCACGGCGCGAGATCCGGCTTGCCACGAGCTGTTCGCTTTGAAACAGCGGCCTAACAGCGGCGAAGGTAACTGGCACATCTCGCAGCGCGCGCTCGAACCGTGGATATCCACGGCGCAGGACGAGCTGCGACGGCACCAGCGGCCGTGGCGACGGCGTGACGTTTCATCCGTAGCGTCTTTACGGTGCCCGGCGCCGCTCTCGTCAAAAGCAGCTCAGCAAGGACGGGCGAAAGCCGCGCACGCGGGCCACAAAGCCGCAAGATGGCGCCCGAGCCCGTCTGGCAGCAATTACAAAAAAAGACCTTCACGCGGTACATCAACGGCAAGCTCGCGTCGAAGGGACTCGAAATCAATGATCTGTATGAGGACGTGAAGGACGGGAAGATTTTATATCATTTCCTCGAAGCATTAACAGGGGCCTCGCTAAAAAAGTATGGCCGCTTGAACAACGGTAGGATGAAGATCCAGCGGGTCGCGAACATGAACGTCGTCTTCGCTTTTTTACCAGATGCGGACGTCAAAATATCAAACATAGGGGTCCTGGACATCGTCGAGGGGAAGCCGAAGTCGGTATTAGGATTGGTTTGGAGTATTATAGCCTTCTATTTGGTGCGAGACATCGGTGGTGGCGGGGAGCGCGACGTCGCGGCCGTGAAGAGAAGAGTGTTAAAATGGTGTAGAAGACGGTGCGGTCGACGAGCTCCGATCAGTGATCTGACGAAGTCGTTCCGGGATGGGAAGGCTTTTTTGGCCATCTTGAATGATGTCGATGCGGCAGGATCGCCCTATGAGCCTTCTTCCAATCCAGTGGAAAACTTCGAAAGGGCCTTCGCCGACGCCGAACAAAAGTACGGCCTCCCGAGGATGCTGGACACGTCGGAGGACTGCTGGCGCGACGAGATCAGCATGCTCACGTACCTCGCAAGTATGATGGAAACTTTGCCAGAACGCGTCGAGCAGCCCGACAACGGTACTTCTACAGACGCGTGGCTTGACGCGCGTTCCGATGAGATCGGGGAGCGGTTGGCGACCTTATGCGCGTGTGCGTCCACGCCGTCCGATAATGCTGGTAGGAGCGCAGCTACCGCAATATTGAAAGCGGCTGCACAAAGAGCGGGCTTGACGGAGACGGCCCTCGGCTCGAGTCGGGTCTTCTCATCTACCATAGACCCGACGAAGCCGACTTTGTTATATCACGCCTCGACACATGTCGAAAAGCCTCATAATGATGCGTGGCGCGACGTTGTTGATAGTACACCCTTCGCCGATGCATGTGTAAAGGACGGCCGCGTCACCGCTGCCGGTAGTAGGGCCAAGGGCTCTTGTCTGGCGCCCTTCCTGGCCTGCGAAGCTTGTGAAGAGAGGTCGCTGAACGTCATTGTCGTCATCGGTTCTGGGGATGACGAAAAGAGCGCGGCTGATGTTCGCGAATTGAAGGTCGAGGCCGACTATGCGTTGGTGAGCGATTCGTCGTTGACATGCGCGCCACCTGGAATGCCGACATTGGTCTTTGGGTGCCGCGGCGACGCGCGTCTTACACTAAAGAAGGACGATGGCGATGAGCTGGCGTCGTCGATCGCTTGTGTTGATACGAGTTCTCTCCCTTCTTTGAAAAATGTGGCGCAGCGCTCGCCCCACGGCGTCGACGCTTGTAGCTCTTCCTTCGTCGTCGAGCAGCTATCGACATCACAAGATGGCGCTTCCGCTTCACTAAGAGTGCTGACGCCTCCGTCGTATGACGGCGACGTGAACCTCTCGAGTCTAGGAACTGTCACCGGCTCATTAAAGCCGGGCTACCTCACCGAAGCCGACCAATCTTTTGCTGACGCTGTGGAAAGAGCCCAAGCAAAAGCGTACGGTGTGGAGGAGCACGCGCGCGTCCTGTCGGCGTCCTACGCGCCCATCGCCTGTGCTCTACATGAGACTCTACAGAATTGCGCCGTGTTCCAAGCGGGAAAAGCGCCGGCCTACGTCGACCGCAGCGGACGGCCGGGCGAGAGCGTGGCCGTGAAGGATGTTATTGGAGAGGCCAAGGTCCTCGCGCGCTTGATGAGATGTGCGTCCTCGGATTTGACGTCGGTGCCGCGACCAACCCCATTCGCGAAAGTCATCGAGGAGCCCAAAACGCCGACGAGCCCGCATTTCGACGGGAGGCAGATCGGGTCACCGAGGCAGCGCCGGAAGCTGCCGGCGGGGCGCGTCTGGCCGCCGCCGTCGCCGTCGTCGACGCGACCATCGCCGAGGAGCCCCT
>JACLAA010002368.1_pt1 | contig 11904 bp, 5 predicted proteins | sample 8027891 | NCBI WGS metagenome assembly JACLAA01 (sample SAMN15724900, study PRJNA655200) | protist metagenome | isolation source: fluorescence activated cell sorting (FACS) single amplified genomes of... | place: Spain: Blaines Bay Microbial Observatory, Mediterranean Sea | collected 2016-01-19 | reverse complement strand
AAGAAAAAGAAAAAGAACCAACGACAACAACGGCAGCAAAGAATACTAATACTAACAACAGCAAAGACGACTTGATAATACAGCAGAGGAAACGAAAGCTTCAAGAGTGGCGAGAAGCGCAGGAAAAGAAGAAGAAAATGAACGAGATTAAAGCGGCGGCTTTGCAAGCGGTGGTTGGGAAGAAGAGGTTTGAACGGAAAACGGTGATGATGGACGACGATGGGATGTTTGACGACGAGGACGAGGACGAAGACGCGAACGCGGCGATGAGGAAAAGGAAACCGCCGAATTTTCTCAACGACGATGAAGACAACGAGGATGATAACAACAAAAACACGAAGAAAGATGCCGACGAAGACGATGAAGATGATCCTCTGGAAGCGTTTATGAATTTGAACGACGAAGCGATGAACGAAGAGAGAGCGAAAGCGGAGGAGAAAGCGAAACAGTTAGCCGAGAAGGAAGACGAAGCGTCAAAGTTGAAGAAAGGGAAAGAAGAGGAAGAAAAAGCGTTAGAGGCGGAGTTTATGAGAGCAGCGAAGAGAGCGGCGAGAGTTCTCGTCGAGAAGGACGGAGATGCCATGGATGTCGATGATAACGACAAGAAGAAGAAGGAAGGAAATACCGTCGTCCAGCTACAAAAGAAGAAATCCATCGTCGACGTGAAAACGAGAGCGCTGGCGTCTGAACAAGCCATCAAAAACGCGAAAAGTAAAATCAAAGTGAAGGCGGAATACATCGTCCGAGGATTCTTCGACGAAGATTCGGAAGGTGAACCCGACGAGGACGAGGACGCGAAGAAGAAGAAGACGACGACGACGAAGAAGACGACTGACGCGGGTGGTGTAGACAATAATGGAGAAGGAGCAACTGCGACGACAACTGACGGAGGTGGCAAAGACGAGGACGATAAAGAAGAACTCGCCATGTACGAAAGCGATTCGGACGACGAGTGGGCGGCCAAGCAAAAAACAAAGTTATCCAAAGCAGATAAACTCGGAGCAGTGGTGCACTCGGACATTGACTACCCTCCGTTTCGGAAAAATTTCTACATCGAAGCATACGAAATGTCTAAAATGACAAAAGAAGAAGTCAAAAAGCTTCGAACGAAACTCGACGGGATATCGTGTCGCGGTAAAAAAGTACCAAAACCGATTAAATCGTGGAATCAAGCTGGGTTGTCGAATAAAATCATGGAACTCATTCGGCGTTCGGGTTTCGAGAACCCCATGCCGATTCAAGCGCAAGCTTTACCGATCATCATGAGCGGTCGCGATTGCATCGCCGTCGCTAAAACTGGCTCTGGTAAGACACTAGCTTACATACTACCGATGTTACGACACATTAAAGATCAACCGGAGATTAAAAACGGTGACGGTCCGATTGCGATGATTGTCGGACCGACGAGAGAATTGGTGACGCAAATCGGTAAAGAGTGTAGAAAGTTTGGTAAAACGGTTGGTGTTCGATGCGTGTCCGTGTATGGTGGATCTGGTGTTCAATCACAAATCACCGATTTGAAGCGTGGGTGCGAAGCAGTCGCGTGCACGCCCGGAAGAATGATTGATATTCTCACGACCGGGGCTGGAAAAATCACAAATTTACGACGCATCACTTACTTCGTTTTGGACGAAGCCGATAGAATGTTTGATATGGGATTTGAACCGCAAATAACGAGAATATTAGCAAACACGCGCCCGGATCGTCAAACGGTTATGTTTTCCGCGACGTTTCCGCGCGCGATGGAGAATATCGCTCGAGCGGCGCTGGAAAATCCAATCGAGATTCAAGTAGGGGGCCGTTCGGTGGTGAATTCCGATATCACGCAGCTCGTCGAATTAAGGGAAGAAGAAGATCGATTCATTCGCATGCTGGAATTGTTAGGGGAGTATTACGAACAAGGAAAAGTGATCATCTTCGTAGCTTCGCAAGATAAGTGCGATACGATATTCCGAGATTTGTTAAAGTCTGGTTATCCGTGTCTCTCTTTGCACGGCGGGAAAGAGCAAGCCGATCGGGAATGTACGATTGTTGATTTTAAAACGGACGTATGTAACGTCTTAGTCGCTACTTCAGTCGCAGCGAGAGGTTTGGACGTTAAAGATGTAAAGCTCGTCATAAATTTCGATTGCCCGAACCACTTGGAGGATTACGTTCACCGAGTCGGGCGAACGGGAAGAGCGGGAGAGAAAGGTACCGCAGTGACGTTCATTTCACGAGACGAGGAACGTTTCGCGCCAGATCTCGTGAAAGCTATGCGTGAAGCAAAGCAACCAGTGCCACAAGATGTATTAGCGCTCGCAGAAGCGTTCGGGAATAAACGAAAGAATAACGAAGTTATGGCAAACGGTTCCGGTTTCGGTGGGTCTGGATTTAAATTTGATCAATCCGAAGCCGACGCGTTGAAGAAGGAAAAACGCCAAGCTGCGAAAGCCGCTGGTTTAATCGTCGAAGATGATAACGACGACGACGACGAGAACATGGATAACAACGACGATGATGACGGCGGAGGTGACATGAAGTGGGGTGCCGCCGGGTTATCGTCGGTTTCAGCAATCGAAGGCGCGAACCCAAATTCCGCTGGAGGTTCAATGGCGCCTGGACAAGCCAAAGCGTCCACGGCAGTCGCGTTGGCGTCGCAATTCGGCGCAACGCCGGCACAAGTAGCACAAGCGGCAGCAAATGCAGTCTTCAAAGAAATGTCCAAGAAAGGAGGCTTGAATGCTCCGACGTCTGCAGCAGACGCCGAAGCGCAGAAAGCGAGTGCGCTCGTCGCTGCAGCCAAAGCTGCGGCTGGAAAAATTGCCTCGTCCTTGGGTAAAGGTAAAACGTCTTCGTCGAATCATAATCCTCCCACGAACGACACGACTGTACTCAGAGATCAAGCGGCAAAAGCAGGACACGTTGCCAATTCCGCCGCTGCGTTTATGTCGTCTTCTGCCGCTCAAAATGCAATCATGCTCGCGCAAAATACAGCTTTGGCGCATGGCGCTTCAGCCGGTGCGGCCAAGGCTGCTGCTTTTGCGGCAGCTTTGAACGCGCAGCATAAGATGTCCACGGGCGGAATGACTAAAGCTGCAGGCCAGAGTCACTTCGAATCTGAGCTCGAGATTAACGATTTCCCGCAATACGCCAGGTGGAAAGTTACGCATAAAGATCAACTCCAACAGATCAACGATTTCACCGGCGCAGTGGTGACCGTCAAGGGCACGTACTATCCTCCTGGAAGAGCGATTCCAATGGGTGAACGAAGATTGTTTTTACTGATTGAAGGTCCAACCGAGAGATGCGTGACCGCGGCAAAGAATCACGTGAAGAAACAAATAGAAGAGGTGGTATCAAAACAGGCTTTACCCGGCGGAGCTGGGGCGGGTCGGTACAAGTTGTGAGCGCGAGATAGAATTTATTAGAATGATTAGAAAGTGTGACTTTGTTTTATACTTTACACGCGTTTATTTTCACAAAAAAATGAATGTTAATAGTATCCAGGTTGTGTGTAAGAATCTCCCACCATCTTCCTCGTATTTTAAAACCCAAACCAACCAAGGATTCCGCCTCTTTTCGATGGCGTCTCCGCTTCGTTTGAGTCTTCTTCGCAGTCTTCAAATTTCGATCCGTCCGAGTCTTTGCTGCACATCGAACTTTGGCTTCCTTTCTTACTTCCTCGTAACGTTCCTGATGATCCCGGTTTTACTGTGCTATGCTTCGCGGCGCCTCGCTTAGTCGCAGAGGATTTCTTCGCTTCTATCGGAGGCGGTCCCGGAGGAAGCGGAGGCATCGTCGATGAAGGACTTGGAGCGTTACCACCAGATTTCTTTTTGTTTTGTTGCTTATTCGTTTTCTTCTTCGTTTTCTTATTCGTTCGCTGCTGCAATTCATCACCGCTCGTATCCGGTGATCCTTCTGTCGTCGTCCCTCCACCCTGTTCTAACTGAACTTTCTTTTTCTTCATCGACGCTTTCTTTGAAGCAGATGATGGAGAGTCGCCATTTTTCTTACCAGGAAGCATCCCAACGCCCGGCGGTGCGCCTGGCGGCGGCGGCGGCGGCGGCGGTGGCGCACCTGGCGGCGGACTCGGCGGCGGTGGCGCACCTGGCGGCGGCCTCGGCGGTTGACGCATAGGAGACACGCCGCGCGGTGATCTGTGCGCGGTGTCTATTGGCGGAGGTCCCGGCGGCGTCGGCGGATGTTGCAGAGAACCGTTCGATCCAGACAAAGTCAAACCGGACGCGCCGTACGGGGAAAGCGGAGGTTTCGTGCCCGGTGGTGGTGTTGGCGGCAAAGGTGCGGGTGGACCTGGTGGTGTCGGCGGTGGCGCGCCCGGCGGCGGCGGCGGCGCGCCCGGTGGTGGTGGCGGTGTTACCGGGGGCGTCGAGGCGTGAAAGAGAGACGTGCCCTGAAGATGAGCGTAATCTCCGTTGGTGCTAGGATGATACGGTGGTCTCGATTTCGATGGTGGTGTCGATGTAGGCGTAGACGTGCCACTGATGATAGTCGTCCCAGGAGTGAATGCCGACGCGGACAATTTCGGCGGCGAAGACGTGCTCGTTGTCGTCGTCGTAGCTTTTTCACCCGGCGGCGTCCACAATTTCTTCTCTTCTCCCGGTTGACGCTTCAACACCCGCAAACTTTCCGGCAAGTTCGCGGAGGAAAATATCGCTTCTTTTTCTTCTTTCTTCTTCGGTTTCTGTAAAATTTTCACGTTTCTCGGTTCTGGCATTCTCTGGTCCGAGCTTCTTCTCGTGCGTGAGGATTCGCCTCCATCAAAACTGTTCCCGGAGCCTCTGGTCCTCGTCGTCGTTTGGAAGCCGCCGGGTGGAGGGTCCGAAAAGTCCATCTGATCGTCCTCTCCCCAATCGCCTTGCGGAATGTGCAAATTCGCAATCGCTCCAGCAACTTCGTGTTGAATCTCTCTTTTCACCCGCGGTGCTCCGTCGGTCGTCGTGTTGTCGTTTTCGTTTGCTTTCGCCGCCCACTGCGGCGGCGGTCCCGGCGGTGGCGCTCCTCCTTGATTGTGCTCGCGTCGTCGCCAATCCTCCGACGTGTCCGCTTTACTGCCGGCGCCGAAGCCGCCGTTTTGATAACTACTTCCGTTGGACGATCCTCCTCCTCCTCCTCCATTTCTATAACTCGCATTCGCATTATTATTATTATTATTACTCTCGCGATGATGGTTCCAACTGTTCCCGAGTTCTCCGTCGCCGCCGCTTCCCCAACTCTTGCCCCAACTCGCTCGCTCTGGCAAGTTGTGCTGCTGCTCTTTATTCGCCGTGGTATCTGATGATTCTCCGTTTTGATTATTATTATTATTATTGTTATTATTATTATTATCTGACGAAGAATCGTTCGAACCTCTTTCTCTTTCTCCTCCTCGATTGACTAACTTTATCGACGGATCGTTCATTAAAGTCGACGTTGGATCGTGTTCGAAACGTTGCGAGGGTAAATTTATTGGTTTCGGCGCCGCGACGACTCGTCCGAGGGACACCATTCGCGAGCCTTTGTAGTGGTGTCTGTGATTTTGATTAAAAGAGAGAGAAGAACGAGACGTTTTATTATTCACGAGTAATGGTGGTCAGTTACAGAGTAAAGAGATACACAAAACAAGACAAGAGAGAGAATTGCTTTCGGGGATGTTTCCCCAAGCGGCAACCAACACACCACTTTTAAAAGCCTTCTCGTTTCTCTCTCAACAGGCGCGTGGAGATGCACGAAAAGGAAAGAGAGCGATCGAAGATGATCTTTAAAGGTGGTTCTCGGCAACACGACCACGAATACTCTGTATAAACGCGCGAAGAAACAAAATATAGAATAAATGTATAACGAGAACGCACTTCCTGTCTGTCGTCATCTGCGCCGGCAAATTTTACTACTACTATTAAAACTACTCTTAAAAGAAGGAAAGAGATTAAAAGGAACGCAGAGAGCAGTTTAAAAGAGTCGTAACAGTGGTCGTGCAAAAGTAGTTTTACAACACGAGCGCAACTTTTATTATCGCGTTTCGCGTGCAACTTTTCTTTAACGCAAACAACAACACAAAAAGCAGAAGCAAATTTCCTCGAGACCTTTTTTCCTTCAAAATTCTCTCTTCTCTTGGAGAAAAAAACTTGAGGAAACTGCCCTTTTTTGTTTCCTCCACACTTTGAGTAGCTCCCTCGTTTGCTTTTTTCCTCACCACAACTCAAAATTACTCATCAAACTTTTGCATAATCACGTTACGAGAACAACAACAACGAGAACAACAACAACGACGACGAGTAGTCTCGAAACACGGACGATGATGATGACGACGATAAAAACTTCGAATACTAATCATTCTTGTTCTTCTGTTGTTTCCGGAAGATCACAAAAATCATCGTCGCATAAGCGAAGAATCTCTCGATCGTTTACTACTCGTGCATCATCATCATCATCATCATCAGATGAAGAAAAAAATGTAAACATCGCTTTAGTGGGTCAAGAGACGTCGACCGGGAAACTCGTGATGGGACTCTCCGCTGGACGAGGGAATAATAATAATAATACTATTTCCGTGGTGTTTGGAGAGAAGATGGAAAATTCAGAGACGATGAAGGAAGGGATGGATGCGCAGACGTTTGAGAAGCGGTTTTATTGCACCAAGGAACAGTTTGCGAAAATATCCACTTTTGCGAGCGAGAGGAGCGCGTCGACCTCGGCGTCCTCAACGACGACGACGTATATATTCTGCCACGAGTCCGGGGCGAAACAGATGAAAGCGATGAAAGATTTAAAAGCGATGAAGATTGTAAATAGCGGGGAAGTTGATGATAAGTGCGTTTTATTATCGAGAGTAGGGATCAATCGAAAAGAGAAAGCGCCGTTCAAGACGCAAAACGAACCGTATCAACAAAGAGAAACCGTGCAGATTGGACAAGTCGCGTTACCAATTGGAAATGCGGTTGGGGAACCTATTATTGGGACTTTGGACGGCTACGAGCAAAGCGAAGAGTTCGCGAAGGAAATTTTCGGAGCGGAAAACGTAACCGTCGTGAGATCCGGGGAGTTACGAGGCAACGGGCCTCTACTTCTCGCGGATTTGTCCGCGCGACTCGTCGACAACATGTACGACGTGAAATTCCAAGACTTGTACGTGTTTCAAGGCGACAGTCAACAAGGGTACACGAAGAGGCTAAACTTGGCGCAAACCTTAGTTCGCGTCGCCGAAAATTTTTCTTCTTCCGCGAACCGAGATATCTCCGTGTTATCGGTTATCTGTAAAACCGTTCCCATCGTGGGTGAACAAACGCTTTCCCAGCCGACCGATCGAGAGCGAAGGAAAGGGTACGACATGAGTAAAGGTATCGCCCCTTCACCCATCGATATCAACACCGTAGATTCTTTGCTCGCCAATCCTAAATAAAACTTTTGTCAAGTAGTCTTCTAGTAGTCGTTTTAGTCAAAAACCTCTTATTTTTACTTTTTTCTCTTCATTTCTTTCACACAAAAACAACAACCATTTAGTATGTCTTCTTCTTTGTCTTCTTCTTCTCTCTTCGTGTGTGTTCCTTTAAAATGTTATAACGCGCGAGGACGAAAAGAAGGACGCAGAGGTTCTCCTGTTGTGGTGACGAACATGGCGAAGAAAGATAAACGGAAGAAAGAACGCGCGGCGGCGAGGAAACAGGAGACGAAATCGAGACCGTCGTCTTTAGCGTCGTCGAATAAACATGACGATGAAGACGAGGAGGAGGAGGAGGAGGACGTAATAGGAGGAGTTCAAGATGGAAAAGAAGAAGCAAACAAGAACGATTCGAATCAAAGAATTTTGGACAATAAGGATGTGTTTTTTCAATCGATGACGTTAGCGTCCACGTACAAACAAAGAACAGATTTGCAACTTTTAGGCGACATTAAAGTACCGGTGACGGAGGCGGTGAAAGCGTTGTTTTACGCGCCGTTCGTCTGTTGCTCGCACGACGAGAACGACACGTTTAATTACGCGAATCAAGCAGCGCTGAACTTGTGGGAGTTTGAATGGGACGATTTTATTGGCATGCCGAGCACGAAGAGCGCGGATGGCGAGGACGAAGAGATACAAAAAGAAAGACGACAGTTGTTGGACGACGCTTTGGAGAAAGGGGTCGTTTATAATTACAACGGCGTTCGAAAATCGAAAAATGGGAAAGAGTTCATGGTAAAAGACGCGACGTTGTGGACGTTAGTCGATCGAGACGGGGATAAATTAGGTCAAGCGGTGAAGTTTAGCAAAGTGGAGTACGTGGCGAGTAAAGAGGTTTGGAAAGTCTCGGAAGGCGGAGAGTGGGTGAAAGACGACGGCTCGGACGACGATAAAGGTAATGACGACGACGACGAGGACGACGATGAATAAACAAGAGTACTTATTACGCATTCTTACTTATTGTTATTTTATACGCTATACAACATGTAATTACACTAAATCTGAATTTTGAATTTCTGACAAACAATCCAATTTTTGTTTCGATGTCCATTTGAACGCGTGCGCGACGTGCGATACCAAAACCAATTTTTGTTCACTCGTATACTCCGGGTGGATCATGGTCCATCGAACGAGCTCCGATTCTTGGGTATAGAACGCTTTAATATACGTTTCCACGTATCTAAAGTCTAAATTTAACGGAGGAGGAACTTTCTCGAACGGGTAGTGCGTCTGAAAGTGTTGCTGCACCGTTTGGACGTCCATTTGCATAATTGCGCGTCCATCGACGCTACATTTTTTCACTTTCGCAAATCCTCTCACGATGGCATTGGACACGAGTTGCGCGCCGAGTTCCCACAAGATTTTTCCGTTCACCGCGGTCACTTCAGAGACGCGAAGTTTCGTCGCAAACTGCGCCAGCACTTGTCCGAGTTGCGTCGTCCATTCCGACGCCGACAACACCGACGGCATTTCTTTCTGATTGTACTTCCCGAGCGCAGCTTTCTTCATAGACTGCATGTCTGTGATTTTGAAATCCGAATCGCCAATCTCATCTGGCAACCACGAAAGATCGAGCAATAACTCAGCAACTCTACTCAAAATGTGTTCGTGCAAATCGTCCACCGCGTGCACAACTTTCGTAAAGAACTTATCGACGACGGAGGAGGAATCTTCTCCCACCCAACGCTCAAAAGTTGGTTTCAACTCTTCGTATATTGAAGCTACACACGCCAGAGACTCTAACGCGACCACGCGCTCTTTCAGTCCAAACATGTTTCCAGAACTCGCGATTTGTGCGCGTGCGTTTTGGGAACGTTTTCTGAAGGTTGCGCCGAGTTTTGAGACGACTGGCGTTGTCGTCGAGGCTGCAGCTGCAGATGATGCTGATGGCATCGCGGTACCGTTTGGGTTGTTACCACCACTACCATCACCAGGAGTATTCATATGCTGATGTTGCTGTTGTTGCTGATGAATAATCGGCGGCGGTGGTTTCAAAGCAAATAAACCTCCTCGCGATGCTAATTTTGTGAGCGTTTGTTTCAGTCTGTTTGTCAACGCATCTTTGTTATGGTCATCCAAAAGCTGACCACTCGTGTGCACGAGCAATCTCGGGTTACCGAAAGAAACAAACACGTTGAATAGCGCGAGTTCAAACATTTCTCTGCAAGCATCGAAAGCGTTGAGTTTACTTCTGCATTTGCTATTTGCGCTCATCGTTGGCGACTCCGCGGCGAGCGAGGCAAAGACGCGAACGCTCTCGAGTAAGTATCCAGTAGACGCCGTCACAGTCTTACTCGTCGACGCATCTTCTTCCTTTCCATGCTCTGCACTCAATTCGGCACCACCATTCAGTTTCGCCATAGCTGCAACCGCGCTCATTTGATTACCATCACTATCGTTCATCATCTTAGACGATTCTTGCGGCGAGAGCAGTAGATTTTCTTCATTCGTTGTCATTTTCAAGACCGCATCGTCGCTCCCGACGAAGCGTTCACCGGCAAACGGATGTTCGCGCCGCTCGACCCAATCTATCGCTCTCATCGCTTTTTCTTTGCTTTGATGATCGATATCATCAGCATTCATGATCAAACCATTCGTGCTCCCCACTCGCTCTTCAATCGACGACGCCATTCGCGCTTCCGCTCTCGCTTTCTTCGCGAGATCGTTCGATAGTTTCGTCCACGTCTCTCGCTCGAACGCTAGTTTTAACTCGCCGAGTCTCGGTTTCCTTTGCGCGTCGGATAAGACATCAATTGCGCAGTCCATTAAACTTTTCGTTCGCGAGTAGACGGTTTCAGCTCCGGCAAACTTTTCGCACATATCCGCGAACAAACGGCATTTTCGTAAAGTCATCCGGGCGACGTTCGGGTCGGCGTTAAAGGTCGCGCTGCTATTTTGACGTCCGGAATCTGTTCGGATAGCTATTTCGAGTGCATTCAGCGCGTGGTAAGCGGTATCTGTCGTTCGTGCTTCTAAATTTGACTTTGCGAGAGAATCCGCGAGAAGAGTTTCAAACGCGTCGTTCTTATTCGCCATTGCGATTTTCTTCTCGTGGTACGCCTTTGCAAAATGCAAGCGCTTAAACAACAGATGTGCAGCTCTTGAAACGCCGCCTACTGGATCTTCAGCTTGAGATTGAACGAGTAAAGAATCTCTCGCAGTTGCAAAACATTCCGCGCTGAGTTCCGCCGCGCGTTCGTGTCCTAAAGCGAGCGCGCCTTGGAACGCTTTTTCGTACAAGGAGTCTCCACTTTCGTCGGTTGAGAACGCCTGCACGAAAGCATCTCTGGTGCCACGTTCGACTTCAAACTTCAACAGGTTCAAGTCTTCGATCGCTTGTTTTGTACTGTCTAATGCACTGAGTGCTTCTAACGCGTTCTTCGCTTCGCCATACTCGACTATGGCTGCCGAAATGTCGCCCTTCCCAATCTTCTCTCGAATTGAGATTTCCCGCTCGCCACATCTCCGCAACTCTTCTACGACGCGCAAAACGCGAACCATGTTTTCTTTCCTTTTATTCGTGTGCACGGCTCGAATTTTGACGTCGACGGCGTGTTGCGATCTTTCCAAAGCGCGTCGTCCATTTTTAAGCACCACATTTGCTCTCGTCAAAGAGTTTTGTATATCCAATATCTTCTGCGACGCGTGACCAACTTCGTTTCGTTTCTTATATATTTCCCCATTGATTCTAGTTTGTACGGTTTCTACGATTGCCATCAGTCGCTCTTCTTCGCGTCGCAGATCCTTCGGCGAAAAATCTCGCGGAATCTCTTTCAAAGACTCTCTCAAAGCGTCAAATTTAATGGAGTCGTTGTTTGACGATGATGACGACGGATCCGTCGACGCGTTTATTCTCTCTTCGCTCCTGTTCGTTTCATCTTCATCTTCATCTTTACGATACGGCTCGAAAAATCCGGGATGTAATTTGTCTACTTCTTTCGCGGCTTGCTCGGCGTTCATCGACGCCGCGTTCAACTCCAAACTGTCCATTCTGTTCACTAACTTGCCCGCAGATGACGAGGATACCGGAGTTTGTTTTTGCTCTAGATGTCGGCTCTCGGGACTACTCGCGCTCGGGCTCTGTTGAGTATTCATTCTACTCGCTAACTTCCCAATCGGCGAACTCGCGTCTCGTTTTTGTTCTTCGATTTTATCATCATCATCCTCATCATTGTTATTAATACTACGCTAGTGCCCAAAAGGTAAATATTTTTTCATTTTCGTTTTTCAGTTCGTTGGTTTCACAAAAATGTCCTCTTTGTGCGTGATTTGCGCTCGCCCAAACTCGAATTACAAGTGTCCCAAGTGTCGTCAGCCGTATTGTTCCGTGAAGTGCAACAAGGAACACAAGGGGGGAGGAGAAAACACTTCTTCGTCTTGCGTCGTCGTTTTACCGAAGAAGGCAACGAAAGAAGAAGAAGAAGAATTGGTTGAAGGAGAATTGGAATTGGAAGCTTTGTTGGCGACGACGAAAGATACTGATA
>JACLAA010006480.1_pt1 | contig 11909 bp, 8 predicted proteins | sample 8027891 | NCBI WGS metagenome assembly JACLAA01 (sample SAMN15724900, study PRJNA655200) | protist metagenome | isolation source: fluorescence activated cell sorting (FACS) single amplified genomes of... | place: Spain: Blaines Bay Microbial Observatory, Mediterranean Sea | collected 2016-01-19 | reverse complement strand
TGCAGGGAAAATAATGGCGCGAGTTCCCTTACTAGCAAAGTTAAATGAAGCTCAATTGGGGACTGTCTTGAAGGAGAGTAGAATCGCTACCTACGAGGCAGGGGACGTTCTTATCTTCGAAGGCGACATCGGCAACAAGCAGAGTGGAGTTGTAAAATATAAATTGCATGTCTTATTCTAGCACGCACATCAAAAACTATAGGCCGGAGATTTTTTGTGCTTCTAGACGGCGAATGTGATGTCTTTCAGCTATCTAATCTGGCCAGTTCTAGTCGCATGCCTGGGTTTTCGCCTGATCCGACACGGACGGCTTTTGGGGGGAGGACAAATACCCTAGTTGCTGGGGCGTATTTTGGGGAACGGGCCCTTGTCACCAACGAGCCTCGTGCGGCATCAATTGTAGCCGCTACTAATGCGATTGCTCTCATCATCGACCGTTCTGCACTAGCCAGAGCGGATCGGCGGATCTGGGGTGAGGATACAACTTTTGATTCACTCGTAGATTTGCTTGAGCTCTCCTCAGAGGGCGTGCTCTGGGGCTACGAGCGAAAAGGGCCGATGCTTGAGTCGGATGACATTCTTGAGAGCAGGTCTCCATTAGGCCATCCATCCATCGGAAATGTATCTTCTGCGCCACCGAAAGCAGGATCTGCATACTTCGAGAATACCACCATGCCGCTGCCGGTCATGCAGCGGCTTCGGCTGTTGCGCAGCGTGATTCGGGCATTTGATCAAGCTGCAGCTCGTTCACCCAAATGGGGCGACGCCGCCGAAATTTTATACCGCAAAAGGCTCGTTACGCAGCTCACCAACTACCAGCGCCAGGAGTTCAAGCAAACATTTGCTCTACTTGATCGTGATGGCGACGGCTCAATATCTGTTTCCGATCTCGCCTCACTTATGGTCGCTGTTGGAAGACACCCTAATGCTCTGGAATTGGCAAATATGATAAACAAGGCCAATCCGGAAATAGAGGGAAATACAAATTTAAACCTTGATGACTTCCTTGCCTTGATGGCCCAAGCTGAGTTTTCTGCAATGTTTCTTGAGGCCTTCAAGCTTCTTGACCCTGCAGGCCATGGTTGGGTTGAGTCAGAACTCCTCTGGCAAATGATGAACGCACTCATACCTTCCGCAGCCGTTGAGGGGAAGACAGCCATACCTGAGTTTTTTGGCGGCAAGTTAGATGAATTAGTAGATACATTTGGTGTCTCAGACGGACATATAGATTACCAGGCTTTTGTAAAAATAATGATGACGAAACAGAGATAGCAGACAATGCTTTTTATTTCTTGTTTGTGAACCGTACATAGTGAATGTGGTGCTTGACAAGACTTCTATTCCTATAACGATATTCCTACCTTAAAAGAACTTGAACTTGAAGAACTTGAAGTCTAAACCAACACAACTCGAAGATCTAAGGTTTTTGCCCTTCTGCCACGGATTGCCTACTGGCGTAGAGAGATATCGGCGACGCTTGCACCAGCACCAGCACCAGCACATGGTCTAGCAGAAGTTGTCCTCTCCGTACTTGAGCTTCATTCTCAGGCACGGGCACGGGTCAGCTTTGGTTTTCCCCCCCGGGTCGCGCGGCGGCGCTGATGAACAGCGTTGCTCTCCGGGGCGTAGCTTGGTCATTTAAGGCTATTCCACGCCCCGCGAATGGCTGGCCAAAAGCATTTTTGGGCTGCAATGAGGATTTGACTGTAAACGAATCCGTCGACAACTTGCGCTCGGCGGACGCGTTTGCGGTTGCGTCACGGACTTCACGACAGAAACTGCGTCGGAGCCTCGGAGGGACATACTGGACAAATATCCCACCGGCTTGGACCGCTTGGTCGCTCGGAAAAGCTCCATTTACACTAAGGTACGGATTTTCCACGCTGAAGGTACCCTAGGTTCCTCGCTCGGTCCGTGCTCCGGCGTGGTAGATCCACCCTCCTAGTGAGGTTCTTCAGGTCTTCATCGGGGCCCGGGCCTGCCGCCGCCCCCGGGCCTTCTACGGGCCTTCCATACCAGGTAGCAGGGACATTTCCGATACTCAGGCTAGTTGCCCCGACAGAGTACTTTTAACAGTAGGGGCACCAGGGCCTATTAGTAAGCAACAAGAATACCGATTTACCCCGGCGGGGGCCCTTTTGATGACCAAACGGCAACTTGAATTCGGCGCACTGGCCGCACTCAAGAGATGAGCCACAAAGGCCGGGCCACTTTGACCAGTGGCCGGGGCCGGGAACGACGCCGCAGGCTCACTGTGACCGTGACGTGAGGGGCTCCGCGATAACCGGATGCTGCGGAGCCTGACCCCATCTGTTTTCACAAGTACTACTAGGCTCATCGAGTGCACGCGAGAGACTAAAACTTGTGCGCACATGTCGCAAATTTCCTTCTTGGACTGCGAGGCGTTGTAAATGGATGTGGATGGCGTTAGATCAAAGCGGTTCGTAGCCATCGCGAATACGGCGCTATCCATCTAACTTTCCTAGGCGCCGTACAGCGGAGGCAACTCCATCTGACTTAGATGGTCTATCAGACCAGCTACAGTCAGTGTCTTTGGCTATATCTGCGGCGCTTGATGGCGAGAATGCAGAAGGAAGCCACAAAAGTATGGAGGAATTACGCCAGTGGTACCAAACGGAAGTCTTCGCAGCAACTGACGCTCAGCAGCAGCGATGGGAGGAGCGACGCTGGGCGTTTCTGGGACAGTTGCAGCACACTTCTGCGTACTTCAAGATACCTCAGTGACACTCCAACAATTATTCTCCAGGCATGTTTTACGAAAGCCACTAACACACACGGTGAGTACGACGAGCACCTACTATTACTTCTAGTCCGTATATTCTTCAGGCCTTTGCTTATAACGTTGATGCACTACTTGATAATGAGAGCAACCTTATTCAAAGTCAATTTTACTAGAGTTTGTGAAAACACGTCAAGGATTTTTTAGCTTCAAAATTGCTGTGGCAGGCTCTGCCTTCGGTGGCCTTCTATTTGTTGGACGCTCACGTTACAATGATATTGTTCTTACTCGATGTTATGATTAGACTCGGAATTTTGTGACATAAAAGACTGTAGGTTGTTGCTGATGAGACTGTAAGTCGAGTGCATTGCATTATTGTTCGCTCGATTGGTAAATTCTCTTAGCTCTTAGCAATATCAGCAAGTGTTGACTTTTGTGCACATAGGCACAGTGGGCGTGTTTGACGGTTGGTCTAGCTATGGAACATCCACCCTAGAACGTGGTCGCACAGACCGTGAATGTGAGGAGTCGGCGGTTGATAATCGGCGGCCTCTCATTTTCGACGAGGGTGAACCATTCACCCTGAGGGTAAGTGAGCGCATTCCTGATTGAATGAATTGAATGGACTTAGGTCGGCAAAAACGCAACTATAAAATTTCTTGGTTGAGCAAATAGCCACGACCAAAGAAGTCGTGCCCTGAAAGCTAGACTAATATGGCCGTAGTTCCACGCAGCCAACACACTGCTTCTTCAGTCAGCCGGATGTTGCTTCTCGCGGTCCCTGGGTAAGTTAGAGATACATCAACCTCCAACCTCCCCCAGCAGCCACAATCTCCTCGGGAAATACCCCCCATCCAACCCCCGGACGACGTACCGTGACGAGTGGAGCCTGAGCTTGCTGGCCAGCCTGAGTGAGTGAACGACTTGTCTTGTGTAGGGGCACGATAGGCGTATTTGGAGGTTCTACCGCATGACTGGTGACACAGGTCCGGAGCCCGATCGAAAATCGACTGGGCGTTGCTGGTAGATGAGCTGTACGCATACGCTAGTAGTAAGGCTGGCGATAATCGCATAATCGCCATGGAGACTCCCCCTGAACCGCGAGAAGATGCACCAGTTCCCGTGAAGGTCAAGTTTTCGACAATCTGTCAGATCATCATCATGCTCGTTCGTAGGACGAGGAAATCGATACCAATTGGGACGAGGCCATAGAAACGTTCGACAACATGGAGTTGCGCGAGGAGCTGCTCCGTGGCATTTATGCGTACCAACATTGTTACGATTCCAAATGAGTGTTGTCGTCACATGCCTCATCATGTAGGTACGGATTTGAGAAACCATCTGCAATCCAGCAGCGGGTAGGACCCGTGTCTTGCTGATCGCGACTGTCCCCAGAGTCTTTTTTTTTCTTCTCCTCAGGCGATCAAGCCCATGTTAATGGGGCGCGATGTTATCGCACAAGCACAGTCTGGGACAGGCAAGACTGCTACTTTCTCCATTGGTATTTTGCAGCAGGTAGATAATGGTCTAGCTGAGTGCCAAGCTCTAGTGCTAGCGCCTACTCGTGAACTCGCGCAACAAATTGTCAAGGTCATGATAGCCCTTGGTGACTTCATGTCGGTGCGGATTCATGCGTGCGTGGGCGGCACTGCAGTGCGTGATGACATACGGACACTGCAGAACGGTGTGCATGTTGTTGTTGGCACCCCTGGTCGCGTGTACGACATGATCAATCGCCGAGCTCTTCGTCTTGCTGACACAAAAATATTTGCTCTTGACGAAGCTGATGAGATGCTTTCACGTGGCTTCAAAGACCAAATTTACGACGTCTTCAAGTTCTTGCCTGAGCAGGTTCGAGTTGCCCTTTTCTCGGCAACAATGCCGTTAGAAGTTCTCGAGATCACTAGCCGCTTCATGCAGGAACCTATCCGCATTCTTGTAAAGAAAGACGAGCTCACCTTGGAAGGCATTAAGCAATTCTACATAGCTGTGGAACGAGAAGAATGGAAGCTGGACACACTCTGTGATCTCTACGAGACACTCACCATCACGCAGGCAATCATATACTGCAACACCCGGCGCAAGGTCGACTGGCTCACAGATAATATGACTCAAAAAGATTTTACGGTCTCGGCAATGCATGGCGATATGGATCAAAAAGAGCGTGACATAATCATGCGAGAGTTCCGTTCTGGGTCTAGTCGTGTCCTAATAACCACAGATCTCCTCGCTCGCGGCATTGATGTCCAGCAAGTTTCACTTGTTATCAATTACGACCTTCCAACTAATCGCGAGAACTACATTCACAGAATAGGTCGTTCAGGCCGCTTTGGCCGAAAGGGTGTCGCAATCAACTTCTTGACTTCGGGCGATGTTCGGTACATGCGTGATATTGAGGCCTTCTACAATACACAGATAGAGGAGATGCCCATGAATGTTGCTGATCTCATTTAAAACACCTGGCTGCAAAATAGCACCAGCTAGCACGACAGCGGAGAAGAATTGATGGGTCCAGTGTTGCAATGAAAAAGAAATTCGGCTGGGGCCTTAGCCGCGTTTATACTGACGGGTGATCTGCGGCTCTGGCTCTACCTGTGCCTGGTTTCTGCTTGGCTTCTCCTGTAGCTCCCTCCCCGTTCCGATACGACCTTCGACGGCGCAGGGCGGCCGACGACTAATCCCAATACACCACTAGGATGTAGGTTTAAGGGGAAACGTAGCTTCCAACGTCCAGATTCACCCTTCCTATACAAGGGGGTGTCAAATACCTAGTCATGACTAGGTATTCGACAGGGGGGGGGGATACTGATCGTCAAGTTTTCGCCTGGCCCGGGGCCTCCGAGATGGGTCGGTAAGCCCCCCTAGATCAGGGGACTGCACGGAGGACGATGACGATAGGGGGTGCGTGTATACATGAGGCCCCATTTCCGGTCCTAGTGGGTATATGTGGCGGTCCCATGTAGGACCCGGGCCGTGGGAGGCTTAGGGCCGGTCCTGGGGGGCTCGTGTATATCTACTTATAAGGGGAAGCTCTGAGTCGTTATTATCCCGTACAACAAGTTCAGTACACTCGGATTTAGCGGCCACTGTGCGCCAGCGGCTGCACAAACTTGAAGAGGCACCATGTGTCTGACTCGGACTCGGAGAAACTTTGACCCTTTCTCCCAGGGCCTCTTGGCGGCGGGGCCTTGCTGGGTTTTCGCGTGCCCCGGGACTCTTCGGGCGACAACCGAGCAAGAAAAAATTCCCAACTAGTATGTAATGTAACTTGGTATTTCGCCCTGCTTGGGATTTCGCACACCTTCCCGGGCCCGGGCCCCTTTGGTGTTGATAATCGTACCAGACCTCGACCTTACCCTAGCACGTGCCTCGAGACCCTAAATTTTGAGGCGCGCGAGCTTTTGGTTCACCGCGACGACACTATCTCCAGCTTCTCGAGCGCTTGAACGCGGCCGCAGTGTCCGGCAGTACCCCACGCATGTGCCCGACCCATTGTCGTCTTTCGCGCATGCCGTCTGGCGATTTCTGTTACGTCGCGCCGCGGGGCGGTACGCCGAGCATGATCTCAGCGACGGAATTGGTGCAAATAGCTGCCCCTGCGCGTTCCACTGGCTTTGTTACCTTCTCGGGCAGCCTCGGCTCAGCGAAAGTTTTTCGCGCGGAGCCCCACGAGGCTCGTTATGGGTGCTTCAGGTCAGCTTTTCTTGGCCGCATCGCGAACTAGTGCTGCGATTTCTGCGTGAGATTTCGCCCCAGAAGAGCATTTCAGCACGCCATAAAACCACGAAACGCGGTCGCCACGGGCAGCCCGCGCGCGTGGGCTGCGACCCCGCAATCGCAGCCAGGGCCGCCAATCGCCGTGCTGTGCCGCCTCAAAAAGCCGGCCCGAGGGGGGCGAAAACTAGAGATACATACATTTCATAGATTACCGTAGGTGGTAAGTTTCCTTAATTCCTTACCTGCGGGAAGAGCTTTTCGCAGTTGATGGGCATGCCTATTGCAGGCGTGGATTTTTGGTGTTAAACCCGCCGTAATGACTAGCTCAGATCTTGTAACTACAATCCCCTTTCAGTGGGCTTAGTCTTCGCACGTAGCTCTGGATGGCATTGATGCACTTTCGAAGGAGGGAACATGATCAATGTACTGCAATCTGCACCGAGATACTGCGCACACAACCCAAAAGTCAAGCAGCGATATTTGTCAAATGTCGCGCTTTGAGCTCCAAGACTTGGATTGATGACACAGAGCTAGAACGTACAGGCGACACTGATCTTATGTCGGAGAATATCGCTGTAAGCGTGATGCCGAGGTGATTGAATGGATGATATTGACATGATAAGACCTGTGCAGGCCTGGTACGTCGATTGCGCATCCAACCTCTTCAAGCACGTCTGGCGTCGTAAATCAATACGTGAGACCGGTGTCGGTTTGTCGCATCACTAGTCAGTCTGGGATTTCTCCCACTCTTCAAAATGTCACTGTGGCGGCTACTTCAGAGGGAAGTTATCTTGATATTACTAATCTTGAATTTTTGGAATTTGCGCATCAGACTGCTATGGCCAAAGCAATTTGCGATTACCTGATTTACTTTGTACGCAACATAAAACAGGCGTTGGGGCTGTGTGAAGAGGTCTTGAAGAAGAAAACATCTTTAAAAGACTGGTGGTGGAAATGCCGTTTTGCTAAATGTTATTACCGCCTTGGACTATACAGAGATGCTGAATATCAACTTATTTGCTCATTGCAAAATCAGAATATGGCATTAAATGTGCTGGGGCTCTCAAAGGTATACGTGCGCTTAGATCAACCTAACACAGCGCTGAAGGTGCTCCAAAAAGGCATTGAAAAGATGCCGGAGGAGTCGCACCTAAAAATAGGTGTAGCGAGAATTTATGAAATGATGTACGCAACATGCAGAAGCTTGCTATTTTATAAGAATGCTCTGGTTCTCGATGCATCTAACATTGAGGCACTAGCCTGTTTGGCTGCAAACTACTTCTATGAGCATCAACCTGAGCTGAGCTTGCGCTATTATCGTCGTCTGCTTCAAATGGGTGTTTCCGGACCTGAAATATGGAACAATATTGGCCTCTGTTGCTTCTATTCCTCACAGCTTGATATGGCACTCGACTGCTTTGATCGTGCCCTTCGATTTGCAGATGACGCTGCTGATGTCTGGTACAATATTGGACACCTTGGAATTAGCATGGGTGATTTCCACATGGCGCATCAGTCCTTCAAAATTGCATTATCTTTAAATCAGAGTAATGCGGAGGCTTTGTGCAATTTAGGGGTCCTTGCGCTGTATGCTCGGAACATTAAGATAGCTAGATCATACTTCATAAGCGCGAAAGAAGTGGCACCGACGCTCTTTCAACCGCACTACAACGGTGCATTACTTGCATACAAGCTTGGAAACTTGCAGGATTCTTTCGCTATGGTGCGATCATAGAGAAGTGGCCCCTCATGCTCCCTTCGCAGGTTTCATCGGCACTTAGAGTGAACAAAGCACATGTGGATTCACGCGAGCTTAAAAATAATCTCGAATGGCACATTCGGGCACTGTGATTGAGTGTTCAAATACTGGGGTGCGCACGAGGTAGGCAGTAGTTAGAGGCAGTAGTATAGGGATTATGTGTCATTTTTGCGGCGGTAGTATGAGAGTAATGAAAGTATAAACAACGTGGGGCCCGGGCACTTGCCCGGGCCCCTCACCCTGCCCGGACACCGGAAATTCCAATAGGTACGACAGCGACTGGGGAACGATAGGAAAAAATTAGGGCGTAATTACGCGTCCATTTATACTGTCTTTCGTGGTTTGGGGCGGGTTTTTTCTCCATCCGTCGCACCGCGTCGCTGCTGATTTCTCTGCGTGAGGCTGCCCGCAAGGTACCGAACTTTGCACAGCCCATTATTTTAGCATACGGAACCTACGCCTCAGCAAAAATTTCCCGTCATTCGGTCGCCGCGTGGCTGTACGGCGTTTTGCGCAAAGCGCATCAACGGTGCAAAAGCGACGACCCCCCCCCCTAAAAATCGAAGTCTCCACGGAACATTAAGTGTCGCAGGGTAATTCAGTACGAATTTACCTCAGGGAGGATCGCTCGGAATCTTACTGTAAAAAAATTCTCGGTGTCCAGGTCACGGTCAGCTTACCGGGCCCCTAAATAAGCTGGCCTAGCGCACGCATTCTAGCGCCCGACGCCGGGTAGCCTTAATCGGGATGCGAGGTGCCAGTGGCCTTATCAAGGAACAATAGCTAATTTGCTGTCTCCCAGCGGGCCCAGCGAGCAAAATCGCGCCTGCCGGGCCCCGCCGTCCCCGGGCCGGGTCACGGTAGTAAAATTAGGGAGCCGTTTTAGGCCCCTAGATGAGTTCCCTGACGGCCTACACCGATAAGGAGCTCCGAATCAGGCTGCCGCGGAAGAAATTAGCTCAATGGCAGCCTCAGGCTGAGGCTACCGTGACTCGGACTCGGACTCAGGCTAGTAAAATTGGGGTCACGCAGTGACAGTCACCCCGTGCCGGTGGCAAGCTTAAATACTAGTAAAACCCGGCCCGAGGCATGGGGTAAAAGAAAAGATAATGATAAAAAAGTGTAGATCTGAGTAACAATGTGAAATCTCACCGGTACCGTAGGTACCTGCCAATATAATGTAGATAGATATATGATAGATACGGATATTCAGTGGCGAATATATATTGATCACCGTAATTAACGCTATATGGTATGGCTGCTACCGACTGGAAGCAAATTTGGGCTCCCTTGCACGCACCTGACAACACTTCTTCTAGCTTTTCGCTGATACACTGTCGACTCGGCAGAACTCGCTTCTTCGAGGCGCGCCCGGCGGCGGTCCACTTCTCTGGATTTGAGGTTGGTCGCAAGCTCTCAGTAAAGTTGGAGGTACTCAATATCTCAGAGATGGGGCAGCGGCTGTATCTTGTCGTGCCGCAGAGCCCACAATTCCGAGTACGCAAGTTTGCGAAGAAAGGGCAGATCGCACCAGGCATGGTATACCACAGTGCTTGTTTAATCTTTCAGTTTGGAAATAATGTGCGTGCAATAGGCAGAGCGATTTTTCATAGATTTTATACCAGACCAGTGGAGATACTACTACGAAACTGTGCATTTGATTTCCGAGCATGGGGAAACACTGGCTGTTCCCATCCATGCGTACCCAGTGATGAATCGAATGTCTTTACCAACAGAGATTGACTTTGGGGCTTGTGCTCTATGGGACAGCGTATTTAAAACTGTGGAATTGGTGTGTGATGTGGCAGCTGCTTTTGAGTATCGTATTACCTTAGTTAAGGCGCATTCCCAATTCAAATTACTGACACCTCTGTCTGGGGTTGTTAAAGCTGACGAATCTATACAGCTCCGGATAAGATTTCGTCCCGTGACCTTAGGGACTTCTAGCATGCAGGTTCTGGTTGAGATATCGCAATTGGACAGTGAACCACATCTCCTAAACATCATGGGTAACGCAGTACCTGGTGCAAGACGCCGGCAGGTCTTGGATCTTGCGGGAATATATCGAATGAATTCGGCACTGGGCAACAAAAGAGATTCTGAAGTACGATATCTGCGATATTGCACTGATCACGAGACAAGCGATAGTGGCCGTAAAGTCTCGAGGTATAAAGCACCCTCTCGAGCAGAATATATGGTCGAAGGCCTTAGAGTTCCAAGTGAGCTGCGAATGGGCGACCAACGCAGTGCAAATTATATCTTGACTCAAAGTCCAGGTAAACCCATATCAGATGACTTGAAGCAAGCCACCAATGCCCAACGAGCAAGCGGAGACCACGAGAAGGGGAATGTACCACAGACAAGGATGGGCGACAAACTAGAAGACAAAGCAATATTAAATTTTGCAGAATTAGCCAGCCCACTGCTTGAACTGAAGACTGTAGCAACAAAGAGTGAAGGAAATAGGAGTCATCTGGATGAAATCGCATTTTTGCGCGGCTTGGCTGATCTCAATGTTGGAGAAAAGGAACGAGAATTCAGAGGTTCGGAAGAGTCTCTTGGAGAGCACTTGCTTTCTGTCAAGGAAAGAGGCATCGTTGAGTCTCAAGCCAACCGCATCTCAATCAATTTAGACAACAAGCGTCGTTCTAAGCAGCGTTCGGTGGTTGGGCCGGTGAAAACTCGGTCGTGTCTAACTGCGAATGCCATTCGACCTGTCAGTGCACTTTCTTACCTCCAGAACATTTCCGCCTCAACTTTTAATCTGCTTGCCCAAGGCATGTGGGAGAAGCGATCCGCAGGTCTAAGGTTGCTGATCGCTCTAATTGGCAGGTGGATTATCCGGAAACGTGCAACTAAGCGTCTCCTAAGGGTCAAAGCAAGGGTAAACTACACTAAGGCCAAGAGAGATGATGCACTAGCCAACTGTGAGATTAGAGGCTCCACAGGGTATGTTGAGCATATGGCGAGTGGTAGTAAGCACAATAAATGTCCGCTGAGCCCCGGCACAAGTCCGTTAAAAATGGATCATGCGCGACTAATTAAATACATGCCAGAGCGTGAACCCATTGACATCGAGGCAAGCTTGATAGCATCCCACATATTCCCAAGATATGAAGAAAACGCCACCATTGTAAGAGAGCCAATAGTAGCCGGGGAAACCGAGCGCATTGTTGTTCCAAATTCCGACAATCCATTTTTCTGCACCTTGGACAGTATCTATGTCCAGGTTGCTTTCTACTATCTATCCATGGGGCCATCAAAATACTGCTGTCACTTCCCAGTGGATTTTGGTGGCAGCACTCGAGACGGTGCCGCCGAGGACCTACATGTACGGACTTCTAGGGAAGTAAAGACTCCCTGGGACGTTTCTAAGACAATGTTTGAAGAAGAAGCTACAATGTCCAGCTCGCCCTGTGCTAGCTGGAATTCAGCCATTCTATTGGAGGCTGAAGGTCACGACAACTTTGACAAGCCATGGAGAAATATATCTATGCATTTTTCACTCCAGAGAAATCTAGCAGCCGTTAGCGGCTGGACATACCTCAGGGACACGAGCTATGATGTAACTATGCAAAATCCAACCAAAGACGACGAGGCCTCTAGTACATGGCCCCTACAACCTATGCCGTTAAACCGCAAATTGAGTCTAGCCGCAAGAGTTGCTGCAGCTAGGTTGGCAGCTACTGCAAA
>JACLAA010004168.1_pt1 | contig 11916 bp, 5 predicted proteins | sample 8027891 | NCBI WGS metagenome assembly JACLAA01 (sample SAMN15724900, study PRJNA655200) | protist metagenome | isolation source: fluorescence activated cell sorting (FACS) single amplified genomes of... | place: Spain: Blaines Bay Microbial Observatory, Mediterranean Sea | collected 2016-01-19 | reverse complement strand
GGAGTTGGCGGGTAACGCGACCGTCGCTGATGCGTTTAACGCGACTTCTTGTTCTTTATCGTCGTTGTCTTCCATCGTCGTCGTCGTCCTTTTTATGTGGTTTCGATACAAATTCTGAGGGAAAAGAGCACACGCTTGTTTTAGGGTTTTAGGGCATCGACCAAGAACGAGAAGAGAAAGAGAAAGAAGAGCGTTTATAAAAGAGAGCGTTTGTCGCGTTACGTCTGCGTCTTACGTGTGTGTGTGTTTTTGTGTTATGTTCTCTCTTCTTCTTCTTTCTCATCACTCGTATATATATACTGAATATAGTATTAATATTCTCAAAACGCCTTTTTTCCTGATCTCAAGTCAACGCTTATTTTCTCTCCTAAGAAGACAGCTTCAAAAACGCCAACGCGTCCAACTCGACGCCTCGACTGTTGTTGGGCAACTTGGCGCAGAGTTTACTCACCGCAATTCTCGCGTTTCTTTTCAAATCGTCCAACTCTTTCTTCAGTTTCAAGTGCGTTAACTTGACGTCGTTGCGTTGTTTGCGGAGGAGGTCGTTTTCCGCCTTCAACGCGTTGAGCAGCGTTTCGTTGTTGGTGTTGTTTGTTTCTTTTTTCGTCAATCCGGTATTGATGGAGGATTCAGAGGCGAAGGAGGAAGAGGAGGAGGAGGATAACGACGACGAAGGTGGCGTCGAGTTTGTGGGTTTTTCCGACGCGTTGTTCGAAGATGAGCTATTTTGCGTTGCAGATGGCGCTTGAATCGATTTCAAGTTACCGAACATGTACGCGCTGCCGCTAACGGTGGCGTTGACGTTATTGCTAGAGGATGACGAAGAGGCGTTCGTCACGTTACCGAGCGCGGAGGTTAACGCGGTTCTTTGCACTAACGGTTTTGGTGCGTGATTGGCGAGTCCTCCTCCCGTGTTTCCGCAGCCGACGGCAAGTTTACCACCACCACCCGATGATGATAATCCCCCTCCTAATCCGCTCGCTTTCTTCGCTCCTCGATTGACTTTATGCGCGACGGGGTTCTCCTTATCGCAATACACTTTCAACCCTTCCTTTTTACCGTTGCTGTTGTTCGTCTTTGATTTGTTGTTGCTATTACCATTTGAAGTAGGAGGAGTAGAAGACGTCCTCGACGACGACGACGACGACGACGGCCCAGAATCCTGCTCCTTCATAAGCTTCGCGTAGTATCCATCCCCGTCCCACGCGTCTCGCAACTTCTCCCGTATGCTCTTCTTCGGCAACCCGTCGTCGTCCGCTTCTTCCTCTTCCGGCGGTAACATCTGCTCGGCCAACTTCATCAAATCCGCGACGCGTTGGTGCACCTCCAACACCGCTTTGGAATTTTGACCGGATTGATAGTCAGAAGCTTTACTCCTCTTCTCCTCTTCCTCCTCCATCACTCTATTATTAGTATTAGTAGTATGAGTATTCGTCAACAACTTCATCTGTTGCTCTCGATGTGCTTTTTCCGGGTCGTACTTCTCGTACAGCGCGTTCGATTTGATATCGTTCCATTCGAGCAAATCACCCAACCTTTGCGGCTGATGCTTTTGACGTCGAGATTGTCGTAATTGCTGTTGTTGTTGGTTCTTCTCTTGGACCAAAACGTTCTGTTGTTCTTCATCTTCATCTTCGTCTTTATTCGACACACAATCGCTTTTGCTCAAACTCGGTTCGGATTCCAAAAACTCCCCGGGCTGTTCCACGCTCACTTTGCTGAACGGAGACGACCCGGATCCGGACAAAGAGTCTCGTTTACTCCTCGTCGGTGGTAGATGTTGCTCTTCTTCTTCTTCTCCCTCTTTTCCGTCGTCTTTTGAGGACGACTTCTTGGAAATGGAAATCCGTCTCAGAGTGGATGGAATTGGTTTTAACGAAGATGATGATTTCTTTTCCTCTTTTTCTTCTCCAAGGTGTTGCTGCTTTAAGCGACTTCGCTTGATGTCGTTGGTAATATCGACGAGAGGCATTGTGTTGTTCGTATTACGACGAGTAATGCGATGAATCGATGCGTTTAATGTCGTTTAATGCGTCGTCTTCTCCGCGCATTCAATGAGTGATTTTTTGCGTTTTTTGTTTCCCCTTAAGGTAGGTAAAAAGTGTTTAGGGTTTTGGTCAAAATCTGTTGATATGCGCAGGAACAATATACGGGATACAATACCTGAGAGAGCACTTGAAAGAAATCGGGTGTGGTGATGACCAATAAGAGCTGGATATCAATTATTGGGCAATACTCTAAATAATGTCAACATGATCTAGTCTAATCTTCTTCTTTCTCCCAGTAGCCGTCGTTTTGCCACTCCTCGTAGGATTCGCTATTCGTACTATTACTACTGCTATTGCTACCACTACTTTTGCCCGCCATGTTCTGGTCCCACATTTGGTCGTAGTCCTCGTCTAAAATCTCGTCTTCGTTTGGGCCGGTGAGCATGTTCAAAATGGAAACCGGTAAATCGTAATACGAGTCGTACTCTTTCAAGCGGTAGAGCAACTCGGGGTACTCCGCCACCGTCCTTTCCGCGTCAATTTTAATCCCTTTGCTCACTTCCCCGCCTTCGTACGTGTCCGTGCAATTACACATCTGATTCAACTTTTCAATCGTCTTTTTTCTTTCTTCGTAGACGGATTCGCACAACAACAAATCCGGCGTTTTTTCTACGATATCCACCACGTCGTGGCAATAATCCTCGCTGCAAAGCACGTCTTGAATCTCCAAAATCCGTTTCGACGCCTTCCCGAAGTCAAACTTCTCGAGAATCGTCGGACATCTCTGCAAGACGTTCAACACGGAAACGCCCGGTAGCAACGCGTTTAATTTTTGATCCATTGTGATGACTAACTCGCAGTCTCTCAACTTGGCGTAGTCTTGCCCCAGTTTCATCATGTTCAACACGTCGAAATCTTTTATGTTCGGGAAAGAGGAGCGCCAAAATTCCACCAAAACTTTTGAACGTTTGTCGTTTTCATATCCCAGGTAGTATTTCTTTTCCTTTTCCTTTTCTGCATCGTCTTTAACGTCATCATTTGCATCGTCAATCTTCTCGCGAGCGATGGCGATGCCTTTTTCCTCAGCATTTTGATTCTGCGAGAAGATATTTTCCTCTCGATTCTTTCCCTCCTTTATTCCTTCCTCTGTTTCCTCGAGAGGAGACGAAAGAGGGTCAGACATCTTCAAAGTCTTCGTATTCTTTGTCGTGCCTTCGACAAAATCGTTGTTCTTCGAAACATCGTCGTCAGTATCACCCCAGGCCTCGTCCAACCGCCAATCGTCCCATCTTTCCACTTCAGAGGAGGAGGAGGAAGAAAAGCTTTTTCTTCTGCGATGTATTCGTACTCTCGAGGAGGTAAAGGCTAAAGAAGAACATAATCGAGAAAAAGAGGGACTGCTCCTCCTTCTGTGCGCGATGAAAGAGGGGGAAGAACCAAGCGCGAGAGAGAACAGGACTCTGTTACTACTACTGAGCGTCATTTTAAAGTCCGTCTGTCTTTTCGTAGTAACGTCTTTTCAAATTCAAACTTTTTATTAGTAAAAATATCTAAAAAATAATAATAATTGACCTAATATAATAATACGCGCATCACAGTGACCGCAGAGAGAGAAGATAAAACACCTTGTTGGGGAAGAGAGGATATAATTTCCGCGATGGAGGAGGAGAGCAGTTGTTCTTTTTCTCCGTCTTCTTTGTGGGAGGTGATCGTGAAGTGCGACGATATTTGTTTCACACATGTGCTTCCGAGGTTGAATGCGACTGATCTCAAATTCTTGTATGGAGTGAATACGGAGACGAGAAAGTTGATTAAGAGATTGAAGCAAACGGATCTCAAATTCTTGGACAGAGTGAATGGTGAAACGAGAGCGTTGGTGAAGAGATCGTCTCGCGCGGATGATTTGAAGAAGAAGTTCAAAATAGCAGAGATGTCATCGATATCGACTTTGGAAGTTGCTTGGGAGAATCGATGGTTGTGGCCGAGTTGGTGGACCGAAAGACATTTCTGCGAGCAAGTTGCTGAAACGAATATACTCGAGTTGCTCAAGTGGATACGAGAGGAGAAAAAGTGTGAATGGGATTCAGGGACGATTAATGCGGCCGCAGAACAAGGTAATATGGAAATGGTAAAGTATTGCGTTGCAAGTGAGTGTCCTATCACTGCGAATACGTGTGCATTTGCTGCCAAAAACGGTCATCTCGAGTGCCTCAAATACTTACGAGAAGAAGGAAAAGCGCCTTGGGATTGGAATACTGCCTGGTTGGCGGCTAAAAATGGTCATCTTCACATACTCGAATATCTTGTTGAGCGTAAGTATGATCAATATAGCGAATGGGCGTGTTGGCATGCGGCCGAAAAGGGTCACTTAAACTGTTTGAAGTACTTGCACGAAACCGCCAAAGCGCCTTGGGACTATAAGGCGGTACGCTATGCGCACCGGAAAAACCACCTCGACTGTGTACAATACCTCCTCGACAACAACTGTCCATTACCATTGGGTTGGTCTTACGAAGGTGGAAAACTACACACATCGCGCTAAAAATTGTTGAAAGAGAAAAAAGAAAAAAACACATTCATTACAATCTTTCTCTTTTAACTTCTACTTCTTACCAGAAGAGAAGGTCTTTTGAAACTGCTCGACGTCAAATTCTTCGTCGTATTGACTTTGCGCCCAGAGTTCGTCTAATCCGTTCAAGATTTGCTTCATCGGCGCCGATTGTTGTTGAACTTGTTGTTGTTCGCCTCCTCCTTCTCCTTTCCCTTGTTGTTCTTTCTTTTCCGCTTCGAGTTTCGCTTTTTTACCTTTCTCCGCGGTGAACAACTCGAGCATGGCGCCTGTGTCCATGCTTTTCATGCTCGCGTTGTCGGCGTTGACCACGGCGTTGGCGACGTCGAGTTTGAAGCGCTGTAAACTCATCACTTTTTCTTCAATCGTGCCTCTCGTTAAGATGCGGTAGACGTTGACGGTTTTCTTTTGACCCAATCGGTGCGCGCGATCCATCGCTTGCAAATCCTTTTGCGGGTTCCAATCGTGTTCGAGAAAGACGACGGTATCCGCGGTGGTGAGATTTAAGCCTAAACCTCCCACGTGGGTGGTTAAGAGTAACACGTCGATGGTTGGATCGGCGTTGAATTTTCTTGCGACGTTGAAGCGTTCGTGCGCTGGAACGGAACCGTCCAATCGAAGCCACGAGACGTCCTTCATGTGCGATTGAAAGAGTTCGTCTTCGACCAAATCGAGGAGGGATTTCAATTGCGCGAACACGAGGACCCGGTGATTCCCTTTATTCGCGGCGGCATCATCCGCTGCTCCTCCTCCTTCCTCGTCGTCGTTAAACGCGTCGCGGCCGATGCCGCAATCCAACAGAATTTGTTTCAACGCTTCAAACTTGGGACTCCACTTCATGTCCTCGTCGCTTCCATCCGCGATGCGTTTGGCGACGGACTTTGCGCTCGATTTCTCGTTCAAAGATCCGTCGACTAATCTAGGATGCGAACACAACTTTCGCAAATATTGCAACGCTTGGAATACGTGCACGCTTCCGCCATTGCCGCCACTCTCCGCTCCGCCTGCTCCAGAACTCAACGCTTTACTGACATCCTCCTTCGCCCCGCTCGTTTCAAACGTATCGTACAAACGTCTTTGCGCGGCGGTTAAATCGACAAACACGTCTTGGATAATCTTCGGCGGTAAATCTTTCAGAACTTGATCTTTCGTTCGTCTCAGAACGAACGGCATGACTTGTTTGTGTAATCTCCCGACGGTTAACGCGCCTTGTTCGGTTAAGCCACCGCCTTTTTTCGCGGCTTTCGATCTCGCCGCGGCGATGCCGTAGTTTTCTTTAAACTCTCTTTCGGTGCCTAAGAAGCCGGGCATGAGGAAATCGAAGAGCGACCACAATTCGACGACATCGTTTTGAATCGGCGTCCCGGAGAGTAAAAGTCGGTGTTCCGCTTTGACTTGTTTCACCGCGACACACACTCTCGATTTCGGGTTCCTTATGGCGTGCCCTTCGTCGAGGACGCAATAGCACCAATCGACTACATGAAAGAATTTTTCCGCGTCGGCGCGAACGCTGTCGTAGGAGGCGACGACGACGTCGAATTTTGTCCTCGCGTCGTTCTGTAACTTTTCTCTTTCCTGCGGCGACCCTTGGTACTCGCAGACGGAAAGTAGATTTGGGTCTTCGGTGTACATGCTGATTTCGTGCGCCCAGTGGCCAACGAGCGTCGGCGGACAGATGATCAAATGTGGCATTGTCGGTAGACCTTTCGCTCGGCGTTCGCACGTACTCGAGGCTAAAATGCACGTCGATTGTAACGTTTTACCTAAGCCCATGTCGTCGCATAACGCGCCGTGGAGCTTAAATCTTCGCAAAAATGCGAGCCAATTCACGCCGTCTCTTTGGTACGGACGCAATTGGTACTTGCACTTGAACGGTAACTCGAAGTTTGCGATTTTCGTGTTGTCGAGTAACGCTTCCAAGAACGCGCCGTCGTCTAAACTTCTCTTCTTTTGCTCTTTCGAGAGTTTCTCCGGAGCCACAGAACCACGCGCGAGTGGTAAAAGAGGCACTAACGCCGCGAACGCTTTGGTCGCCGCCGTTCTCACTTCAACGTTCGAATCGGACATTCGAGACATGAGCGGTACCAGAAGTAACACGCAGTACGGCGCGATGACTGAATCTGGAACAGATTCAGTCACGGATAAAGCCACGAACGCGGCGCCTAATCGAGCCGTCGGCGAGGCGTGTTGCTCTAAATCGCCACCTTCTAACGCCGGCGCTAACAAGGCTAATATTTCCGGTAAAGTCTCGTCCGGGTGCGCAGTCGTCATGGCGGCGAGTGCGTTCGAGGCAGTCGTCTTGACGCTGTGACATTTTAAGGAAGACGCGGCGGCGAAGATTTTTTTCAGCAACGGGCGCAAATGCGCATCAAACGCGAGTTGCGTGCACGTTCCAGCAACGACAGATACGCAGCGACAGCTGTTGGATATCGTTTGTCGAACAGACGCTTCGAGATTTTGTTTTTCTTGTTCGTTTTTGACTAAATCCAACGAATCGTTGATGGGCGTCATCAACGCCGGTAACTTGGTAAAAACCTCGTCGCCAAACTCTCGGCAAAATTCGCGAAGCGCTTTGGCGCCGCCTCTCGCGGCAACTGCGGTTTCCGGTAGTTCTGCGTTGACGTTCACATCTGCCGCGGCAGCCGTGGCATTTTCGTCCAATTTTTTACCGCTCGAAGTTTTTGTCATTTTCGTCGTCTGAACGACACCGCCTTCCGTCGTCGCGGATGTCTTCTTCATCTCTCCAGATTCCGTCGCAATCGGCGTCGTTTCCGGACACGAACACGCCATTAGAAAAATATTGGAACATATTTTCCCGCTCGGTGATTTCTCTCTTGACATGGCTCTTTTCACCAACTTTGCAATCGCTTTCGCGGCTTCCGATTGTAACGCCTCGTCTCTTTCGCGTCGAGTCGATGCCATCAACGGCTGGATGATCGGGTTGAGTTTCTCCGGGAGCCGTTGAAACGAAACCGCGAGAGCAGCGGCGGCGGCGAGCACGGATTGGTGCAGCTTCATTTCCGTCTCGCGAAGGCGCGAGGCAGAAACGTCTAACGCAGATCGCGCGCGTTCAACGTTCGCGTTTGTCGTCTGTAAATGTCGTTCGGAAAGGAGTAAGATGACGGTAAATTTGAGCATTCGAGGACGCTCTCGAGAAATGCGTCGCAGTACAAAAAATAAAAATGTTTGTTGAGATTACTTCTCGCCAGGCACAGAGCTCGCCCGGAGAAACCTGTTTCTCGAACAATCGATGATTAATATTCGGACCGTGCAAAAGACGCGAGCGTTTACATTTCGAGCGCGTTTAGTTGTTTGTTGTAAAAAACTACTATACGCGCTCAATCCGCTCGCCGTCTGTTACGCCGAGGTTTTGAAGCTCAGCCAATCCGGAAGGAGGGTCAAAAGAACAAAAGACAAAGACGACGAAAAAGAAGAAGGAAAAGAGGAACAAGACGTACCTTTGGAACGGTTTCCATGACTTGCACGGCGTTCGCCGCGCCGAACCCGTCGGCGTCTGGCGATGGAATCTCGCCTTCAATCGCCACGTTCGATTGCAAACACACGCGCAACAAGGATTTCGTTTCGTTCTTGACGTACGTTTGCAACGCTTTCGCCTCATCGTAAGGGAATGGACTCGGTGCGGACGGATACGCTGGATTAGCACACGCGAGTACCTCGAAAACGCGCGTTTCGTAAAGCGGTTTGAATTTCTTTTCGATAAACTCGAAACTTGTATTTTGTATCGACGCAGCTTTCGCGGCGGTTTCGAGAAAGTTTGCGCAAACGTGAAACGCGGCGCCTCGAGCGGCGGCGGTGCCATGCTTCGATAACGCCATCACTTTTTCGTTTAGGAACAAGGTTAACGTTTCTTCTTCTTCCGCGTATTCTGAGGATGATGACGACGATGTTGGAAGCAAAGACACCAACGCTTTCGCCACGCACTCGATGCCTAAGAATCGCGTCTTGGTGCGACAGAGCCAATCGGCGGCGACGTTTCGCGCCTCTCCCGTCATTTTCGCCGGTTTCTTCACTAATATGTAGTGCGCGTCGCACGTTCGGTTCACTTGGACGCTCAAGACTTTCAAAAATGCGTCGGATTTCACTTTGAAAATTTCCGCCACTTTGAGGCGGATAATTCTTCGCGTATTTTTTACCGCCTCGAGCGCCACATTTTTGCTACCGCTGCTACTACTATTACTACCAACATCGAAGCCGGACAATTCAAGAACCAATAAAAACGCCTTCTTTGCCGCCAAAGAGGCATTATCGTCTTCGTCTAAAGCGCATCCTTGCAAAGCTAAAGTCATGTAATCCGCCAAGTGCACATCGACGAAGGCCTCGTTTTCCAAGAGCGTTCCGCTCAACTCCGAAACGGTTTGCCACGTCGCTTCGCGAACGCTCGCAATCGGGTGTGCAGCAAACGGCCACAAACGAGGCGCGACTTCGGCGACGTTGAACGTGTCTCTCGTTTCTTTCTTCTCGCAGAGCTTCGCGAGTAAACTCATTATTGGTCTCGCGCTTGGTGATAAGTCGTCTAATTCTAACAGAGCGTTCCAAAGCGTCTCTAAAAACACTTTGAACAAATTGCCGTCGTCGTCTGATTCAATGTTGTCTTCTTTTTTCATTCTCAAAAGCTGGGGATTCAAGGACTCTCTCGCTGGCAAAGCTGCTTCCGCCGCCGCCGCTCTCACGTCGTCGTCGTCGTCTTTCAAGGCGAGGATTAATCTCGGAAGCGCCGAGGGAAGTAACTTTTGCGCCAACATGTCCATCTTGACTTGTTCGCCTTGCGGAATAGACGCGAAAACGTATTTCAAACCAATCAATCCGGAGTGTCTGACCTCCCACGCTTTTTCGTGTTTCAATAAAGTCAACGTCGCTTCACCGATATCGAAAACTTTTCGCGTCGGTAAGTCGCGCAAAGACGCGCCTAAAGCTTGCGCCGCGGTTTCGCGAACCGGCGCGACGACGCCATCGCCGACAAAATCGCCAAATCTATCTAAAGCTAAGACACACAACAGACGCACCGATATGTCTTCCAACCACGAAAAGTTTGCGCGCATTTGTGCTTCGGCCGTTCCTGGCTGTACTTTTACTAAATTAGCACTTGTCGTAGTATCGAACGTTTCGATGAAAATGTTCGCGCATTCCGCTTGGTACCTCAAAATCTCTCTCAACGCGACCGCGGCACCGTGTCTGTCCTCCCAGCGGCTGCTAAATAAGGAGAACGCCAAGAATTCGCACGTTCGTGTAAACGGCCACGACCTGGCTTCGATTTCTTGTGCCTCTTCCTCGTCCTCTTCTTGCCTTTGTTTCTCCTCCATCTCTTCGTGTTTTCTCTGTTGTTCGTTGACATCCGCCGCGCTCGCGCCACCACTTTTTGTCGCTGATTTCTTTTTCTTATCCTCCTCCTCTTCGCCGTCGTCCTTAAAGTCATCACTTTGATGATGTTTCACGACCGTCTTCCCCGCCGCGCGCAACCGTTTATTCTTGCGTTTTAATTTGTTCACCTCTCTCGCGGACATTCCTTGCGCTCGCAACTTCTCCTCGTCAAAATCATCTTCCGCGTTGCCGTTGTTTCCTTCTAAAGAATCGACCAACCGAGCTGCCGCGCCTTCTTCTTTCTTCACTTCAATATCGTCTCCATCCGCGCTCCCTTTCTTCCTCTTCTTAGAAGCCGCTTTCTTCTTTTTCTTATCGAGACTCTCAAAATCGTCGTCGTCTCCGACTAAATCTTTCTCCGTGACCATTTCCCCGATCGCTTTACTATCCAACCCGAACGCGGCTGCTTCTTTCCCGAGCTCCATCCCGAGCGTTTTTTTCAAATTCATCTTCGCCCGCTCCAGCCGTTCCGTCTTCGTCCCCGGTCCTCTCTCGGCGTTGGACCACTCGTCTCCCGTCGAGGAGAGCAAGACGATCCCTTTGTTCAAGACAGATTCTATGTCAAAGTTTTCCAGTTTCAAATCGAGAATCTGTTTCACTTCATCTTGTGCTTCCTTCACTTCTTTATCCAAAAGAGATGTCCTTTGCCCTTTCGCGTTTGCGCGTTCGCCGGCGACCTTTTCCAGGACCAATTCGTACTCAATTAATTCCATCTTGCACACATCTCTCACGCTCGCGCAGAACGCGTTCGGGACGAAATTACTGCTTTGCTCCTCGTCAGAATAAAGAGACGACTCTCTTCTTCGTAAATTCTTCGCGATTGCCCCCATCGCTCGCCCCGCGGCGACTCTCGTCTCCCATTCTTTCGCGCGCGAACATTCGCGAACCTTTCTTAAAACCGTCGGCAACATCCCCGCGTTTACGTTTACTTTGCTCACTTCTCCGCCAGTATTTGAAGATGACGAAGTGCAGGACTGTAAAACGAGTTCGCCGATTTGTTCTGCCGCTTGAGCGCGCGCTGAAGATGTCGACCCGGAATCGAGGAGCTTGAGTAAACGGTCCAAGCGAGAGGACGATCCTTTCTCGCTTTTCGTCTTGTTTGCGTCTGTCATGGTGGAAAAATGTGAAGAAATTGGTGTAAAAATTCGAGTATCACACGCATTAATAGTAACATTTGAATGCGTAAATATCAGCTTTAAAAGGTACCTACTGGTACAACGACAGAAGTATAGTCTCTGTGGCGATGAATTTTGATTCAATTTTATCGAGGAGTTGAAATTGAAGGTCTCGAGATGTTTGCGGTTTTAAGCGTCATACGTATGTAAGACGTTATTGAGCTTTAGTAGTGGTGCGTTTTTTTATACTTTTAGAAGACTGCAACAACAACAAAATGGAACGAAACGAACGACGTTAATGTTATTTGTCGCTCTCTCAATCGTTTTCTCAATCGTCTCGTCTTTTTCTCTCTCTCTCTCTTAATCTCTTTCTCGCCGCGAATAAATAGTGAATGAAAATTTTCCTTTTCGCGTAAAGTTTTTATCTCTCTTTTCTTCTATTATTATTATTAATCGACCTCGTCGACGGTGGCGGGTCTGTGCGGCGCGGCGTCTTCTTCGGTGAAGCGATTTTCACTCGTCGGTTGTTCGCCACCGAAGCCTCCTCCTCCTGGGCCTCCCGAAAAGTTCCCGAAACCGGGCGCGCCGCCGCCGCCGCCGCCGCCCATGCTTCCGCCCATCTTGCCGACGATTTTTTGCAGCAGAGGACCAACTTCCGGGTCGCTCATGGCGGCTATCAACGCGCCCGGGTTCGATTGCGCTTGTTGCAACACGCTCATCACTTTTGGATTCATCATCGCTTCCATCATTTCCGGGTCGTTCATCAAACCTTCCATGCCGGGCGGGAAGGCTCCCGGGAAACCGCCTGGATTCCCTCCCGGATTACCGCCGCCCATGTTCGCGTTCTTCATCGCCTCCTCCGCTT
>JACLAA010002653.1_pt1 | contig 11918 bp, 10 predicted proteins | sample 8027891 | NCBI WGS metagenome assembly JACLAA01 (sample SAMN15724900, study PRJNA655200) | protist metagenome | isolation source: fluorescence activated cell sorting (FACS) single amplified genomes of... | place: Spain: Blaines Bay Microbial Observatory, Mediterranean Sea | collected 2016-01-19 | reverse complement strand
AAACCGAAACGATTGACGCCGAGACAGAAGAGAATATGCGAACTGTTGATGTCAAAACACGGCAAAGACGTGGAAAAGATGTTTCGAGATATTAAAGTGAACGCGATGCAGAAAACCAGAGGGGAATTGAAACGCATGCTCGAGAGTTACGAGCATTACGAGGACGAAAACGGAGGAGACCGAATACGCGTAGATTTTCGCGCACCGAAGAAACGACTGTCGATTAAGCGAGCCTTTTAACTTGTACTATTACTAAACTCATTCACTAACGCTAACGCTAAATAATACGCTTTTCTACCAAAACCTACGACGAATACATACTATCATACGAGAGCGTCTTTTAACAACCGTCGTCGGATGACTTCTTCTTCTTCTTCTTCTTCTCCTCCTCCATCTCTCTCTCCAACCGCTCCATCCTCTCCGCGAGTTTCCCGTATCGCCCCTCGTTTTCTTTCCTCGCCTTTTCAATCACGTTCGTTTCAAATTTCTTCTGTTCCGTCATCGCCTCTTCCGCTTTCAACCGCGTTTCCTTCATTTCGTTTTCCTTTCTTAGGAGTAAATTCGGGTGCGGATGTCGTCGCACGTGCGACACCACCGACGCGCTCAACCCGACGGGCACGGCCAATGCTAAAAACAAATGCCACGCGTGATACTCCCACCGTCTCGTGTAATCTTCTCTCGTCTGTTTCTTCTTTTTGTCTTCTTCTTCTTCTTCCTCTTCGAACAACCGTTCGGCGACGTGGAGAAAATCGAATTTCCCGTCTCGCCTCGCGATGGAATCGATCGATTCTTCTTCTTTCTCTTCTTCTTCTTTTTTCGACGAGGACGAGGACGAGGAGAAAAAAAAGTTACCCCCGCCGCTGAAAAACGTTCGCTCTCGCTGCTCGCAAAAAAGCCAAGGTTGTTCTTGTCGTCGTTGTTGTCGTGCGTGTTGCGTCAACCATCGAAGAATTGGAAGAGTTTTGCGAGAAGACATTTTTGTGCAGAGGAAACTGTCTGTCTGTTTGAGGCAAACAGAAACACCACCAAAAGAGATGAGGTTCCATACCCGTTAAAAGAGAGTTTGAATTCCGAGACCTCCTCTACTATTTTTAGGAACTTCTTATGTATTTTTCTTCTGTTTAATGACCCCATGTATCTCCATCCACTCTTGGTTGGACACGAAATACTCGATGATATATGCGTTGTTCGAAAATAATAGATCAGCCACATGTCAGATGTGGAATGAAAAAAAAAAATACGACACATCAAATCAAATCCGTCTCGCACGAATACGAACTCGGTACGAGTTATAATTTGCGAAGATGACGACAAAGAAGGCAGAAGACGAAGCGATGCTATTCTTTACGACCGACGACGACGACGACACGAACGACGCGTCCTTGGCGTTGCAGACGGATTTTTTCCACGTCTTTGACGACGAGAGCAAAAACAGAAGAAGAGCAGCAGCAAAAAGAGAAGGCGGATGCAGAAGGGTGGAGGACAACGGGGACGTCGACGCCATCATCTCCGAGAACGCGTCGTGGAACAACGACGACGACGACGTTCAGGAAGATTTTCTTCTCGCACCGCCCCCTCCTCGCGAGGACGACGACGACGACCGAGAAGAAGATGAAGGTATTTTTTTCCCTCAATAATGTGTTGCTAAAAATACTCACTTCTTTCTTTGCAATAGGATTGAAAACATTCGCCGCGATACAAAACGACGACGAAGACATCATCGACGACGAGTGGAACAAGTTGTTAGAGCGACACGGCCTCGACGTCGAGAAGAGGAGACGCCGCGACGAAGATTTTATCGGTACTACGAATACTACGAGTAATGCTGAAAAGAAGAAGAAGAAGAAGAAAGAGAAGCGCGATGATCGACTGGCGCCGGCCGAAGCGAAAGCGGCTTCGAGAAAAGCGACGACGATGGAAAAACGAACGCGAGAGGAGTTTGTTTTAGCGGTGAGAACGCACGAGAAGTTTCGCGAATACGTGGAGATAATGATGACATGTAGGAAGTTAACCGCGCATACGAAGAGAGAAAGGGAGAGTTTAGAGAAGAAGGATAAAGAGTTTCTCGCCAAATTAGACGCCGAAAGAGAAAATACTCGTTTGAGTGATGTTTCTCCGTCGCCGACGTCGTCGTCGAACGTGACGACGTTTACCATGGATAGGAGCGAAGAGAGAGAAAACATCGAGTTGTGTAGGATTCCAGATTCGTTCTTCCGGCGAGACTCGTTGGAGCGCATATGCGAAGACGCCAAGTTTAAGCAAGAGCTGAACGCGTTCATGGAGCACTCGTGCGAAAACGCTCGTAAATTTCAAAAAGAGCTGACGGCAATTTACGACGAAACCGATCGAGCGTGTGAAAGCTTCGATGCGAAAATGAAAGAGTTGACTCTGCTCGAAAGCAATAACAGTAAAAATTCGCCGAAAACTATCGGTGCTACTGCTACAGGCGCTGCCTCGAAGAAACGTAAGCAAGGCGCGGAGGAGGCAGAGAAGGAAACCGTCGACGGCCAAGATAGCGATGAAGACGACCGCTCGTTTCAACTTTCCATGAAATCTGACGAAGCTTTTCGAAACCAGCTTCTCGCAAAATATAAAGGTGACATACCCGCACTCGAAGAGGAGTGGTTGAATAAAAAGCCGAAAGGTAAACTCCCTAAGGAAGCCTTGATTGTCTTGAAGCAGTTTTGGAACAAAAAAATATGCTGGCCGTACCCAACCGAGGAAGACAAAGCGGCGATAAAAGCCAAAACTACTCTCGATGCGACGCAAATCAACAACTGGTTCATCAATCAACGCAAGCGGCATTGGTTGAAAATGTTCAAATTCGGCAAATAGCCGACGTGTGAGGCGGAGTCAAAGGCTAAATTGCTTGAGAAGTTTGGAAATTTGGACGCCGCGTTTGCGTTTTGCGATCGAAACACGAAATCATCCATCGATGTTGAATAATAATGACAATAAGAACAAATATAACGATGATAATAACACATCGCGCTGCGCTGTCTTAATCTATCTATCTAGAATTACAAGTAAAATATACACGCGTGATTTTTTACGACGCTGTCGTTGAATGCAGCACGCCGACAACAAAATCCGCGTTCTGGAAAATGTACGTGCACACTAAACACGTTATGGTCACTCCAAGGACATCCATGCAGACTTGGACGCTGCTCCCCGCATTCGCTGGTTCCTGTCCACAAAATATCAACACGTAAGGCAAAGCTCCACCGACTATCGTCGAACAGACAACAATCGAAAAACACGCCGTAGAAATCGCGAAACTCCCGATTACATCCCTATTCGTCACGTACACTCTCGCGAAACTTCCCGCGCCTAAAAAGAACCCGAGCAAAGCGCCAACTCGCAACTGTTTCGATACCGTCTTCCCAAAACTCTCCGCGTTATATTCTATCGCACCGGTCGCTAATCCGGTGATGACTTCAATCGCGCTTTGATTCCCGGCGTTCCCGCCCGCGCCGACTAACATCGTCAGATACAACGTGATGATGACGTTGTCCTGGATTAAAGCTTCGTTGCTCGATAAAACAAAACTCGAGCACGATTGTAAAACGAGCAAAAAGAGTAACCATTTGCCTCTCGAATACGCTTCTTCGAAAACGGTGGCGTTCACTAAGGAGAGGTTGAAGAGCGCGCTCTCGTCCTCGTCGTCAAAATCCTCCTCCTTTTCCTCTTTCCTCGTGTCTCTCGTCGTCGTAACTGTTTTTCCTTTCTTCTTTTCCTTCTCGCTTAAAACGATCCACCCGGCTTGCGCTTCGGCCATTTTTCGAGCCAATCGGCGTTGGACGAGCACGGACTCTTCCCTGTTTGGTTTTTTTCGCGCTTTCGTTTGTTTGGGGTCTTCCTCTTTCGTCGTCGTCGTCTCGATCGTCGACGCGGAAACTTGCGTGAAGTACGATTTCCGTCGGTTCCAATTGGACGAGCGTTTGGAGGTTGTTACGCGTAAACAATGAAACGCCTTTTGGCGGCGAGGGTTGATGCAACGACACGACGACGCGCTCGTCGTCGTCGCGCTCGCAACAACGCTCGACATGATGATTGTTTTTCTTCTTCTTCGTCTTCGTCTTCTTTCGCAAAAAGAGGTGCTTTCGTTGTTGACGCTGAATTGTATGACGTGATTTTGCTTAAAAATAGTGATGTAAAAGCTGTTACAACTTTGCGCGTACGTATGCGTATAATAATAGTGATGTAAAAGCTGTTGTACAACTTTGCGCGTACGTACGCGCGATAAACTAATAAAGAACTACATTTTCGTTTCAAAAGTTTTACTTTCTGTCGCAAATTGGAAACGCCGTCTTCGTATTCCAATGCCGGGTGGCCGAGTTGTACTTTCAAGAAGTACAGCTTTTCGAAACGACGGCATCATCGTCAACTTTATTCCGGACGAACCCACGGCGTTTTGAATATGTATTTCGTCGACGTCAGCGCGTACGTGACGGCGAAGAGCGCGTAATACCCCATCATCCCGTAACTTTGCTTCTTTCCGACTCGCCATCGCCACAAGAACGGCGCGGCGAAGAGCAGGAAGAGCAAGCCGCAGATGAGAAACGCGAAGAGGACGAAGAGCTCGTTCGCGACTTGGATGTTTTTCATGTCGCCCGATGAGAAGGTTCGGAAGGCTAAACCAGCGGCGGTGCCTAATAGGACGTTCATGGTTGGTCCGGCGAAGCAGGCGGCGACGGCCATTTTCGGGCGGCCGTCTCGGGCGACCGTTCGGTTGGCGATGAAGTCGCCGACGGAGTTGCCCCACGCGAGGACGGTGGCGCCGAGCAAGGCTTCGGAGATGCCGCAGATTTTACCCGCGGCGGTGAGTAAGGAAACGACTTCACCGGCGACGACGTCCATCCAGACCATGGAGACGAGAAAGGCGACGATGGTGAGCATGCCGGAGAAAAGGCGGGAGGCTGGGTTACTCGTCGTGGTCGGGTAGTTGGTCGTTGGAGCTCTCCTTCGTGCGCTTCTGCTTCTTCGCGTGACGGCGTAGTTGTCTGGCATCAAATGCGGCCAAGCGGTGAAAATGATGGCGGAAAAAGCAGTCGCAACTATGCCGCCGTATACGATGCCGCCGGTGTGAATAGTACCGGGATACATCTTCTCCGCCCAGACGAAAAAGAGCGGCGCGCATATCGGCAACGCGCTCGTTTGCCATCGTCTCACGCGACGCCCGTTAAATCCGAGTTCAGGCATGGAGAACTTTAATATCTCGCGAACGATGAAGAGTGGAAGCGATGCTACGGACGTAAACGCGAGCCAACACTGCTTCCAAAGAGACTCGCCGTTTTGCGCGTCGTAGAGCCGACTTTGACGCCATCCGCGCTCCCAAGGGTGATGTAAGATGGACCCGTCGTCGTTGTCGTCGTCGTCGTCGTCGTCATCGTCATCAGCATCGCTAAGTTCGTCGTCGAAAGGTGTTTCTGATGAAATTTCGGAAGCAGAGGAAGAATCGTTGATGTCGTCGTTTTCATCTTCGTCTTGGTCTTCTTCGTTGTTTTCCTCTTCGTCGACGAGCAAACCTACTTCGGCGTCGTCATCGCCGCGTTCATCGGCGTCTTCATCTTCTTCAGCTATGTCGTCTAAAACGTTGTTCGTGTTTCCTCTAGAACTTCTAACAAGATTACGAGCAGTAGCAGCCAATGCAGCACTCGGCTCTCGTCTTAACGCGGCTAATCTCTCGGCTAACCCGCCGCCAATCTCTCTCGCGTTCCATCCTTCCGGCAGCAACACGTTCGCCACGTACAACGCGTACAACGCAAACAGCTGCAAAGAATTCCTAAACGTCACCTCGCCGACGACTATGCACCTCACCAACGCCATCACACCTAAGCAATAAAACCCGCAATCTCTCGTAAACGCCGTCTTATCGACCTCGACGTACCCTCCGACTCTCCTCCCGCTCCTCAGCCGTCTCGCGTTCAAATTCGATTCCGGCGCCGCGAGCACCACGGACGGAAACACCACGAACGCGATAAACATCCCCGCCCCTAAAACCGCCCCTAAAGCTAACGGTATCCCATCCGTCTCCTCGTTCGAGCTCAAATCATTCAGCGCGGCAATTTGTGCGAAAATATCCGGCGCGCCGTTCCCAAACGCCAGCAGCGTCGCGCCCGCCACCTCGTCTCTCAGCTTTAAATACACCGAAATCTTCGCCAACGCCGGGCAGAAAAAGCACTCCGCGACCGTCGCTAACACGTGAAAGAACAATGCAATGAGTAAAAACGCCAAGGAAAAGAGTAACACGTTTCCCGAAAGCTCCGATCCTCCTCTTTTCGTCGCCCAGTGCGAGACGCAGTAGTACGTTTTTCGGTAGTTTATGAACGCGTCGGCGCTTTCGAGGCGACAGGACGGCGTCGTTTTCACGTACTCGCACCGGTCGTCGCGTGCGACCGAGAGTGGTTCGCACGCCTCGTCGATGTTATTATTATTCGTATCGTTGTCGTCGATATCGTTTTTGTTGTTGTCGTTCTTCTCGAAAGAGGCGTTGCTGTCGCGCACACTTCCTGCGCTCGCGAGGCGATTCTTCGACGAATCCACCAAAGTCGACGACGCTTTGACGACGACTAAGAAGACAGAGGAAACGACGAAAAAGACGAGATGTTGACGATGGTAACGAGTAGTACGACCACCGAGGTGGCGTCTTCTTCTTCGTCTCTTCTTCGTCTCTTCTTTCTTCTCCATGTTTTCTTAAGAAGGTTCGGGAAAAGAAGTGAAGGCATTCGTCATTTCGTCCCCTATTTTTTGGGAAAATGCGCGAAGAAGAAGGGTTGAAGAGTATCTCGTGTTGCGGTTGTCATAAAAGAAGCGCGTTCGAAAAAGTTTGTTTGAGCTTGATTACGGTGGTTATTCTGTTTGGTTTGGCTGTGCTTCTTACTGTTCTCATAGTTTTTAGAGAACCTTGACCGTGGAAGTGGGGGAAAGTTCACCGACTTTAAACCGCGCATCATCGATGACGACACAAAAGACGACGACATCGGAGGAGGACAACAACAACAACAACAACAACAACAACAACCGCTCGTCTTCGTTCGTGTTGCTGAAAAAAAAACGATTCGTCAAACGATTCCGCGCGTTATCTCCGCTCTCGCAATGCGTCTCTTTGCTCCTTCTCGCGTTTTACGTGCTCGATACGGTCTCGGACAGGTTTAACGCGCAATTCGGGTTACAACTGAGTATAACCGGTATACTCTCGAAACCGTGGACGTTGATCACCTCCCAGTTCATGTGTCCGTCCGTTATTGTGTTGGTGCCGATGATTGGTGCGATCGCGTTTGCGATTGAAATTCTGTTGAAACGAGCGTTCGTTGGGGCGAGAGTGGTGTGCGAGTTGGTATTCGTCGCGTCCGCGGTGTGCGGCGTGCTGTATTTCTCGTTCGATTTCACGCGTCGCGCACTTTTCGCGGAACAACTCACGGAAGAGCCACTCGCGCTCGGGCCGCACGGAGTGCTCGGCGGTTTGTTCGTGCTCTGTCAGAAGTTGAAGAACGAGCTGAGCGACGAGGAGAAACTCAGGCGACTGGCGAGGTACGCGCCGACGTGGTATCTGATAGTGGCGGTGTTTCTAGGCGGGGAGATGAATCGAGAGGAGAGGGTGTTTGGATGCGCTTTGTTCGGAGTCGTGGGAGGCAACGTCTATTTTCGATGGAGAGGACGGGAGATGTTGGGTATGAATTATCACAAAAACGCGTCTTCGCTCTCCTCCGCCCCGGGAAGCGAGAGCGAAGAAGTCGTCGACGAGGAGCTAAAAAAGAAGAAATTGCGAGAAGAGTTAGGGAAGAAAGCGCTGATGGAGCGCATGAAACAGAAAGAAGCAGAGAAGGAGAAGACGAGTAGTAAGTAGTAGCAACGCGAAATCGACGACGTAGTAGAAAGCAGCAGTTCATTTAAAAAACACGTATATATAGTCGACTCATTTTAGAACTACTGATATTACAACTCCCCGATCGGCTTTACTACTCGATGCGTTTAAAGTTTCTATAACTGACGACCGCATAAAACGGATCCGAACTCGCTCGTTTCATAAAAGTTTTCATCATTTTTACGAATACGTTTTTCTCGTCCTCCACGCCGTCCGGTAACACCTCCGTGATAACCTCAGGCTCCGTGAACCCGCTCACGTTTTGAAAATAACTCTTCACCAATTGCGTCCTCGAATACCCGGTTCCGTCTCTCCACACGCTCAACGCCTTCTCGTAAAACATGCGATTCGAATAGGAGATAATCACCACCCCGCCGGGTTTTAAAACGCGAAATATTTCCTTGAACAGTTCCTCGCCTCGTTGCATGTATTGAATCGAAACGCACATCGAAACCATATCGAACGTCTGATCTTCCGCCTCTATCGTCGGGTTCTCGTTAAAATTCCGCACGAAAAAGTTCCCCTGAAACTGCCTGTTTCTTTTCAGCTCCTCTCGATTCAACCCGTGGCCTAACGCGTACTCGTACTCGTACGGGTAGTGAGACACGTGCGACGAACACAAGTCACACACTTTGAAACTCGCTTTCGTTCTTTGTCGATACAGTCGAGTGAGTTGCTCTAAAAAACCGTCGTCCACGTGCGTGCAAAACCGAGGCGCGCTGTACCAGAGCGCATCGTCGCTTTCGTTGAGTTTCGTTCGCTCGGTGCGGTCGATGACTTGCGTTCGCTTGAGCGTACCCGCGCTTTCATTCGACGACGTCGACGAGTAAAATGTCATCGCTTTCTTACTCCTCAAAACGCGTTTTACTCGTCGTCCCAGATGTCCACGATCTTTTTCCCGGTTGTTTGACGACGACGACAACGACGACACTCCCGACGACTGAGACGACAAAAGCGTCGTCATTCTTTACGAGTCGGTGTGGAATACGCACGCGCTTTCGGGAAATGACGCACGAAAGCAGTTAACTGCTTTTTCCCTCAAAAGACTCTCACGCGATTCGTTTTGAATAAAGATGGCACCATCACCACCGTCTGTTATATCTGTCCTCTGTTCTTTTCTCTTAAAGACGTCGAGAACGACGACAACGCGAGCGAACGTATTTCCCGCCGCTTTCGCCTCCTTTTCGTCGTCGAGTACACTTTTGAATGAGTTGGGGAAGAATCTACACAAAGAGAGCAACTTGGCCGGTGAAGCCTCGCAACGCGTGTACTTACGCGACCTGGAACAGATTCACTTGAAAAAACGCAAACTCGAACACGAACGAGAGGAGAACGAGGCAAACGTGAAAAGAGAAATGAGGCGAGAGATGCTGTTGAAAGAAAAAAAACGAACGAGTGCAAGCGAGGAGAAGGATTTGAGGAAGGTGTTGATGGCTTTGGTTGGCGCGGCCGTGTCCGCGACGTGCTACGCGATGCATTACGGATGATGATAAAGACGACTGCTCTCAGAGCATTCTATACATTAGTTTTCTACACATAGCAACGCGCTGTTCTGCTACTATTTTACTACTACCGCTATCACTACCGCGCCGTCTTTTCGTCCTCACCCGAGCACTCTCGAACACCTTCTGACTTTCGCGTCGAAGCTGGCGTTCGTGGCCAACCAATCCATTTCACCCGATCCGTGGTCGTCTGAATCGTGGTCGTAAAAGAATGGACTCATTCGTACTTTCGTCGTCGCTTCGTGCACTGTTTCGAAAAACTGTTTCACGTTTTGTTCCTCTCGTTTCGTCGTTAACAGGACGAAGTGGATGTTGCCTTGCGTGACGTACGCGTGGATGAAGCAATCGGCGTCGAAGGTATCGATGATCTTTAAGTACGTCGCGTGCGTTTCCCATTTCCGTTCGTTGAGTCGGTCTAAAGATGACGCGATGACGAATTGGCGCAAGTGTCTCGCGTCGTCCTGTTGTGTTTATTAAAGGGTATCGTAAACGTCGTCAGTGTTGTTCGTCGTCTCATCCCAGCGGGGAGAAAATGCATACACAAAGAGGAACGACGAAAAGAAGACAAAGAAGAGGAACAAAAAGAAAGCACCCGTACCCTTCGCGTGCTCCCGAAATCGGCTTCGTACAACGCTCGGCCCGTGCGGCCGTCGACGACGCAAAATGCCGCCACGCCCGCAACCATTTATGCGTCTCTTTGCGCGTGATTTAATGTGGACATTTCACCGGAATTTCATCACTTTTTGTCTCTGTTGTTTGTTTGTGTTGCTAAACAACAACAACAACAGTAAACGCGCGTCATAAAAACGACGATGGCCTCCTCCTCTGGTTCCTCCTCCTCCTCTTTTCACGAACCGTTCGAAAAAGCGTACGATGCGCTCCTCGAGCTCGCCTCGAAAAACGCGAGGAAGCATTCGAGTTTAATCGAATCTCTGAATGCGAGAACGGAAAGGTTGAAGAATGTTTCTGATGATGATTTGCACGACGACAACGACAAGTTCTACGAAAAACGAACGGAAGATTTAGAATACTTTCTGGAACCGATCGAAATCGCGTTCAAGTCGAAACACGCGAGCATGGAGGAGAGAGCGGTGATTTGTCTCACGTCGTTAATTGGCGGGAGGATGATTACCGGGAGATGCTTCGAAGAAGAAGAAGACAAAGAAGACAAAGAAGAAAACGAGGAGGATTCGAAAGATAATTTGGAGAAAGAGGACAAAGAGAAGAAGAGAGTGGGAGGAGAGAAGACAGAACAAACCAGGCGCGAACGTTTGTGCGCGAAAGTCGTCGACTTGCTCTGCTTCGCGTGCGGCGAATCGGGCGACGAGTCGGTGGAGCTGCAAGCGCTTTTAGGCGTGTTGGCGTGTTACATGTCGAGATCTTTTCGAGTGAGTGGAAAGATGTTGAGTCGAATGATCGAGTCGGTGTGTAAGTGTCACGTGATCTCGAGATCGGAAACCAATCGAGGGGTGGCGAAAGCGGCGTTGGTGCAGATGATTTTCGCGAACTTTACGAGAGTGGAAAAAGGCGACTCGAGTGCGTTTTCGAAAATGGTTAAAGTTTCGGACGTTTTAGGTGGTGGTGGTGGTGGTGGTGGTGTCGGTGGCAGGAATGATGCTGCAAAGGATGACACGAAAGACGACGTGAAAGACTCCACGAATTTACCGTCCACGTCGTACGAAACGCACGTAATGCGGGAAAATTCCTCCGTGCCGACGATTAGTAACTATACTAGCGGACAACATCATCACTGGTCGGACGAAATCGTGACCTTTGCGCAAAAGTTTATTGCAAAAGCCGCGTCGTGTGGGAAAACGCCGCAAGCGTATGCCCCGCACTCATCTGAAGAGAAGAAAGCGAAAGCGGAAAACGATCGATACATTCTCGAAGATTGCGCAGAAATTTTTCGCGCGCTTTCTCGGATCGCCAAAGGTGCGGGTTTGAAGACGGCAAACGCCGACGCGGCGAGTATTTCTCGCGGGAAATTGCTAGCTTTAGATGCGTTGCGCATTGCCTGTCAAAATGTCGGCAACGCTTTCGTCGATGATCCCATCTTTTCTGATACCATACGCGAGTACGTCTTGGACGCGGTCGTTTCAAATGCCATCTCCGAAACGGTCCAAGCGCCCGAGCTTTATAAAATTTCGCTCGGCATCTTCCAAAGCATTTTATGCACGCAAAGATTTCGAGAAAAGTTAAAATCGGAAATCGGCTTCTTCTTCCCTCGTTTGTTTCTAGATCCGTTAGAGTTCATCTCTGGAGGTGCACCGAATTCACCGCATAGCAAACGGTCCGTCTTGTTGACTATTTTGAGCGACACCGTCGCGCAAGACGCGCAAACGTTGGTTGATTTGTTTGTCAATTTTGATTGCGATATTTCACAGCAAAACGCGTTCGAACGGTTGATTAACTTATTGGTTCGAGTCGCACAAGGCGTAGAAGTTTCCAACTTATCCGGCGCGGATGCGGCGAGAGAAACGGTGTTGAAAATGGAAGCACTCGGGTGTTTGACGAAAATTTTGAAAGCGCTTGGCGATTGGGTGGAACAG
>JACLAA010008015.1_pt1 | contig 11923 bp, 6 predicted proteins | sample 8027891 | NCBI WGS metagenome assembly JACLAA01 (sample SAMN15724900, study PRJNA655200) | protist metagenome | isolation source: fluorescence activated cell sorting (FACS) single amplified genomes of... | place: Spain: Blaines Bay Microbial Observatory, Mediterranean Sea | collected 2016-01-19 | reverse complement strand
TTAGTGCTGTTATTCGTCGTCGCGTGAGCACCGCGCGAGAACATTGGAATGAGGAGACGTTTTGGAAATTCCCCTATTAATAATACTACGCGTGAATATGAATCGATAACACCTCCACACGATGAACAAAATGGAAGACCAAAGAGAAGATTCTGTCGTTGTTGTTCCGAAAGACGACGATACAAATTGGCACTTTGCCGGTACGACGGTCCACCCGTTCGTAAGGGACACAAATCATCGAATGCAATTGGAAATCGAGAATCGATTCGTCGTTTTGATGGTGAACCCTTTCTCGCCGTCGAAGAAGGCCGAGAAGAAGAATGACGATGCAAACGACGATAAAGATGTCCAACAACATCATCACCAACAATTTTTATGCTTCGACGCGACGTGTTACCACATGGGCGCGCCTTTGTTGCACGCGGACATCGAGGACGATGTGTGCAGCGGCAACAGTTTCGGGAGCGCGAGCAACGGTAGCGATGCTTCTTCTTCGTCATCCTGCGTGATTGTTTGCCCGTGGCACCATTATAAAATCGACGTCGGCAAAGGCGGGGAACGCGTGTACTTCGACGCGTTCACGAAAGAACGCAAAACCGTCGCGCGGAGGCAAAGAACGCACGAGGTGAAAGTGGACCGAGAGGAGAACGTGTGGGTGAAACTGAACAGGGAGAGCGAGAGATACGAAAGCGATAGATACGCGTTTAAGCAACCGCTGAGGAGCACGAGAGGCAAGACCAACGAGCATCAGTTTCGAGCGTTTAAGAGTTCCGGCGATGCGTTTACATCATCATCTTCTAAGAAGAAGAAGAGTGCGATGAAAGAGAGGGAAGAAGGAAAGAGTCTGTTAGGACGGATGGTTGGCAAATCTATGAGCGGAGGGGACGGCGTCGCGCCGTGGGCGATATCGAAGGAGGCGGGCGGGGGATTGCCGCCGTCGCCTGCAAGGGGGATATTAAAGAAGAGCAGTTTCGGGACATCATCGTCGTCAAAAGCTGAGAGTGAGTGTATCGTTAAAGAAGAAGTATTCGAAGATGCAATAGAGGAGGAAAGAGTGGTGGCGGATGATGAATAAAAATGCTGAGTTTGTCGCAACTAGGGGAAATATTGCTTTTGATATTTTTTCGAGGCGAAGAGAAAAATTTCCTTTCGCCCGGCATTATGCGGAGCGCGAAGACGAGAAGAGCATTTTGCACCGTCGCGAGTGCGGCCCTACTCGCAACGTCTTCTCAAACGGGAGTTGTGGGAGAACCGACGACGTCGTCGTCTTTCTCGTCCGTATCTGATGAGTCTAGTTTATGCGACGAAAGCGCAGTCGCGAGTAAGGACCCTTTTGAAAAATTATCTCGGCTGTGCTCGGTAGATGTCGAGTACGGCGTCGGTCCGTTGTCGATAATAAGCGATGGTGCATCGACGAATAGTGGAGCAGATTCTCTCGTCGACAACTCGGAAGCCTCTTCGAGTATCGCAAAAGAAGAAGAAGAAGAAGAAGATAAAGAGTACACCTTTCCGGCGACCATTCGTTGGAGAAATAATAAGTTGGAAGAGGACAAATCTTTTCAAGTCACTTATGTTTTCGCGTACGGACAAGGCATCGCCGATGGTCGAGTCGATGATCGCGCGGTATTGATCAATCCTGGTGGCGCGAACGGTATGCCCGCTCGCGCGGTGAACAGAATGCTCTTTCGAGGAGTAGCCGGCGACGGGGGGACGTATGAGTTTGGTTTTTTGGGTTCCGCGATGTTCGAGGAAGGCGCGCTGTCGAACAACAACTCCACAAAACGAGCTGGAAATTTGGTATCTTTAGCATATAATGGTCAATGGTGCGATAGAGTCTCGAGCGAGACAACGGCGTGTGGAGAAACGTCGTACTCTTGGTGTTGCGGACAGTTTCTTTCACCTCCTCCTCCGCCGCCTCGAATCCTCATCGAGCCAATCGGCGGGAACGGAGTTAATTCACCTTCGGACGATGGTAACGTTACTAGCATGTCTGGACCAACAGAAGCATTTGATACGTTCGAACACTCATCGCCGAGCGTTTTTGATGCCTCTTTTCAGAATTCAAAGGTCGTGCCGCTCTCGCCTTTAGCGCAAGCGCTCGATCGAGGCGCTCGAATGCCCAAAAGTTCAAAGCTTCCATCTAATATCGGTACGTTTGGTTCAATTTCGGGGTTGATTGTTATCGGTTTAGTTTTGATTGCGATAATTACGGAAATTTCGAGGCGATGCATAAAACGTTTAGCGAAAGATTTGGAAAGCTGCGCTCCCGAGATTTCTCGTAAGCTCACGCACTTGTTGCCCGGTCAAACGGATGTTTCGGTCGATATCGATCTCGAAGGCATCATAGTTTCAAAAGCACATCATCATCATCACACAAATGTCAGCGAAACAGTCACCGTGCACGCGTTACGAAGGCCTCAATCGAGGCACACTTCGATCTTCGAAAACGACGGAACGATGACCATGGAGTTTGAATGCGATGTCGCGTCGTCGCGAAAAAGGCTGGATTGTAATAAGGACGAAGGCGCCGGGGGAGACGAAGGAACATCTTCTTCATCGGAACTCATGGATTTAAAGTACGCGTCGCAATCGATTGAAACGTACAACAGTATAAACGGATACGTACAATCGCTCGCTCGAATGTTTGATACTGGTTTATTCGCTTCTCAAGGTCGCGACAGAGATGGAGAATCCGCCGGCAAGGAAAAAAAAGGATGGCGCGCGCACGAGTTGCGAAAGAACGAGTTCAAAATTACGCTCGCTGACGTCAAGATCGGACGCGCCATAGGACGCGGCGCATACGGCGTCGTGTGTGAAGGTACGTACAAAGGCTTTCCAGTGGCTGTGAAAACGTTACACGCGGGAAAATCGACGTTATCGCGGAAAGAAAAAACCGCGTTTGAATGCGAAATATCTCTTCTCAGCAGATTATAGCATGTGAACATAGTCACATTTTACGGCGCGTGTACGGACGATAAAGATCATCAACTCTGCGTCGTCATGGAACTCATGTCAAAAAGTCTGTTCCAGGTTTTACACGAAAACGATCGCGAGAATAGGAAAAACCGGCGACTGACTCGATTGGAGTTTCTCCGCGTCGCCTCCGACGTCGCGGCGGGATGCGCGTATTTGCACGAATTGAAAATCACGCACGGCGATTTAAAGTCACACAACGTATTATTGAACGGATCGGGTGCGAAAATATGCGACGTTGGATGCGCTCGAGTCGCACAAATCACCGGCATGGTCACCACGCAACAATCCATCGCGTTCTTACAAAACACCAAAGGAACCAACGACCCGAAAGAGCACAACAACAACAACAACAATAAAAACGTCGTCGGAACGCCGGCGTACATGGCCCCGGAACTCTTCGACCGCTCCTTGGACACAAACCCAACGACGCCATTCGGCATCGACGTATACGCTCTCGCCATCTTATCCTGGGAATGCCTCTCCGGCGAAACTCCTTGGTCTCACGTCCAACACCCGGTACAAATAGCCTTCGCCGTGTGCAACGACGAGCGCTTGGACTGCGAGAAAGTCGGCGACTGGGAAGAAGCTAAACTTCTGATTCAAAAGTGCTGGAAACGAACGCCAAAAGATCGACCGAGCATGTGTGAAATCGCGCGCACATTGAAAGATATGAGAACCAAAGTTCGCTAATACAGAGAACGATGACGATGAAGAATTGAAGAGATGTTAAGATAGTGTTTGTAACGTACCTCTCGCCTGCGTTGTAAAAGGTCAAGCTACTCGTTTGGACTCTCGTCTTCTCCCCTACAGAAAAAACTACACAAAAAAACGCTCATTACCGTCGTTCACGAGAAGAAGAAGAAGGGGAGAAGAAGCGCCAAATTCGCCGCCGGTCTTTGGAAACGACGGAAAGGACGACGCGAAGGAGAAGGAGGACGATGGTGATGATGATGATGACGATACAAACGAGAGGAAGAAACCCCGAGCAAAAGTGTTGTTTGGCGTCGACGCGAACGGGAACGACCTGAACGCGTTTCCGGAAACAGAAAACCTTCCTGAACTCCCAAAGGCAAAACCAACGTTTGAACTCTCGTCTCTTTTACGAAAAGAAGCGAACGCGAACGAACGAGGGACGTTTATCGATTACGACGAACCAGAGGACAAGTGCGCACCTGAACGCTACGGATTGCGATTACGGTTGTACACGTTTAAAGGGGACGAAGAGATTGAGAAACCGATAAGTTTAGCTAACAAGAGTAGGTATATTTTCGGGCGAGACCGAGACGCGGTGGATATTCCGACGGACCATCCGTCGTGTTCGAAGCAACACGCGGTGTTGCAGTTTCGGAACCAGAGGAAGACGGACGTGTACGGAGAGACGAAAAATGACGTGGCTGGGTATTTGTACGATAACGGGAGCACGAATAAGACGAAATTGAACGGGAAAGTCATCGAGGCGAAGAAGTATTACCGATTGAAAGGGTCGGATTGCGTGCAGTTTGGTTCGTCGACGAGAGAGTACGTGGTGATGGATGAAAGTCTCGTGGACAAGAAAAAGTGAGCGAGTACAGAGTTCCATCGTAGATTTGTAAAAGAGATATCATAGCTACTTAGGTGAGAGCGAGCGCTCGACAGTATTACAATTTTAACCATATGATTTCATCATTACACTTCGCGGCGTTCGGTTCTTCCTAAACTGACGTTAAATCTTGCGGCGACTTGACCTCGCGCCCAAAACCAGAATCGCGACCAGCCGACGCCGGCGATGACGACGCACGCGAAAAGGATAAGCAGGAGTAAAACCGTCGAGAATGTAGATGCGGTCGCAGTATTTCTATCTCCGAAAGAACCACCACCACCACTACCACTACCGGTATACGTCGCGGCATCAAAGGCGAGCGCGGAGAAGTCGACGAGTCCGCCGTCAAATGCTTTACACTGCGGCGAAGCCGTGCCGGATAAAAATTGAACAGCCCAGCCTCGTTCGAGTTCTCGGGACGCCGGCTTATTCTTTTTCTCATCGTTACTGCTATTGCTCTTTTTCGATGAAGTCGCCTGAACGAACGATTTGATGGAACGCGTCGACAGGTCTTTGCGATCGTACCAATACACGCGCCCGGCGTCGCACACGACCATTAGATTAGGTAGAGAACTAGACGTTTCCGATAACGAAGTTCCAATGGCGCTCGTCGCCACGACCGAACCTTGCAATTTGCCCACGTACATCGGCTCACCTTTGTACTCGACAATCTCCGGAAAGTTGAAACGCACAGTATTTATATCACTCTCGGTATCTCCTTTAATATCGGATGAACCTTTCAGAAACAGAAGCGCGGCTTGATAATGCCCGACGTGTAGAGGCAAACCGTGCTCTGGATCCGGAACGCTCGCGTGTTTCGGCGCCGTGATCAAAACGTCCAAAACATCGTCCCCATCGAAATCAACGATATCAATCGATAGACGTCCTCTCGCCCCACCGCGTAACGCGTGCGTGGAAATGCGCGTTTCCTTTTCGTCGTTCATTTTCAACGCGCCAATTTTCTTCACCAACGCGTCGCCTATTTTTTCAAAAACGAGCAAAATGCTCGTGTCTGGACACGGCGCGACGACGATGATTTTCTTCCCAATCGTGCCGACGAACGGTTTCACTTGCCATTCTGTTTTGAAAAGCTCTCTTTTACCGCTTTCCATTTCTCGGTAGAGTTTCTTCAACGCGTCAAATTTCATCGCCGACGGTTTACCGACGTTTTCCAAGAGTGACATCTCTCCCGAAAAATCATTCACGAGAATGTCAAATTTACCGTCCTGGTTCCAATCGAAAGTCGCGACGGTGGTGTAACCAAATCGAGACTCACGCGGTCCATGCAAAGATATTTTGTTACTACCGTCTGGAACGAGTCTCAGTATTTCAGATTCCGTTTCAATCGCGCTCGGAGGCATGTACGACGGTTGCGCATTCGTGCCAACATTTTTAAGCGCGTACAAGACGCCTTCTGCGCTGCCGGAAACTATATCTTCACGACCGTCGTTATCGAGATCAACGAGAGATATCGTACCTAAAGAGGCAACAAACGTATCCGCATCTTCTTCTCCACAAACGCGCGGTGGATAGAAAACCATTTTAGTATTCGTGGCTTCTGTGCTCAACCCAGAGGCTGCGGATTTTTTGATGCGAGAATAAGGAGTAGAAGCGACGTACCGTTTGTAATGGTACAAACTTCCAACGCCGCCGACGAGGAGATCGAACGGCATTACGGACGACGAAGTCATCTTCATCTTCTTGCTACCATCGTTTGCATCGTTGTTATTGTTGTCATCGTCGTGGTCACTCGCGTACGGATACGGCATCGGCACCGCGTTTGGCGTAGGATGTGCATTCAACGGCGCGTTCCCGGGAGCGGTTAAAACGCGCTCGTGCGCGATGAAATCATCTTCATTCTCGTTACCCTCGCTGGTACTTTTCGGATTCTCCCTATACATCGTAATGTCACCACCCGAGTGGCCGAGAAGTATACTTCCATCTTCTAATCCAAAAGCAGAAACAATCGGTAACCGATCGATTTCGTCGTCGCTCGAAGCGGACGGCGGCGGCATTTTCGCTTTCTTCGCTCGCGCGCTGTCCTTCGCGTCTTCGGCTTCGCCAACCTCCAATTTCCAAAATGAAGTTTCAATGTCTCCTTTGTTGTTGTTATCTGCGTCGCTATTATTATCATTATCGCTGTTGCTGCTATCTCTACTGCTACCACTGCTACTACCACTACCTCTACCTCTGTTACTATTCGTCTCCTCCTCGTTGCGCGCCCCGCCGCCGTCCGTGGGATCGTACCTCGGCGCCTCGTACTTCCACAAGATTCTAGCTCGCTCTCGATCAAACTCTCTCCCTTTCACCTTCCTGTAATCATTCACCAATAAATACACAAAATCTGTCCTCCCGGGCACGCACACCACGTTCTCAATCTCCTTCCAATTCCCTCGTATCCCAGTCACGTGTATCTCTTTCCTCCCGACGAACCCGCCGCTCGCCTCGTCGTACCGGCTCCTCGCCAAAATAGTCCCTTCCACGACGAAGAATCCAAATATCTCCTTCGTCTCTTTATTTTGCGAAACGCACTTCGCTTTCGGTGGTTTCAATCCGGAAAACGGGTGCGTGACGTGGTTCCGTCGGAAAAAGAACGGCGCGAACGTTCTCCCGTCGTCCGAAGCCACGTGCTCGTACAATGTTATTTTGTCAAATTTGCCGTTTTTACTCGAGAGAAACACGTCCGGTCGTCGTACTCTCCCCGTTTTGTTCTTCTTTTTCTGTTTCCCGAACACATCCGCGTACCCGATGGGCCAAACCTCCTGACCAGATGCCGTGAGCGCATTAATCGGCACTTGGTTGGACCAACCGACATCGTCGAATAAATCGCGTCTGGAAAGGACGTTCAGGAAATCTGGCGCTGGAAACGCTCGAGAGGATGCGAGTATCTTTCTTCTGTCTTCTTCTTCTTCCCCTTTTCTTTGATTCTTCGTCGTCGTCGTCATAGTTTCAGTTTCCTTCATTCCTCCTCCTCCTCCCGAAACTCCCATCACCAATCCAAAACCGAAAAGTCGGTCAAAAAGAAAGAAGACGCGGAAGAAAAAGAAGAGGGAGAAAAGGAACGAGCGCGGGGGAGAAGAAGAACGCATCATTTTTTCTTTGTCGCAAAGTGAATGCGCAATAATGCGCGCGTAAATGTGTGTCTGTGTTCGTATCACTTATTATTAAATGCGCGAACTGCAACACATTTCTCCTTTCCTTTTTTCTTCTTCTCTTCTGTTGTTTGACGGAATTTTTGTGCATGCAGTCGAAAACGTCTACTCTTTTGAGGAGTTTCGTGTCACTTTTAGAACTCTGCCCAAAAAGACCAAAAAGTGAAAAAGAAGGAAAAAGTGCTTCTTTTGACTTCTTGGGTGCCTCGGAAAATATCTCGAAATCTTACGTCATGACTCATCATGGGAGAGGTATCAGACACATCTTTTTTTACCTTTTGTTGCTCACAAATTCACACACACACACACACGATATACTACTCTAATAAAAATGCCATCTTTACCATCTCCAGAAACGACCATGACTCTTGCCGGCGTCGGCATGGTACGTTTTATTCCTACTTTGCTTTCGTTTTCGTTTTCGTTTTCGGAGGAGTAGTTTTTCGACGAAAGAGTTTTGTGTTTGTGGATTTCGTTAATCGATCGCGATGGATTAAAAACGAATTCCCCCAACCAACAAACCTCTTTTTGTCTCTCTCTCTTTCTCGGGCGGCGGCGCGCTCTCTGACGACCAACAACTAAAATAATACAAACGCGAAGAACTTTTTCGTTTTCGATCGTTTATGGATAAAGTTCGAGAAAATTGATTTGAGAGCAGCGGAAAGGACGCGCATTTCCGATCGTAATTGGTTTTTATGAGAGAGAATTTATTCCTTTTTTTTTGCGTTTTTGTCACCCCTTTGTAGACGTGTGCTGACATTTTTTGTACCCTCTCTCTCTCTCTCTCTCTCTTTCCGTCGTGATGACGCGGCGATGATTTTGATGGAACGACGATTAATTATTAAAACATTAGTGCAACTACGGCGCGCAAATGCTCCTCGCCCCGGAATTCGCGAACGATTTCTATTACAAGAAGGGCGCGGTTGCAGCCTCGCCGACGTGGCAAGCGTGGATGGGCCAAGCGTTGGTCGGTAACGGCATCACGATGTTGATGTCGAGAAAAGTCGCGACGAAGCAACAAATGCAAGGCGCCGCCGTCGCGTGGGGTACCGCGTTGCCGATCATGGCCATGCAAAAGGACGATTTTAAGCCGGAACAGTTGATCGTGAACGCGGCGTTTTGCGGCGGCATGGCTTTGTTGTGCGCCAAGGTTAGCGACAAGATGTAAATATGTTCAAGGCACATATTTTGGAACTCTGTTCTGTTCTCCTGCCTTTTGGATGATTATAATTGATATTTATAAGAGAAGAAGCGAACGTATAGAGAGAAATAAGAAGAGGAAGGCGGTGCGCGAATGCGCGAGAGAAATGTGTGATTTTACGTACATTCATCGACGACGCGACACGAATCATTTTTTTGTACATATAGACCGACCAGACAGATTTCAATTCTGACTAAAATACTACTTCCTAAATACATAACAATCTTTCATCATCATCTAAACGGTGCAATAATGCAAAGCATCGAATCGCATCATCGTGTTCGCGTCGTTGTCCTCAACCGTTGTCGCGTTCCTCGTAAAATCAGGCGCTATAGGTTTCGAAAGGTACCACACGTCTGCGTTCTCGTCCGCAGTTCGAATCATATCAGAAAGCTCTTGCGCCGTCAGCGAGTAAATACCTGATTTCTCATCTTTTACCGCTGAGGATGGGATTTGCAATTCGAAACTTTTCGCACCGCCGTTTGGTTTTACGTCCGGGAAGACTTTCATGTAAAAATCCAAATCTGAAGGCGCTAAACCTTTCGGATTGTCGCGACTATGTTTACACGCGTTCCCCCACGCTAATCTTTTGTTCTTGTTCCGATCCGGGTCTTCGTCAATAATCGACTCGCCTTGAATTTCGCACCTATATTTCTTCGATAAATCCATTTCCTCGCGTTCCTCGTGTTCGTTGAAATTCTTGCGCAACACCGGGACGATTTTCCACTCGTCGCAAAACGGGTGCGTGCACTTGCGGAACTTGTACGGTTTCTCCAACCATCTTCTCTGATCGGTGAAATATCGAATCCATTTGGATGCGCACGGTGGTCGAGGCGCCACCATTTCTCGACCGCTTTTCTTTGCCACCATCGCTAAACCGTAAAAGCCAGCGAGGACGAAATCTTCTTTGACGTCAAATTGTAAAAAGGTTTGCGGTTGCGAGTCGATTTCAGGTACGTACGCGACCGCTTTGACGCGTTGCCTGTGTGCCAATTTGTGACGCGCGGTGTTTTCTCGTAAAGCAACATCCACGCGCTCGTCCCATAACCCAATCGATTTTAACGTGCCTACTTTATCCCAAGCGTTGGTCGCGTGGAACGCCACCGCTCTCGCGTCCTTCTTCGCGTCCCGTAATCTAGACGGGTCTACAAAAGCGCCGAGAGCACCCACACGCCACGTTTGCACAAGCCACTGCGGTAAGAAAGCGAACAATTCTTGATCATCTTCCTCTACTTCTTCGTCATTCGAAGGTTTTCTGCCTTTTGGGTGCCGTTTCGGAAGTGGCGATTCTCGGATTTCGCGTTCTAACTCGAGGATGTACGATCGCGCGAGCAAATTACCATTCGGCACGAAATTATCCATTGGAGGCAACGGATTGTATCCTTTGCTACCTAAGAACGGGCCTTCTGCAATCTCTTCGTCGGTTGCGCCAACCGTCAATCGTTCCAAGGCGCCAATCGCGTCTTCCGCTTTTCTCTTCTCGTCGTCTTGCGTGAGCTCGTTTCTCTCCTTCTTCTCTTTCCAAGACTTCAAATACGACACCATCTTCTTAAAGTCATCCGAACCTTCACCAACATTAGACGAACTAAACTCTTCGATCGATTCCTTACCTAATGGTTTATTTGTCAGCGGCGTCCATAAAATGTGATGCTTTTGCACGTCGTCAGAGTAAATACCGAACCGTTCGAGTTGCATTTCGTCGTACCCGCTCGCCTCGCTCATCACCTCTCGTTCCCATTTATACCCGCCGGTTCCGTGACTGTGCTGACGATCTCTTCCTAACCCAGCATCCATGAAATCTTTCGTGTTACCCCAGTTGTTGATTCCATCGCCAAAGAAAAACGTAAACGACCGATGTCCTCTCGCGTGCGTGATTATAGAATCCTTGAACAAATGTTGATCGAAGAAGATGGTCACCCCGTGGCCGATATCTTTCTCTCTCGTAATCTTCCTGTACAGGTAATTCCTCCTAAAATCCGGAAAGTCTTTCGCCGCGTCAATCACGCGTCTTAAAATAAAAGGCACGTCCGCGATCAACTTCACGCTCGGTCCATCCGCTCTCATTTTCTGGCCGTTTAAAAATGACATCCCGCACTGCGCGTGGCCACTTTCGTGACTTTCCTCCGCAATCATCACAGTAAACGTTCCCAACGCGCCTTCAGTCAAAAACGGGAACGGGTTCGTCGTAAAGACCACGTCCGCATCGGAACCAATCACTTGAACGCCTCTTAACGCAATCCTTGTCATCAAATCCCACCTTGCCATCCACAACAAGTGTCCGTGTTCCGTCACCGCTCTCACCAAATTCTCGTGAATATTATTCAACGCCGTCCATACCGTCCCGTCTGGACCGCTAAACCGAGAATCCCAAACGCACCCAATCTCACTCTTCAACGTCCGTCTCTCCTTCCCTCGTTCCACGTCTTCGTCGCGATAATTGTGCTCGTGCGCCAACTTCCACAACTGTTCAAACTCAACGCACGTCTCTTCCTTATACGTCAACGCGACCCACCCGCCAATATCTTCTTCTTCTTCTTCTCCTCCTCCTCCTCCTCTACGACTACTACTACTATCGCTAAATTCGCTCTCCCGTAACACCCTCTCCACGTTCAACGCGTGATGTAACGCGAACACGTACGACCGTTCGTCAAAGGTTGTCATAATCAGTTGTTTCTTCCTCGGCGTCGCTCTCCGCTCGACGAGCGAGACCAGAGAGGCGTGCAGTTTAATGTCGCCAACGAAACGTCGGTTCTTCGATGAAACAGCCGCTGATGCTGCTGGAGGAGACACAGGCGATGATGGCGCTGTCGTTGTTGTTGTTGTTGTTGGTGGTAGTGGTGGATGAAAGGAAGGCGCTTCTTCTTCTTCTTCTTCTTCTCCGTCGTCATGGTCTCTCCTTCTCCCGCTCGCGTTGTTCGATGCATCCATCGCCACACTCTCTTCTTCTTCGTCTTGTTCTTCTTCTTCTCCGCTCCTTCTTTTTCTTCTTCTTCTCTTCCCCCGCATCTGCATCTG